>Ga0316231_1003773_pt1 | contig 13057 bp, 12 predicted proteins | sample TBH18027metaG_FD_206002 | JGI IMG/M metagenome (GOLD analysis project Ga0316231, IMG submission 206002) | Freshwater microbial communities from Trout Bog Lake, Wisconsin, USA - TBH18027 | ecosystem: Environmental > Aquatic > Freshwater > Lake > Hypolimnion/Profundal zone | place: USA: Wisconsin...
TCAGCTTCTCTGCATCCTTTTCTGCGCTGCCGGTATCGAGCTTGGCAACGATTTCTTCGACGCTCATCCGGCCCTGACCAAAAACATTGCCATTAATAATGACAGTTGGTACGGCCATGATTTGGTATTGATCAACCAAATCCTGAAAGAGGGCGCCATCAATCATGTCATGCTGAATATTGGGATTCAGGGCGGCCATTAAGTTGAACGCCTGCACGACATCTGGGCAGTTATGGCATGACAGTGAAATAAAGGTTTGTACATGCATTTTGGTGCTTAAGCCGCGAATGCTTTGAATAACCGATTCTTCTACTTTTGCAGGGTAGCCGCTACTTTGAAGGATGGCCAAAATGAAAGACGTTAATTCATGGCCCATTGGTAGGCCGGCAAAGGTAATGCGGGCGACGTCGCCAGCTTTGCAAACGGTAAAGCTCGGTACCAATTTGGCATTGCCATCCGTTTTAACGGTAATTTTTTCTGATTGTTCGGCAACCTCATTGAGCAGTTCTAACATCTCTGCTGACTTTGGGGTGTCATCGAGGCTTGCGGTGAGAACAACCGGTTCAACGATCTTTTCAAAATACCCCTTTAATTGGGATTTAATGGTGTTATCCAACATGGTGGTTCCTTAATGTGAGTGCTCAGTGAGTCTATTGGGCAGGATGCTGTCCTCTCCAATAGACTCTCCGAAGAGAGTCTGATTGGTTAGTAATCGTTAAGCCAGCTTAGATTTTTCCAACAAGATCTAATGATGGAGTTAATGTTGCTGCGCCTTCTTTCCATTTAGCTGGGCAAACTTCACCAGGATGGGCTGCTGTGTATTGTGCTGCCTTGAGTTTGCGCAGTGTTTCAGAAACATCGCGAGCGATTTCATTTGAGTGAATCTCGGCTGTCTTGATAACGCCTTCTGGGTTGATGATGAATGTGCCGCGTAAGGCCAAACCTTCTTCATCAATGTGTACCCCGAAACCGCGTGTCAATGTATGGGTTGGATCGCCAACCAATGGGAACTTTGCCTTACCAACAGCTGGGGAAGTTTCGTGCCAAACTTTATGTGAAAAATGTGTATCGGTAGTCACGATATATACTTCAGCGCCCATCTTCTGGAATTCAGCGTAGTTCTCAGCTGCATCTTCAATTTCAGTTGGGCAGTTAAAAGTAAATGCAGCTGGCATAAAAATCAGCACTGACCACTTGCCCTTGAGGCTTTCATCGGTAACGGTAATGAATTTGCCATTGTGGAAGGCTTGGGTTTTAAAAGGGATAACGGGTGTATTGATAATGGACATGGTGTTCCTTTCTAGGTTAAAAAATAAGCTACGACGGATGAATTCTGAGGGATGGCAATATATTTGTCTAATGAATTGATTTGATAATAGTTATCAATTATTTAGATTAATAATAGAGTCCTGCTGACCCCCTCTTGGGACAGTATCGCTAATTTGTATGAAGTCATCCAGACTTAGTGTTTTAGAGGGCTTCCGGCGCTCGCTATACTTAAAGTGTCATATGCCACTTATAAGCCAAAGGCTCCCGATGCGTTTTTTGAATCCATGCTATTTACGCCAGGTTGGCAGGTTTGTTTTTTCTTTTTGTTTAATCTTTAGCGTTTCAGTCCATGCCCAGACTGGGTCGGTGGCCGTAGCCGCAAACATGAAAGATGCTTTTGCTGATATTGATGCGGCGTTTAAGGCTACAGGCAAACCTGGGTTGAAGGTGATTTATGGCTCCTCCGGGAATTTCACTGCACAGATTCTGAATGGAGCACCATTTAACCTATTTATTTCGGCAGATGAGCAATTTCCATTGGAGTTGTACAAACAAGGAAAGACGCAAAACGAAGGCAAGGTATATGCGATTGGTAAGTTGGTGATGTTTACCAAAAATAGTAGTGGTATTACATTGTTGAACAATAGGGCGGAGTTGGCACGAGCGATTGCGAAGGCAAACAAGGTGGCGATTGCTAAGCCGGAGTTGGCGCCCTACGGCAGGGCCGCAGTCGAGTATCTCAAGGCCGAAGGATTATGGGACTTAGCCAAAGATAAGTTAATTTATGGCGACAATATTGCGGTAACCACCATGTATGTAGCAACGGGTGCTGCTGACATTGGGTTCTCTGCGCTATCGTTGGTAAAGTCACCAGAGTTAAGTAAGGATGTGCGCTATGTGCTGGTGGATGAAAAAAAATATGAACCGATAAAACAGCGGATGGTGGTGCTCAAGGGCGCACCCCCCGACGCTGAGCAGATGTATGCATTTATTCAATCCCCAACAGCCAAAGCCATCCTTATTCAGTACGGATACAGCGTCCCCGGAAATTAATTCGAGGTTTGAGCAGGTCCGCAGCGGGTGGTCAGGCTCTTTCAGCGTGCTTGCGTTTGCGCAGGCTCTTGATGAGTGGGATGAGACCCAAGAGCAGGCTTCCAATGGCAATGATGTCTGTGGGCTGATCAAAGCCATCGATTGCCATGATGGCAGCCCACCACAACGCAATTGCCGATAAGACTGGCCAAAGCACCATCGTGATGAAGAGTTTAGGGGAGTTAAGGGCCTCTCTCCGAAAACACCAGGCACAAGCAAATCCTGCCAAACCATAATAGTAGGCAGCCTGGACGCCAATAATATTGATAGATGCGATCATCACATCGGCGATGCTTTGAGAGCTGATGGATAGGAGCAATAGAATCGCCCCGATGGAGGCAATGAGGAAAGTAGCCAGGTAGGGTGTCTTCCATTTTTCGTGTACTTGGGACCAGCGGACATGGAAGATGCCTTCGCGTGATTTCGAGAACATCGTTCTTGAAAATTGCAGCATGGAGGTTTCAATGGTGCCAATGGTCGACAAGATGAGGGCGAGTACAGCGAGGTAACTCCATGGGCGCGGCAATACTTTGTCAGCCACTGAGAAAATAATATTTGTCCCAGATTGAGAGATTTCATCGTTACTCAGGGCCAGCAGCGAGATCGCCGAAAAGGCAGTAAAGGCAGCAATGATGACCAAAATAGCGCCGACTACTCCGTATCCAGGTGCTTTTTGGGGGTTCTTGGTTTCTTCATTCAGATTAATGGAGACATCCCACCCCCAAAAAAAGAAGAGCGCAATCACTGCGCCATTGGCAAAGTTTGATGGGGTAAAGGCATAGGGTGAAAAGCTTTCCCAGCTGAGGGAGTGGATGGCGGTATTGCCAAAGCGCACAATCACCAATAGAGAGATGCCTAAGAGAATGAGCAGTTCAATTAAAGTCATCGCGATTTGGACTTTCGCGGTGAGGCCGATCCCTTTCACCACCAAGATGGTAATTACGGTGAGCCACCCAATGGCGCAGAGAGTGATCGCAATTTGAGAATCCGCGTAGGGGGAGTGAATGAAGAGGAGGGTTGCGGCTCCCGCTGGAATGCTGGCCGACACCATAAATAAAGCAGAGGCGACCAATAGAGCCCATCCAGCAAAAAATCCTAGAGAGGTGCCAAAAATTTCAGTTACCCAGGCAAATGATGCCCCCGAATTAGGGCGGTGTGCATTCAGATGCATGTATGCCAGCACAATCCCAATCATCATCATTCCGCAATAAAGTAGGCTGGCGGGTGCCAAAATACCCACTGCGGCGATGAGTGCAGCGAGGGTGGCGGAAATGCTGAAAGAGGGGGCGGAGCCGGCGACCCCAATAATCAAGGACTGAAAGATGCCTAGGGTGTCTTTTTTAAGTTCGGAGTTCATGGCTACTTTTTTTGGCGATACATCAGGGTCATCAGTGGGTGGTAATAAGATGCTCTAAATTGTATAAAGTCACTGGGATTAATCCTTGTGCAACCTCAGCGCTAGCAAATCTAAGCCGCTTCAGGGCTGATTATATTGCCAATATTTGCCAATTCGAGCTTGCCGATTCAGGCCCCATCGGCTTTCATTTGGTGACATTGGGGCTGGGCACAGCGCTTTGAATGAATTACTATTAGAAGCTTGAGGTATTTACATTTTTCGCACTTTTATCACCTACTAAGGAAAAACATGTCATTGAAACGCTCGGTACTACTCTCTGTCGCATCTGGTTTGTTATTGATCGCTGGCGCTGCTTACGCTGATGGAGCAAAGCCGTTAGTGGAAGACGCTATTGTTGTAGCGGAAAAATATTCCGTCATGGAAGGCGTGGTCACAAAAATTGATTCAGCTACGCGCACGGCGACCTTGAAGAATGATCAAGGCGAAACCCAATTTGTAGCTGGACCTGGTGTTAAGAATTTTGCACAGATTAAGCTTGGCGATCATTTGAATGTGACGTTCGAGATTGGCGTGGCAGTTGAGCTCTTGGATTCAAAAGGCAATATTCGTAGCGAAAAACAAACCACTACGGTGACTTCAGCGGCTCCCGGTGAAAAACCTGCTGGTACAGTTTCCAATACAACTACTGTTGTGACGGATGTGATGGCAATCGATGCTGCTAAGCGCAATATTTCGGTTAAGGGCATGGATGGTGAAATTCATGTGATTCATGTGAAGAACAAGAAATTGTTTAAGCAAATTGCTTTGCATGACCAAATCAAAGTGGTGTACTTTGATGAAATGAAAGCGGTTGTTTCGGCCCCCAAAAAATAAACTTCTCTGGGGGTTTTTGCAGCGGATCAACACCAACCTACGGGTTGGTGTTTTTTTGTCTGTTTTGATTGCTTAGCGTCGATAGCTAGAGTGCGTATGGTGAGCCGGGGTGCTCCAGACGATCGATATGTGCGCCATTGGCAGCATCAATTTTCAGGCGTAAGATAGCGATGTCCATCGTTTATTTACGGAATCTGCATGCACTCAAAGACCCATATAGCGGTATCTAAAAAACTCCTTGCCTTCTTTTTATCCGGAGCCGTCATCGGCACCCCATTTACGTATGCCCAATCTTTGCCTGGTTACGTTTCCCAAGCCGAGCCGAGCTCGCCGCCACCTTCTGGTACGCCCTCAGGACAGGCGCTCACTCAGTCACAGTTAGGAGCCTTGGTTGCGCCAGTTGCACTTTATCCAGACTCATTATTGGCACAGGTATTGATTGCCTCTACCTATCCTCTGGAGGTGGCTGAGGCTGATAGTTGGTTGCGTAATAACGCTAAGCTTTCTGCGAGCCAAAGGGAGGAGGCTGTTAAGGTTCAGCCATGGGATAACAGTGTCAAGTCCTTGATTGAGTTTCCGGATGCCCTGAATTTAATGGGCAAAGATTTATCGTGGACTCAAAAATTGGGCGATGCATATTTGGCCCAACCCAAAGAGTTGTTTCAGGCGGTGCAAACATTGCGTGAAAAAGCAAAAAATGCAAACACTCTGAAGTCGGGTCCTCAACAAGTGGTCACCACTGAAACTCAGTCTGGCCAACAGGTGATTGTGATTCAACCAGCCAATCCTCAAGTGATATATGTGCCAACTTATAACCCATATTTAGTCTATGGTCCTTGGCCTTACCCTGGTTATTACCCGCCACCCTTTTATCCTTACGCACCTTCTCCTGGGGGAATGTTCTTTTCCTTTGGCGTAGGTTTGGCAGTCGGTGCTGCGCTTTGGGCAACCCCACATTGGGGTAGTGGATCAGTTGTGGTGAATAACGTCACCTACAATAACTTTAATCATGGTTTTAATACCCCTAATAATATGGGTCCGAATCATTATGGCAATCAAAGTGCTTGGAAATACAACCCTGCTCACCGGGATAATGTGCCTTACACCAATTCCGCGTTAAATAATCGTTTTGGAAATACCAATAGCGGTCATCAGGCGGCTACACAAGCTGCGCGTCAACAGAGTGCTCGGAATTATTGGAATCAAAATGCAACACCTCAAGAGAAGCAAAATATGCAACAAGCGCGTGAGAATGCGCAGAAATCCTGGGGCAATGCGAGCGCACAACAAAAGCAGGCCGTGCAAAATAAAGCGCGGTCAGTTCAAAATAACCGACCTTCTACTGGCAATAACAGTAGGGGTGCAAGTGAGTCTGCTCCACGTAATCCAGAGTCTCACGAGGAGATGCCGCATACTGGATTTGGTGGCGGGGAGCGCGGTGGTTTCCGTAGGTAAAATTGGCGCTCTGATTTAAACCACCTTCGGGTGGTTTTTTATTGCCTGTGCCGGGTGCTTTAGCTAAAAACACCTAGGGCGCCAATGCACCCACCAATAAAGAGCAGTAACAGCATGGGTATTTTGGTGCGCACGACAATCAATACGGTTAAGCCGACCACCGCCCAAAGCGACCAATCATCATGACCCTTGCCATTTGCTGTAGCCAATACCACCCCAGAAGCAATGAGCAAAGCGACCACGATTGGACTCATGCCGGCCTTGAATGCTTTTACTAGTAGACTATCTTTATTCTTTTCCACCCAGTTTGCTGTGAAATAAAACAGAATACTGCTGGGCACAACATAGGCAAATAAACAAGCCATTCCACCAGCTAGTGCTAGTCCGTAGTTTCCAGTTTGGAGTGCCATATTCCATCCCAATAAGGCAAGAAACAAAATATTGGGTCCAGGAGAGGCTTGAGCAATCACGACCGAATCAGTGAATTGGCTGTTGCTAATCCAATGGTGTTCCGTAATCAGATAGCGGTGGATGTCGGGGATGAGGCCCATCGGACCGCCTACCGAAAAGAGAGAGAGCATTGAGAAATGGAGAAGTAGGTCGACCCAATTGGATAATGACAGCATTTATTTCCCCCTTGAAATCAGGATAAATTTCCAATAAACAATGCCGCAAGCCAGTGGTCCTAGTGCTAGTAAGACGGTTGCCAAGGGATAATGTGCGAGAGCAATTAAGCTGAAGCAGGCTGTGCCCAAGAGAAGGCATAAGGGGTGGCCCAGTGGATTGGCGCGCAGGGGTTTTATGAGTTTAACGCCGGTGGCGATTAAAAGACCGGCCGATACCGCACCCATGCCTTCTAGGGCGCCTACTAGATGAGGGTCCCTGCCAAAGTAAGCAAATGTTCCTACGAGAATAAATACGAGAATCAGCGGCAGAATCAGTACGCCGGTTAATCCGGCTAGAGCTCCGTTAACCCCAAAATGGCGAGAGCCAATCATGATGCTTAAATTCATGACGGGCGCGCCAGGCATGGTTTGTGCTACTGCCCACTCCTCGAGAAACTCGGTTTTGGTAAGCCACCGTTTTTTCTCAACAACCATTTCTTCTGTAAATGCCATTACTCCTCCAAAGGCTCTTAGGGAAAGGGCGCTAAAAGATAAAAACAGATCGGTGGGTGAGTGTGGCTTATTGAGGCGAGTTTCGTTCATTACTGGATTTTCCTGGAAATCAAGGGATGTTGCTTGGGCAGGCCGAGAGGGTGCCATGGGTGGTGCATTTTCTGTATTTGCCGGCCTAATGAAGTTAAGATGAAAGAATTGGGTAGAAGGGTAAAAAGATGGGCGGTATTTTTAGGCTGGCATTAAAGTTGCTGATGAATGACAAGGGGAAGTTTTCCGCCTTGTTGATGGGTATTACATTTGCAGTCTTTTTGATGGTCATGATGATGGCAATGTTCTCCGGTATTTTATTGAGAGCGTCTTCCTCGGTCGAAAATGTCGGCGCCCAAATTTGGATTTTGGATCCAGCAGTGAACAATGTTTCGAGCAGTATTCCCATGCCTGATTATGTTCTTGATTTTGCAAAAAGCATTCATGGCGTAAAGCATGCCGAACCTATTTATTTTGGCGGTGCATTGGTTAAGTTAAGAGATGGAACTTATCAAGCAGTAAATGTAATAGGTCTTGATGATGCTACCTTATTTGGTAGGCCATTACTATTGCAGGGAAAGATAGAGGATATCTACGCTGAAAATGGTTTTATTGTGGTGAAGGATGCGGAGTATGACAAGCTGGAAAATCCATCGATAGGTGCGGAGTTTGAGTTGAATGACCATCGAGGAAAAATTGTGGGGGTTGCTCAAGTGCCCCAGTCCGGCCTCTTTGGGGTGCCAACGCTATACACGACTTATAACCGAGCGATTACCTATATTCCGTCACCACGCTTTACCCTCTCATTTGTTTTGGTTGAGCCTAAGACCCCTGCGGATATTCCTTACATTCAAGATCAAGTAAAACGATTGGGTTATGAGGCTCTTACGCGTGAGCAATTTACGCAAAAGATCTCCAACTTTTATAAATTTAAGACTGGCCTGGGGATGAACGTGTTGATCATGACCATCATCAGTTTTATTGTGGGCCTCTCCATTTCCGGGCAAACTTTTTATAGTTTTGTGGTGGAGAATCTTGATAAATTTGGCGCTTTGAAGGCTATCGGCGCTAAAGGGCGTGAGTTGGTGTTGATGATTATGGTGCAATCAACCTTCACTTGTCTTTTGGGTTACGGACTAGGGGTTGGGCTGGCGACTATGGCCATGATTTTGGCCAAGCTGAGAATGCCGGATTATGCTGCCCAGGTAACGTACATGAATTTAAGTTTGGCATTTTTGTTGGTTGTGATTATTGCCGCTTTTTCAAGCTACATCAGCATTCGTAAAGTATTGCAAATTCAACCATTTGATATTTTTAGGGGCTAAATGAAATCGATCGCCCTAAAGGCAGAACACCTTAGCAAATGGTTTGGGGAAGGCGAGTCCAAGACTTATGCTGTCAGTGATGTCAGCTTTGAAGCCTATGCCGGAGAGATTCTTTATATTGTGGGGCCGTCTGGCAGTGGCAAGACAACCTTGCTGAGTATGATTTCAGGGATTTTGCAGCCAAATCAAGGATCTGTTTTGATTGGTGACCGGGATTTATGGAGACTTTCCTCTAACGAATTGGCCGATTTTCGACTCAACAAAATTGGCTTTGTTTTCCAGGATTTTCATTTGTTCCCCCATTTAACCACCGCAGAAAATGTAGCCATTCCATTGATCTTGCGAAGAGTGAATTGGGCCGAAGCGGTGGAGACGGCTCGCCGGTATTTGGAAGTGGTGGGTTTAAAAAACAAAGCCGACCTTCCGCCGATGAAATTAAGTGGAGGTGAGCAGCAGCGGGTTGCGATTGCGCGTGCTATTGCTGCACAACCTGATATTCTGGTATTCGATGAACCGACTGCTTCTTTGGATGGCGATACGGGCAGAAGGATCTTGGAATTTGTCAAGACTGAGGTGCTTAATCCTAATCGGTGCATCATTATTGTGACCCACGACAATCGGATATTTGAATTCGCCGATGCCATGATGAAAATGGAGGATGGAAAATTGATAGGCATAGAGAGATTGGGAAATGCGAAATAAACTCATCATCAGCCTCGCAATCTTCGGTGTTTTGCTTGCTGTCGGAACCGCATACTATTGGGGAAAGAAACAAGCGTCATTACCCCCTGCTTTTGCGCCAGCATCGAATCCTTATGAAAATGGAATTTATGCGGAAGGGATTGTGGAGGCCTTGCAGGCAAGTGGCTCCAATATCAATATCTATCCGGAAGTCCCGGGAACGGTCAACGCGATTTTTGTGAAAGAGGGTGATAACGTCGTTGCAGGGGCGCCACTATTATCAATCGACGATGCTTTGCAAAAAGCTAATACCGCTCAAGCCAAGGCGCAAATTGCGGCAGCCAAAGCATCCTTAAAGACCGCTGCAGATGCATACCAAAAGCAGAAGGCTGCCGCAGATATTGACCCACGGGCAGTGAGTAAAGATGCTCTGGATAGTGCCCGGGATGCAGTGGGCTTGGCTAAAGCCAATGTTGAGGTTACTCAAAAGCAGTATGAGTCTGCTGCAGCCCTCTTGGCCAAATATCAGATTCATGCACTGTCTGCAGGAAAAGTAATAGCTATTAACACGGCGGTAGGTAGCTATATATCTACCCAGGGTGTTTACGATACTTATACTGGGGCAAATGATCCGATTCTCACGCTTGGAGCCGCTGGAGATGCTTTGGCTGTTCGTTGCTACGTAGATGAAGTGTTGCTCCAGAGGTTGCCTGCGGCTGGCGATATCGATGCATATATGTTTATTCGTGGCTCAAACCAAAAAATCCCCCTAAAAATTGTTCGTCTACAACCTAATGTTTCTCCGAAGATTGAGTTATCAGATCAGCGTACTGAAAGGGTTGATGTCCGTGTGTTACCGGTAATATTTGCATTTGATAAGCCCAAAGATATCGCCATTTACCCTGGTCAATTAGTTGATGTATATATAGGTAAGCAGCTTGCAAAATAAAGTGCGCAACTTTCTGTTGTTGGGTGCGACTCTAGCGCTCGGTGCCTGCGCTGTTGGGCCAGATTTTGTGTTGCCGGAATCCCCGCGCGATGCTGCGTATAGCGCTGGCCCAATGCCTAGTCAGACGCTTGATGTTGAGGGTAATCAACAACATTTTTCTACTGGCACTCTAAGCACTTCACATTGGTGGGAGATGTTTCAAGCACCATCCCTCAATGCACTGATTGATCAAGCTTTAAAGCAGAATCCATCATTGCAGGCTTCCGAGGCTAGCTTAAGACAAAGTCAGGATTTATTGCGTGCTGGGTATGGTGTCTTTTTCCCCCAGGTCTCCATTGGACTTGGAGCCTCTCGCACCGCAATAGCACCGATGCAGCTAGGCTCCTCTACCTCCGGATCGATCTTTAATCTCATGACGGCCAGTGCCAGTGTGAGTTATGCGCTTGATGTATTTGGCGGGGAGCGTAGGCAAGTTGAGGCATTGCGTGCTCAGGTCGATTATCAAAAATACTCTACAGTTGCAGCATATTTAATGCTCTCGGCCAACATGGTAAATGCGAGTATCGCTCGAGCGGCTTATCTGGCGCAAATCAGCGCGACCGAGGAGTTAATTGCATTAGAAAAAGATCAACTGAAGGTGGCGCAAGCGCAAGTAACTGGTGGAACAACGGCCTATGCTACCGTGTTGAGTATTCAAAGCTTAATCGCTAGTAATGAGGCTTCCATTGCCCCTTTGCGTCAACAGGCAAATCAAGCGGAGCATCTGTTGGCCTCTTTGGAAGGAGTTGATCCATCCCATGTAGTGCTTCCAGCAATTACTTTGGAGAATCTCACGCTGCCGGACAATATTCCTATTAGCCTGCCATCTGGATTAGTGCGTAATCGGCCGGACATTTTGGCGGCCGAGGCTCAGATGCATGTTGCCAGCGCCAATATTGGGGTTGCCACAGCAAATATGTTTCCAAGTGTCTCCCTGAGTGCTGGGTATGGCATAGCAAGCAACACGTTTTCTAGTCTATCGGGACCTAGCCAAGAGTTCTGGTCAGCTGGTCCTGGTGTATCAATCCCGATTTTCAAGGGTGGTAGCTTGTATTACGCGCGACTGGCAGCGCTCGATGCATTTGAGCAGTCCCAATACTCTTATAAGCAAACTGTTTTATCAGCGTTTTCGCAAGTGGCTGATTGTTTAACTGCTCTTGAGCATGATGCAGAAGCGTTGCAAGGACAGCTCGATGCTAAAACTGCTGCTGCTCAAGCTCTCAGGCTCCAGCAAATAAGTTATAACGCTGGCTTGGTGGATTATTTAAGTGTTTTGATTGCGGATGTTCAGTATCACCAGGCGAGCATTGCCTACCTACAAGCACTAGCGCAGCGCTACCAAGATACGGTTGCCTTATATGTCGCGCTAGGCGGGGGTTGGCAAAATAATCGAGATCACTAACGCAGGAAGTGATGCAAATTTAGGGGTGGACTGATTCGACGAGGTTGCTTTCGGTATTGATAAAGGAATCTAAAGCGATAGCTAATTTTTCCATCTCGATTTTGCCGATAACCTTCTCGATATTTTTGTATTGCTGATCAATTAATGGGGCGATCTCTTCAATCAGTTGATTGCCTTTTTTGGAGAGTGATACAACTACTCGGCGATGATCACCAGGCATGCGTTCTCGCTGAATCAATGTTGCTTCTTCCATGCGCAGTAATACGCCGGCCATGCTTGGGCTCAATATTTGGCAGAGCTGACAAAGCTCCCTAGGCTCAAGTTCCCCGCGCTCATCAAGTGCCCTCAATATCCTCCATTGTTGATCGGTAAGCTCAAAGTGACCAAGAATAGGGCGGAAGTGAGCCATCAGATGATCACGAGCCCTGAGGAAGAGTTGAGGGAGATTTTTATGGCGAATTCGGGGTTTCATGCTTGGCTTCCTGGCAATTTTTGAAAGTCTAATAGATTTGAGGAGAAGTTGCTTGACTTACTAATATATTAGTAATTAATATACCGTTGGATTGGCAAACACCGCCATAGTAATGAGGCGATTGCTGAAGAGCGACTCCGTGAGAAAGATCTAAAACCCATGACCAGCAATTCCCGAATTTTAAATTCCGATTTCCGTAAAAAAATCATGTCAGCCGAAGAGGCTGCCAAGTTAATACTTCCTCATGAGACGGTTGGTATGAGCGGATTTACCGGGGCCGGCTATCCGAAGGAGGTCCCTCTGGCGCTAGCCAATCACATCAATCAATCGCATGCTCGAGGCGAGGCATTCCGGGTGAGCGTCTGGACAGGCGCATCAACGGCCCCTGAATTAGACGGGGCATTAGCAAAGGTAGATGGGATTGAAATGCGCCTTCCTTATCAGTCTGATCCAACCTGTCGGGCGCGAATCAATGCTGGCGAAATGGAATACATTGACATTCATTTATCTCATGTGGCGCAGTTTGTGTGGTCTGGATTTTTGGGAAAACTGAATACTGCAGTAGTCGAGGTCACTGGGGTTACAGAGGAGGGGCATTTAATTCCTTCTACCTCCGTCGGTAACAATAAGACTTGGCTAGATATGGCTGACAAGATTATTTTGGAGGTCAATAGCAAGCAAAATCCATTGTTGGAGGGGATGCATGATATTTATTATGGAACCCATTTGCCCCCGAATCGACTGCCGATTCCTATTGTTAAATCTAGTGATCGCATTGGTGTGCCTTACTTTAAGGTGGATCCTAAAAAAGTAGTGGCCGTGGTTGAAACTGCTGCCCATGATCGTAACTCTCCCTTTAATCCCCCCGACCTCACTTCTCAAAAAATTGCTGAGCACATCTTAGAATTTTTGGAGCATGAAGTCGCAAAAGGGCGTTTGCCACGCAATTTATTGCCATTACAGTCTGGTGTTGGCAATATTCCGAATGCAGTGAT
>Ga0316231_1003786_pt1 | contig 13039 bp, 10 predicted proteins | sample TBH18027metaG_FD_206002 | JGI IMG/M metagenome (GOLD analysis project Ga0316231, IMG submission 206002) | Freshwater microbial communities from Trout Bog Lake, Wisconsin, USA - TBH18027 | ecosystem: Environmental > Aquatic > Freshwater > Lake > Hypolimnion/Profundal zone | place: USA: Wisconsin...
GTTCTGGAGGAGCGGCAAAGCGGCACGGTGACGGCGCAATATGTCTGGGGTCCGTTTTACGTCAATCAGCTCGTTCTGCGGGATAGCGGCCCAAGCTCAGTCGGGGAACTCGGCACCGCCGGTTCTGGCATCAGCTTGCGCCTCTACGTGCAGCAGGACGCTAGCTGGAATGTCACCGCCCTTATTGATGCCGGCAGCAATGTCCTAGAACGTTTCGTCTACACGCCATACGGCATTGCAACGGTATTCGGTGCGAGTTGGGTTCCCGCCGCTTCAAGCTTGGGAGTTGATACCTACGACTGGGTAATTGGTTTTCAGGGCGGGCGGTTTGACCAGGTGAGTGGCCTCTATCACTTCGGCGGTGGTAACCATCTTTCAAGCCATGCGCGAGGGACTCCAGGAGACCCAGGCCATGTGCACCATCTCCCAGGCCCTGGAGAAGAATGCGGACCAGCTTGGCGCTGACCTGGCTGAGCGGTGTCGCCAGGCCCTCAAGGATGAATTGACCTGGTGTCGCGATCGCTGTGGCTACTCGGTGAGTCATATGTCCTTCCAGACCAATCACTACGGCTGGCAGGAGCTTTCCCAACGGCTCTACGCCCTCGCCGGCGAGGTCAGCGCCAAAACGTCGAGGAAATGACTTTTAAGGGGTAGCAGACCCAGGGCAATCGCCTTTGCTGTATCCTTATGAGCATACGACCTTTATGAGGTAGTCGTTATCCGCTTGTTGGCGATTCTGACTTTCGCCGTACGCTCATTCTTCAACAGGTTTAGGGCCAGGCGGCACATGCGGCTGACCCGAGATAACAGGGCAAACGCATGTACATTTAGCGGTATATTTAACAGTATATTGCACTAGCGCGGGGTGCCGATCGTGTAGGGTGACGGATTGTTTCGAGGCCTCGTTTTGTTTAACTTGGGTCCGTTGTTAAGGAGCTTGCATGGACGTTCAAGCGACCGAGGTCTTCTTGCGCTATTTCACAATCATGAAAGATCCCCGACGGCACAACGTGGTGCCTCAGTTTGCCAGCATTCTGGTGATGGCCATTCTGGCGGTACTGTGCAACAGCAACGACTGGGATGAGGTGGTGGAGTCCCGCAGTTCCCTGAGAAGATGAATCAGGCATTTCTATTGGCGGCAGTTGATCTTGGCATAACTCCCTATACGCGTGTAGCCGTGTCCGTGTCCATTTTCTCTCGCTTCTTGCCTTTCTTCCGTTTCCCATTTACCGGTTGCCCGCCGGCCGTCGCTGCGGTACAAGTTCATGCCGTGGAGACCTTTACGAGAATTCTGGCTGCCTTGGCGCTGGTCGCATGCAATGGTTACTTTGTGGCGACGGAGTTTTGCGCGGTTACAGCGCGTACCTCGCGGCTGCGCGAATTGGCGGCGGTCCATCCGCTGGCCGGATTGGGGCTTCGTATCAAGAAAAACCTGGTCCTCTATCTCTCGGCGACGCAGCTTGGCGTGACCATCGCCAGCCTGGGATTGGGGGCCATCATGACGCCGGCAATCGGGGGACTGATCATCCCGGTGCTAAAGCTGCTGCACATTGAAGCCCAGCAGCAGATCATCGCCTTCGCGATTTCCTTCGCGATAGGCATGTCGCTGCACATCGTCATCGGGGAACAGCTTCCCAAGAACTGGGCCATCCGCAACAGCGACTGGCTCTTTCCATATCTGGTCCTGCCGTTGGTTCTGTTCACCTATGGTCTCTATCCGTTGATTTTTTTGCTTAGCGCCGTCACTAACGCCCTGTTGAAGCTGACCGGAGTGAAGTTCGATGCCTCGCGGCACGGAGTACCGCACACCGCTGACGAACTGCGCTCGCTAGTGGGCGAGGCCATCCGGCACGGGAGCTTCAAGGGCAATGAGTCTATTCTGGCCCGCAGTTTCGATTTTGGAAATCGCAAAGTCCGCCAAATAATGACGCCGCGTACCGAAGTGGATTACCTGCGGCTTGATCAGCCGGTGGGCCAGGTGCTCAAGACCGTTCAGAACAGCGCCTACACGCGCTTGCCGTTGTGCGATGGCGACATCGACCATGTGGTGGGGCTGGTACACATGAAGGACCTGTTCAACCACCTCAAGCTGATCTCCGGCCGCCTCCGCTTTAGCGACCAGACGACGCCCGAAGGCGAAGTCATGGCGGTGGTGGATGGACTTCCCGGTTCGGCGGTTCATGTCATTGGCTCAGGCGACATCGATCTGCGTCAGATCAAACGCGACGTAATCTTCGTTCCGGAGTTGGCGTTGGTGCCGCAGTTGCTCCGACAGTTCCAGGGGACGCATATTCACATGGCTATCGTGGTTGATGAATACGGCGCTACCCTGGGGATCGTGACCCTTGAGGACGTGATCGAGGAAATAGTCGGCGAGATCGAGGACGAGTTCGATACCGGCGTTTCGCAGCGGTTCGTAAAGGAGGGGGAACAGTATCGGGCCAGCGGCCTGCTGCCCATGCACGAATTGCTCCAGCGTCTGGGCGTTGCCGATGCCGCAGGCCTGCAAATGGGGAACGTGGATACGCTGGGCGGATATATCGTGCAAAAACTTGGAAGATGGCCGCGCCCCGGGGACGAGGTCGCGCTGGCCGGCTACACTTTGCGCGTGCAGACTGTCCTCCAGAAACGACGCGCCGGGCAAGTGCTCATCCTCTTGCCCAAGATGAGCGACGCTGGCGAAGGACGATAGAGGGGTGGGCATTATGGCCCAGTTGGGCTAGTGCCGTAAGAACTGGAGGCCGGCAATGGGAAGCGCCTATGTTCGCCCGCAATTCCGTGGGGAAGCGGGGATCGGCCTGTTGGTCAGGGACGTTCGGGGGCCAAAGAATCTTGGTTGTCGTCTTGATCGTCACGTGGCATCGCTGGGAGATGGGTGCGGTTCAGGGTGTGCATGGCGAATATAATACAGCAGAAGATGATGGCGACGGCGCCAGCTGTGACCATGGCGTAGAGGGGACGGGCGTCCCTGGTGCTGATGACTTTGGCTTCGGTCTGCACCACTGGATAGACGATCAAGGCCAATGCATGCCGCTGCTGGGCCAGATTCCTCTCCTGAGTCTCCACCTGTTTCTCAAGCAGTTCCCGGTTGCTGACGTTGTTTCGTTCCTGATCATCGGGTTTTGGCGGGGCGCCGGCCGGCGCAGTGACTGGCAGTGTGGTTGATGCATCCGCGGAGTTTCCCAATGCCTGCGGGGTCCCCAGCGCTTCCAGATCGCGCTTGGACCGCTCCAGTTGCCGTGTGTTGACCTCGACGTCCTGCTGAAGCTTCCCGGCCTGCACGCGCAGATCGATGTTCGCGTCCACCATGGCGTCCATCACGGCTTGCACTCGCAATTGGTCGAGGATGTCGTCGCCTTCATAGGCCACTCTCAGACGGCCCCTTTCGCCATCGCTGAGCCACTGGAACTGCAGGCCGCCGATCCTGGCGAATTCAGCGGAGTCGCCCAGAAAGCCCGATGATTCTTCGGGTTTGCGCCCGCGGAAAATATTGTCAGCCGCGGCGCGCAGATTGTCGGTCGCGAACTTGTTGTTTTGTTCTTGCTGGAATCGTTCCCAGGCGTCCTGGGTGAGGGCCCCGGCGTTTTGATACCGGAGCACGCCTTCGGTGAAGACATGCCGTTTAACCAGTGCCCAGGTGATGGCCAAGGCCAGGGCCATGCAGATCAGCATGGCTGCGAGAAGAGCCACCAGGGGTATCTTGTGCCGGCGCGTGGCTGGAGCCGGTTCGATGGCCGGCGGTGTCGGGAGCGTCTGCGGCAATGCGACCACCCGCGAGGCCAGCGGTTCCATCAGCTGGCGCTGGACCTTTGCATGTGAGCCGAATGGCGCGGCCTCCTCCTGTGACCGGCGCTCTTGATTGGCGGTTTGTTGAATAGGTGGAATAATCGGTCCGGCGGGTTTCCGTGGTCTGGGGCTGCCGCCGATGGCAGTGCGCTTAGCGACCGAGCCTCGCGAAGGATTTGTCGATGGGTCCTGTGCAAAAGTATGGGAGAAGACATCGGTGGCCTGAATGCCGGCGCTCAAGGCCGGGAGGGCGGCGCCGAATGCGGCGCCAGCGCGTCCGGCCGGCATTTCCAAATCGCTGACCAATCCTTTTACGCTGAAGGGACTCTGTCGCGATCTGCTTGGTCCAGCGCCTGGGCTCTTTGGCGGCGTGCGCAGTGGTCTGGTCAGCGGCACCGCCGGCATCCCCACTTGGCGCAACATTTGCTTCGAGCGTGCCAATTCTTCGTCCGGCGTCAATTCCTTGCCCGATTCGTTATCGAGAGCGGTTCTGGGTTCAGACGGCTGGAGGTCATCCAACTTCACGCGATCGTATGGCCCCGGAGCGGTGCTGGCCGGTCCGGCTGAAGACAGGGTGCTGGCGTCGGGAGGTTCTCCATCGTCAAAATTTACCTGAACGCGGCCAAACGTGGGAGGCAACGCCGGCAACTCGTCGAGTTGAAGCGGCATTCCGCCCAGGAAACTGCCCTGATCGGCCCCCATCTCGAAAATGGGAATCGATGGAATCGATATTAGAGGCGGTTCCAGCGGCAACAGGGGAATGGCAGGGGCGATTGCCAATTGCGGTTCCGGCGGCACCGTAGCGGAAGGTGCGGTGGCCGACGGTCGCTGCCCGGGCGGCGTCAGAACCTGGCCAGTTGGGAAAAGCGGCTCTGGCTGGGACGAAATGACCTGCGGGCTGTTGATCGAGTTGGTGTCGGTTACCGGTGCTGCAAACTGGGGAAATTCATCCTCGGGTGGCAACTCTGGCAAATCCGCGAATTCTAATGTACTGCTTTCACTACTGAAGGCCGGCGGTGGCAGGTAGATTTCCGAAGCCGGTTCATCATCTTCAAGGATTGGACCTGCGGTTCCGGAAAACTCTTCCACGATGCGTCCCAAAGTGCTGTCGCTCAGGGCTGCGGTTTCTGGGATGGCGTTCGCGTCATCCAGGTTGCGTCTGTCGTCGCCAGCCGGCACTTCGGCAGCCACCGTGTCTTGGTTTATGGCGCTGGCTTCAGCTGGTGGTTCAACGACCGCGGCATCGCCCATGGCCAGAGCGGACTCGCTGGTCGGCTCCGTTGATTCGATGACTTCCGTGTCCGCAGCCATCAGATCGGCTGGAGAGGGGCCATCCAGAGCCTTCTGAGTTGGTTCGTCGATATGGGCGGACATTGGCGTTTCCTGAGCCGGGTCAGTATGGTGCGGTTGAGGTTGGTTCGGTTCTGGATTCACAATTTGCAGCCCATCAGGAACTGGCAGTGACACGGCTGATTCACTGTTCGTCAAAATGGCATAACCGACCCCGACAGTCAAGGCCGGGGGGAGTTCCGCTCTCGTTTCTGATTTAGGGGGGCGGGTTATGATGCTGACGTTATCATCACCGCCGACCGGTGTCGCCCTCGACCGATTCTGTTTGGATCGCGTGTCGGTTGCTACCGTTTCGCTTGATGGCGAGGGATCCTGGGCTGGAGGCGTGACGGCATTGATCTTGGTCCTGTAAGTCGGCCAGGTGCGCTGCAACTCTATTTGGTGAATCTTAGCCGCCAGGTTGACCAGTTCGATGGCCTCTTCGACGGTTTGGCAAACTGTTCCGCTGGCCTCCTCGTTCTCCGTCGGCAGATCCAGCAACGGAGGCTCGTTCATTACGATCAAGGTTGGCGCCGAGGATGCTTCGACCAGGTCACTTGTCGCGACCAACTTGCCCTCAATGATTTCCGCCTCTTGAGTCGAAGGCTGGGGCGCGTCAATGGCCGCCGCCACCGCCCGCCAAACTGAAGCCTCGACTTGATGCTCCAACCTTGGTTCAAACCACTCGCCCTCAACCACTGGTGGCTTGGGCATCTCGATGACGGGAGTGACGGATTCGATCACCGCTTCTCGCTGGACAACGGATGGGTCGGTTTGTGGCCGGGGCGTGGGCTGGCTCAAATCGTCGGGGACGACGGGCGACTGTTGAATATCAATGATCGGGGTGACAAGCTCGATTGCCGTTCTCGACTCGGCAATGGCGCCTTGGGTTTCCGGTTCTGGCGCGGTCTCGTCTCGAGTGCTTTCGACGCCTGACGGTTCTTCAGGTTCGATTATCGCGGTGGCAAACTCGCTTAATACTTCCACATGGGCAACAGGAACTTCGAGTGGTCCAGACAGTTGCTCGACCCCATCGTTATCGATGCCTTGTGGTTCCTCGGGTTTGATGATTGCGGTGGCTGGTTCAACCGCCACTTCCGATGTGGTAACTGGCGCTTCGTCTCTGGTCTGTAGCGCTGGCTCCACGCAATCGTTGGCAACGATTGGAGGCTCTCGGATTTCAAATTTTTGAGTGGCGGGCGCGATTTCTATTTGTGCTTGGGGAATGGGTATCTCGCATTGTGGTTCCTGAATTGACAGTTCTGGTTGGGGGTGTGGTGCCGGTTCAGGGCCATCAACTTCCGACCCTGGGTGTGATTCCTCCGGTGGTTCGGGCGGTCGTGGCGCGTCCCTTTGCGACCGCTCATTCTCGTTAAGTGACACTTCCGCAGCGCGGACGTCTTGTCTTTGTTGCGGAAGGGCAGCGGTCGCAGGTCTTTCTGTTTTGCCAGGTGCAATCTGCTCTGCCAGGTCCTGCACAGCCGAAGCGGCCGTGCTACTGTTGGCGGAGGCTTTAAGGAGGTCGTCCAGGTTGTCGAGCGGATCGGTGGTTTCCAGAGGCGGTGCGGCTGGACTTGCCAGGTAGCGGATGGACGTGTTGCCGATGCGCAGTTCGTCGCCGAAGCATAGTTCAGCTTGACGCTTCAACTCGCCATTGACCAAGGTCCCGTTGCGCGAGCCAAGGTCGCGGACATAGCGCCTGCCGTTGAGGGCGAAAATAACGCAGTGGGAGGTCGAGACGCTCTCCTCTGCCAGGGGAATATCGCTGGTGGAGCGGCGGCCGATGAGGACTACTCGCGACGCGATGGGGATGGTTGCCTCCGCGCCTGCGACTTTGAGTTCGGCCTGGGGTGGTTGATCGAATGAGCCCTGGTCCGGCGCCTGGGATGCGGCTTGGAACCTGAAGGCGAAGGAACCGACCTTGATGATGTCGCCATCGTCCAGGTCTGCTTCGTTGACGGCCCGTCCGTTGATGTAGACGCCGGTGCGGCTGGCAAGGTCGCGGACATAGACGTTGACGTTGTCGCTGACCAGGATGGCATGAGCTTTGCTTATGGAGCGCGACAGAAGGCGCAGATGAGCGTTTTGTCTGGTTCCGATCAAGGTGGCCAGGCGTGTGATGGCGATGGCCGGCTTGCCCGCGTGATGGCCCAGTGGCAGCAGCATGGGACGGGAAGGTGTCCGAGTTTTAGGGTTAGTGGTCGGAGCCATGGCGGTCTTCATAGCACGCGTCCAGAAACGTCGGTTCGCCGACGGCCGGCGTTTTCCTTTCATCTGTCAGGGCATACGCCAGAGGCGGCTTGGCGCGAACGGGCAAAGAGCAACCGCCAAGGCTGAGTCCGCTTGTATGTGATCGAACATGAGCCGGCAGTTGCGACTGTGGGGCGATGGACGGAAGGCTAAAACACAAAGGCACACAAAGAAGAATAGGACAGTCAACTACGAATTTCGCGGATGGCACGAATAAGGCATGATTGACGCAAGTTGGGCGGGATTGATGGCCTATAAGGCGTTAATGTCGCCGCTCCCGCCGTCGCGAGGATTGCCGCGGTTGCTCTTAGCGGGCCATGTCATGATTTTATCGAAGGTCTCCATAGTTGGCTGATCATTGGAATTGTGCCCCGGGTTGGCTGGGGATAATATGAATGCCACCGGGATAAGGAGATGTCTATGCTTGATGCGGCAAAAAGCCTGATTGACGAAGTGCTACAGGCTCATGGAGGACGGGATCTTTGGATCGGCGTTGACCGTCTGGTGGTCGAGGTGTCGATAAACGGATTTCTCTTCACTGCCAAGATGCGGCGGGCGTTGAAGCATGTCATTATCGAGGCATCGGCGTTGGATCCTTCTTTGGTGTTCCGCGATTATCCCGCCGTCGGCCAGAGAAGCGAACTGATCGGGGACGCTGAAGTACGCATCCTGGGCTCTGACGGCAGCACTCTCCAGGGTCGTTCCGAGCCGCGCGAGGCGTTCCATGGGCTGCGCCGGATCTTCCGCTGGGACGACCTCGATTTCGCATATTTCGGGGGATATGCCATGTGGAACTACCTGGTCACGCCTTTTATCTTTTTGCGTGAAGGCTTTACATTTGAGCATCTTGGACAGCGGGAGACTCCTGCGGGAACATTCACCTGTCTGCGGGCGACATTTCCCCAGGACATTCCCACTCACAACCGCGTACAGATTTTCTATTTTGACGCCAGCCGGTTGCTGCGCCGGGTGGATTACACGGCCGAGGTGGTGGGGGGCTGGGCCCATGCCGCGCATTTCTGTGATGAGTACAGGGATTTTTCTGGGCTCAAGTTCCCCACCCGGCGCAGAGTGCTGCCCACTATGTTCAAACGTGTCATCGGCCTGCCGACCATCGTGGCCATAGATATCCATGATGTCCGGGTACGTCGAAGGTGATTAAGCCATGCATCTTGGGATTATCAGCGACACGCACGGGCAGGTGGAAGCAATGGCGGCCGCCGTGCGTCTTCTACGGGCGGCCGGGGCCCAATACTTCATTCATTGCGGAGACGTGGGAGGGCCGGGCATTCTCGATTGTCTGGCGGGGCTTGAAGCGGCCTTTGTCTGGGGCAATACCGATGGAGATCGGAAGGATCTTCAGTCCCATGCCCGCATAGTGGCAGTGCAGTGTATGGGGGCGTTTGCAGAACTGAAGCTGGACGGGAAGGATATCGCCGTGCTGCATGGTGATGACCACCGGCGGTTTGCGGCGGCGGTCGAAGGCCAGCGGTTCGATTATCTGTTTTGCGGTCACACGCATGCCTGTGCTGATTGGCGCCAGGGGCGCACGCGGATCGTCAATCCCGGGGCGCTGCACCGGGCGGCCCGGAAGACGGTGGCGTTGTTGGATACCAGAGTGGATGAATTGCGGTTGTTGGTGGTGGGCGGGACAGATTTTTCGGTGGCGATGTAAACGGCGGTAAATAAAGAGGTTGCTGTCAGTAGCAGCGAACATTGACAATGCCAATGTCGCGCGAACAGGAGCGATTCATGAATAAATGTTTCGTCCGGACCCGGAGATTTACCATCAATAATTTTGCTGGCGTTCTTGCCGTGGTATTGCTGTCAACCCTCGGTGTCCGTGCCGCGGACTGGAATGAATGGCGCGGCCCCGGTCGTGATGGATGTGTAGCCGACAGTCCGCCGCTCATGGATGCGTGGCCGGCTCAGGGATTGAACAAAGTCTGGCAGAGCGAGGAAAAAATCCCCAGCGATCGTGCCGGCGGGTTCGGCAGCGTTGTTGTGGCAGGTGGCAAGGTCTTCTGCATTTATGCGCCTGTTCGCGTGGAAAAACTCACAACACGAACCTTGAACGAAGAACGGCTGCGTTCGTTAGGTTGGACGGATAAAAAAATTCCAGATGATCTTCAGGCCATTTCCGAGGCCGCACGCCTTTCGCCGGAGCGTCAGGCGCTCAAGGATCCCAAGGAATTGCAGACCTGGGTCAAGGCGTGGACCGGAACCAACCTCACGGCCGATGTGAATAAACAATTTGGTTCGTTTGTGGCCGACCGTTTGACAAAAGGCGGCGACGCATTGTCTTTGGCTATCCTCGAAAAACTGGAAGCCATCAAAAACAAGGAATTTGCGAATCAGTTTGAATTGGACCAATGGCTTGATACCGCCGCTATTCAGGGCGATGCGCGGAAAAAAGTTCTGGCCGCCATTCCGGTTGAAATTAACATCCGCGACAATGTGACCATCTGTCTGGATGCCGCCACCGGCAAGACCGTCTGGAAAAAAATCCTGCCCGGCGGCAGTGGCGAATTCGGCACAGGCAGCACGCCATGCGTGGTAAATGGCAAGTGCTATGGCTTTGGCAACGGCCGGAGTATTTTCTGCATCGATGCCACGGCGGGCGATATCGTCTGGTGCGTGGAAGCGGGCAAGCCGGCGGAAAAATCCTGTTCTTTCATTGTTGAGGACGGCGTAGCCGTGGCGCCTATTGATCCGCTCACCGGCTTCGACGCCCAAAGCGGCAAGGTGCTCTGGACCAATGCGGTCGTGGGCGGCTCGTGGTCGTCGCCGGTCCGGTGGAAGAGCGAAGGCAAGACGGTGCTGATTGTGCGCGGCAGCGGAAAAGTCCTTTGTTTTGAGCCCCAAACAGGCGCCGCGTTGTGGACTTGCAATGACAACGGCAGCGGCCCCAATAGCGGCGCAACCCCGGCCATTGCCGGCGACCGCATGGTGCTGGCAGGAAGCGATATAAAAACGTACAAGCTCTCGTTGCAAAAAGCCGAACTGCTGGGAACCGCAGCCGTCCCGGTGGATTATTCCTGCGGACCGACCGTCTTCAAGGGCCATGCCTATGTCTGGGGGCGCAGCGGCGGGTACTGCGTCAGCCTGGACACCGGCACGCTTGTGTGGTCCGACAAAGAACTTACCGCGTGCTCCTATAGCGCGGCGGTTTGCGCCGATGGCAAGATGTTCATCAACGGCAACGCCGTCAAACCCACCGGCTATGGCGACGGTTCGGTGTCCATGTTCCTGCCCTCGCCGGAAAAAGGCAAACTGCTCGGGCAGGCCTTTGTTCACCAGGTTCTTTGCACCACGCCCGCGATTGCCGACGGCCGCATCTATTGCCGCCTGGTTGACGCCATCGCCTGCTACGACTTGCGAAAATGAAGAACCGTTAATAGGGAAGACAATATTTCTTGTCATTATTATCGTTACCCTCGGTTGCGCCTATGGTTATCCCCGACCTCTGAAAAGGGAGCAACGGAAATTGTTTGCTGTCCTTGAACGGCCAAGGTACATTAGCATGTGTGGAGATAGTTTCTGGCCTTGGCAGTGAGGATGGCTCGGCGGCGAGGCCGCCGATCATCTACACGCGCGTGGTCATGCCGCCGCCGTTGACGCTGGCCGGAAGATTGGCGGCGTTGGCGGTCGGGTGCGGTTGCCTGAGTGTGTTGCTCGTGGCCGCGTGGTTGCGGCCCAATGCCAATGGCGCCGGTACTCACACGCAACTGGGGATGCCATCTTGCCAGTTTATGCGCAACACGGGTTTGCCTTGTCCCAGTTGCGGTATGACGACGAGCTTCGCGTATTTTGCCCATGGGAAGGTGCTGGCCAGTGTCATTACCCAGCCCATGGGTGCGGTGCTGGCATTGTTGGCTGCGGCTGGCGCGTGGGTGGGCTTATATATTGCACTTACCGGGCGACCGGTGCATCGATTGATGCGGTTCGTTCCCAGCCGGTATTATCTGATGCCGCTTTTGGTGCTGGCTCTGTTGGCCTGGGGATGGAAGATATTCCTGACTCTGCACGGGCTTGGCGGATGGAAGTGAATGGTCGGAAGTCGGATGACCAAGAGCGGAATGCGGAGGTTGATTCGCGGTCGGTATTGACGTGGTATTTCGGAGGTTGCAGATCATGAGCGGACATAAATTGCTTGAAAGAGCGCTGTCGGCGGTGCGCTGGGCGCGGCTGCTGCTTCTGGGATTGTCATTATTGTTGCTGCCGGCGGGTTGTGGCGCGATCGGATATGTGGCTAGCGCGGTGGCTGGTGACGAGACGGTGGAGGCGTCTTACAAAGGGCTGGCCGGGCAGACGGTGGCGATCGTAGTCTGGGCCAGGCAGGGTGTATGTATGGACTACAATATGTTGCCTGGCGACGTCGCTCTGTCGCTTAATGCCGACCTGTACAGCGTGACCTATGGCAAGGACGCCAAGAGCGAATTGAAGGGCGTTCGTTATGTCGATCCGCGCGCCGTGCTCCGTTGGCAGAAGAACCATCCCGAGCTTGACGGCGCCCCCATCGAACAGATTGCGCCCAAGCTGGGCGCCTCGCGGGTAATCTACGTGGAAATCAATGAGTTCCAGACGCATTCGCCGCTCTCGCCGGATCTGCTGCGGGGCCGGGCCGTGGCAATGATCAAGGTTTTGGAAGTCGGCCCCAAAGGTCCCAAAGCGGCTTTTACCGAAAGCGATATCACTGCTTTGTATCCGCCCAATTCCGTCGAAGGCGTGGGAGCCAGCGAAGATACCAACGAGGCCAAGGTGTACGATGAGACCGTGAAGGCCTTCGCGGCTGAGATTGCCTGCAGGTTTATTGAGCATCCGGCGGTGGAAACCCCTGGCGGTACGCCTCCGGTGGTGGGCGAATGAGATGGGCTTTGCGAGGAACGATATGCGGTTGTCAATGAAGGTGTTGCGGTTGTGGCGCGAAATTTGCTGTGCCGTTCTGGCGGCGGGCCTGTTGGCGACTGGTGGTTGCGGCGGCGATCCGACGCCCAATGAAGTACTGGCGCAGGCCGCCGGAGCCCCGCATCTGCTGCCAACGGATGCCTTGCTGGTGCTGGTGCGGGAACGTCATCGGGCGCTGTTGCACGGGGCGGCCCAAGAACTGTCGGAACGCATTTCACGCGGACTGGTCGAGCACAAGGTGGTGACAGTTGTCGAAATGGATAAGTTCCACGTGATGCGGAACGCCGACGCCAACGGGTATGACGAGCAGGAAATTATTGCAATTGGCAAGACTATGAAGGCTAGGTATGTTCTGTGTATTGAGTTGACTCGGTGCGATATAGAATTCGCTGGGGATATGATGCGTGGTCACATAGGAGGCCAGGTGCGCCTGGTTGACGTGGGTACCGGGATTACCTGCTGGCCTCCCAGTTCACAAGGCTTTCCCATGGAACGCGAAGAACTGCTGGTCCGCCGTACCGATCGGTTGGGCGAATCAGTCGTGCGCGACCAGATGTTTCAGGATTTCTCGGAAATGGTGACTGGGTTGTTCTACCTGGCCGACAAATAGTCCCAGGTGATCTTCAAGGCCCCAAGTCCATGTTACGGAGCGGAAAATTATGACCAACGATTCCAATAGCCCTGGAAATTTATATTGTGCGGCGGCGGTGTTGCTGGCCCTGGTTATGGGAAGTGGGCTGGTTTTTGCCGGACATGGCGGTGGTGG
>Ga0316231_1003787_pt1 | contig 13037 bp, 8 predicted proteins | sample TBH18027metaG_FD_206002 | JGI IMG/M metagenome (GOLD analysis project Ga0316231, IMG submission 206002) | Freshwater microbial communities from Trout Bog Lake, Wisconsin, USA - TBH18027 | ecosystem: Environmental > Aquatic > Freshwater > Lake > Hypolimnion/Profundal zone | place: USA: Wisconsin...
TTGCATCGAATGAAGAGGGATGTTGTTAAAGCGTAAAGAACCGCTATCAGACTAACGATAACGGCTCTTTAATAACCTCACCCCAACACTCTCCTTTGAGGAGAGGGAGTAAGACATATCTTGTCCTGTTATAGGTTGACGAAATAGTTGGTTTGTTTTTATGAATAGCCCCCGGATTTATCCGGTGGGTAGTTGATTGATTAGACTTATTTACTTTAGCCAGGACCTCACCCCCGACCGCTCTCCTAAAAGGAGATGGGAGTTAGACAGCAGCAGAGCTGCGAACTATTTGTAGAAAACGGTTGTTGTTGAATTTTTTAGGGCAGAAGAGCTGAGTCCTAATAAAAATGTTGACAATTTGGACAATAAGGACAACGGATTTATCTTCTACCACAGAGTGGTGATATGTTTATAGAAAATGGATCCCTCTATGAAAGTTTCAACACCAGAGGTGTGATATATTAGTAGAAATTAGATAAGCACAAATAAATAAAGTTCCATTGGAACGTAATATTATATCGTCCTTACATGACTTAGAAAATGTATTGTATGTTTATTGCTACCGATATTATATACTTAACAGGAAAATGGAAGCAGCTATTTAGGCGAGACACCTTGTTAAATGCAACGAAGCGAGGACACCTCGACGAACTTCAGATATACTACAGCTAACGTGAGAATTATATTTGTCCTCCTACGCCCTTAAACTTCTCGACAAACGAAACAATCTTTTGAAAAACACTCTGCTTTTTTGTTAAATACTGAGGATTTAAAGGACTCATTTTGGGTAAAAGAGCATTTAGTTCAGTTCCGTTTTCACTGGCATATTCACGTTTTAAAGAAGCTGTAATATACCGTTTAGCTTCTTCTTCATTTAAGTTTTCATCTGCAATTAATACTGAAGCTTCCAACTTCTGTTTATCTTGGGCATAAGCGAAGAATGAATCTATAATATTTACCTTTTCTTGAATGGTGTCAAGGTCTGTTTCATTTATAAAATCAACAATCAAACTCTCTTTTGCTCTATTGCCTATACTTGCTCTAATAACACGACGAACTTCTTCTACTAAAGCAACTTTATCTTTAGTCTTTTTATTGTGTTCAAATATCAGTTCAAGAATATAATCAAGGTTTATTTCTTGTGATTTTAGTAAGTCTATTTCAAATACTACATCATCCCAATCAATCGTTGATTCTTCTGATTCTTTCCCGCTTTTCTCACGTCTTAACCAGTCGCGAATATCATTATAAGTGGATCGATAATCTTGAACAGTTCGTTCTTTTAGCAATTCAATCTCTTGCATGACTGCTATATCTTCATCTGTTACAAAATGAGTCTTTTTAAATGTTTCAATAGCATCAGCATCATTTATGTCTATTTCTTGAAGCGCTTTGAGATTGGTGAATTCATCGTAATTCTGAAGTATGTTTTCTACACGCAAGTACTCTCCAAATAGTTTTGAGAACTCTTTTTTATCTTTCTCTTTGACTATTTCATCAGGATTAGGGAACTTTTCATTTAATTCTTTTACAATTTCCATATAACCTCTACGTGCTTCCCCTGTTGCAATGTCTGTAAAGCCTACCAAATATTCCTTATAACTCTTTTCAAGTACTACATTTTTAGTATTTTTGTCTCCAAATAGAGTTATGGCTTCTATAGTAGCATTTTCTAAATCCCTAAAAGTAACAATATTACCAAAAGTTTTTGTAGCATCATATATTCGATTGGTACGTGAAAAAGCTTGTATTAACCCGTGATAACGCAGGTTCTTATCAACGAACAATGTATTGAGTGTTGGTGCATCAAATCCTGTAAGGAACATACCTACAACAATAATAAGGTCAACTTCTTTGTTTTTTACACGATTGGCAAGTTCACGATAGTAGTTCTGAAACTCATTACTGTCAACACCATAACTTGTTTTGAATAGAATGTTATAGTCATTGATAGCTTTTGTTAAAAATTCTTTTGCACTACTATCCATTGCAGAAGGTTCAAATGTCTCATCTGGAATCTCTCCAACTGCATTTTGCTCTTCGTTGGCAGCAAATGAGAATATAGTGGCTATTTTTAGTGGCTTATCACTCTCTTTTTGTAAACGGTTTAATTCCTCATAATAACATTTGGCAGCATCAATACTACTAACTGCAAACATGGCGTTAAAACCTTTGTTGCTTCCCTGGTTTCTATGAGTTTTTATCTTGAAATTCTGTAAAATGTATTGAGAAATTTCTTTTATACGAGCAGGATGAAGCAAAGCCGTATTGTTTTCAGCCGCACTTAACTTCTTTTCATCTTGCTCCTTTTCAATCTTTTTAAACTTTGGACGTACATTGTTGTAATCTACTTTGAACTTTAAAACTTTTTCATCCCTGATAGCATCCGTAATTACATAGGAGTGTAGTTCACGACCAAATACACTTGCTGTAGTTTCCGCACCTGAAGCATTTTCAGGAAATATCGGTGTACCGGTAAATCCAAATTGATAGAACTTTTTAAACTTCTTTTTAAGGTTCTTTTGAGCTTCTCCAAATTGTGAGCGATGTGCTTCATCAAAAATAAACACCACTTGCTTTTGATAAATGGCTAAATCACTCTCACTTTTCATTAGGTTATTAAGTTTCTGAATAGTTGTGACTATAATTTTATTATCCTCTTTCTCTAAATTTCGCTTTAAACCTGCCGTACTATCTGAACCATTCACACTATCCGGTGAGAATCGTTGGTATTCCTTCATCGTTTGAAAGTCCAAATCTTTACGATCTACAACAAAGAATACTTTATCAATATAATCAAGTTGTGTGGCTAATCGGGCTGCTTTAAAACTGGTGAGTGTTTTGCCTGACCCTGTGGTATGCCAAATATAACCACCACTTTCAGTTTTAGACCAAATTTTAGATTGAAATGAACTTGCAATTTTCCATAACATTCTTTCTGTTGCTGCAATTTGATAGGGCCTCATGACGAGCAGCGTATCACTGGTATCAAAAACCGAATAGGTGAGTAAAACATTTAAAAGAGTGTGTTTCTGAAAAAATGTTGCAGTGAAGTCCTTTAGGTCTTTGATTAAGGAATTATCAGCCTTTGCCCAGTTCATGGTAAAGTCAAAGCTATTTTTATTACGCTCAACTGTGTTGGCAAAATAACGACTGTCTGTACCGTTTGAGATAATAAAGATCTGTAAGTATTTAAAGAGAGAGTTATTAGTGTTAAAACTTTCTTTAGTATAGCGATGCACTTGATTAAAAGCTTCACGAATAGCAACTCCACGCTTTTTTAACTCTACTTGTACTAAAGGTAAACCATTGACTAATATGGTAACATCATAACGATTTGCTTGCGATCCCTTTTGTTCAAATTGTGAGATTACCTGCACCTTATTCCGGGCAATATTCTTTTTGTCTACCAAGTAGATGTTTTGGATATGCCCATCATCAAACACAAAATCGTAAATATAATTATCATGTATTTTCCTAGTTTTTTCAACAAGATTATCACTTAGTTTATCCAAATACTCCTCCACATAACGAGCCCATTCACTATCTGTAAATATCATGTCATTAAGCGTCTGAAGCTGTAATCTTACATTTGCAAGAATTGCTTCGAGAGTAGTAAGGTTAGTAGGATTTTCATAACCCTGATTTATTAAGTCTTGGATAAATTCACGCTCGAGGGCATACTCTGTCTGATAAATAGCAGATGCCTCATTTACCTCTGAGTACTTAGTGTAATTATCAAGGACTATAAAATTATTTGTTTCTGCTATGGTTTTATACATAATGGTTAATGATTAATGGTTAATGGTTAATGGTTTGTGATTGCTTTGCAGTTTTTATACTACTGGTAATTAATTTTATTAATTCTATTGCGTCAGTATTCAAACTTTCAAATTGGTTTTTCTCGATATAATTAGTTGATGTCAATAATTCTAACCAATATATTGTTTCATTTATTTCTTTTTGAGCAATAGATAATTTATTTATAAAATCAGCTTTACTTTGTGCGTGTTCTGACTCTCTTACCATTGCTCCTACAGAGGTGCCGCTCCTAAGAATTTGCTTAGAAAGGACAAATTCTTTTTTATCATCTTTTAAAAATTTGAAAAGATTTACGATTCGCACTGCAAAATCGAAACTTTTCTTTTTCAATATATTTTCCTTCATTTATTTAATGGTTAATGGTTAATGGTTAATGATTAATGGTTAATGGTTAATTGTTAATGGTTAATTCCAATTGGGTAGTAACGCTAACCACTTGGCTGTACATGGTATATGTATCAAGTATTATGAAATTATTTGTTTCCGCTTTCGTTGTATACATAATGGTTAATGGTTAATGGTAAATGATTAATGGTTAATTCCAACTGGGTAGTAGTGCTAACCACTTGGCTGTACTTAGTATATGTATCAAGTATTATGAAATTATTTGTTTCCGCTTTCGTTGTATATTCTTTCATTTCTATTTATTATTTTTTTTACCATTAACCATTAATCATTAACCATTAACTGAAATCGAGTAATCGATTTCGGTAGTATTCATACTGCTTTTTTCGTAGCACTATCTCTTTTGGCAACCCTTCACTAATGGAAGTTGTAAGGGTGTCGAATTTATCAAGAATGGAAACAATACGTTCTTGTTCTTCTAAAGAGGGTAAAGGGATTTTGAATTCTTTAACTTTAGCATCTGAAATGGCAGGATATGCAGAACCGCTTTGATTCTCTTCTACATAATTTTTAAAGTTTGTAGAAGTTAAATGAAAAAAAATCCATTTCGGAAGAATGTCTTTACATTTAGCCCTTAAAACACAATAACCAGTGCTAGCAATTTGCCCAGAGTATTTATCATCAATTAAACACAACCTCTGTTGAGTAGGGCGAGTTGTAGCAAAAATGACATCATTTTCTAATACAATCTTTTGTGCTCTACTTGGGGCATTTATAGCATTGATTTCAGCTGTTTCAATTATTGAATTGTTATCACGACTAACAGAAGTTAAATCTATGTAACGATAGGTATTATCATTATCCTTCCACCTGATGTTATTAGTTGTTAAACATACTTCCCCCAAACTCTTCCATTCCACTTTACTTCGCAAATCCTGAGAATCCTTAAATCCTGTAAATCCTGATTCAGACACACTTCCCAAATCCTCATTCAGACCATCAAAGCTTAACAACTCATCACGATAGTAGTTATACTGCTTTTTGCGAGCTGTAAGCTCTGTTGTAAGTTCAGTTGTGAGCTCTGCTGTAAGCTCCGTAAAAGTATCTAAAATACGAACAATTTCTTTTTGGACTTCGAGCGGTGGGATGGGGATTTGGATTTTCTCCATTTGGTGGCTCATTAATTTGGGGTTTCCCATTCCAGAATATACATGTTTTTTTGCTTCAATAGAAAGCCAATAAAACAAAAACTTATAGTTTAATTCTTCAGAATCTTTTATCTTTATCAAACCACAAACATTTGTAATTGAAAATTTACCAGTTCTGTAAAAAATTGTACCTGCATTAGCCCCATCGGTTGTCCATGTTAACGTTTCTCCATCATAATCAAAAGTTCTTATTTTGCCAATTTCTCCATTATTAGCTGTTTGAGAGCTGTAAACAGGGTATTCACCAGCATTTTCTAAAAAATATTCTTTTGACATTACACGACCTCGGCTTAATTCGGCTACACCATTTTCATTATTTGCTAAAGGTTTCCACTTCACAACAACCCCCTCCAATAATTTATCTAAATAACTCATGCTTTTAATGATTAATGGTTAATGATTAATTTCAGTTTGTGAGTGACACTAACCAACTGATTGTACTTAGTATATTTATCAAGTACTATAAAATTATTCGTCTCTGCTGTTGTTGTATATTCTTTCATTTCTATTAATTATTTCTATTAACCATTAACCATTAACCATTATCTCTTACGGCTTCCCTTTTTTGCTTTCTTCTCCAAAACCTCAATAGTTTTTAAATATTCTTTTTCCACAGGGCTAAGCGTTTTTGTTTTATATTTTTTGAACTCTAAAGCAGCTTTTTCTATTGCAAGAGCATGTGATATTTTACCTGCATTATCGAGTACTTTACGTTTGGTTGATCCCAAAATACTGTCGAGTTCGCTAACATAGTCTGCCATTCGCATTTCGCGTTGTTCTATAGCATTTAATTCAGCCAAATCGAAATAAGCAGCTACCAAATTATTGAGTACTTTCAACTCTTGTTCTGTAAGATAATTTTTAGCAATCATAGCCTCGGCTTGTGTTGGCTCATCTCCTCTAAAATTTGTTAAACCTGCGAAGGGTTTATCGCTATCTACACGCATATAGATAACCTCACTTGCTGTTTTGCCATGAGCTGCATAGTGAAGCTTATTTTGAACAATTTTAAAAAATGCCAAACTCTCTTCGCTTTTGGGATCATAGTCAGTAGCAGTAGCATATAATTCCAATACCTGACGATACATTACTTTTTCACTCGAGCGGATATCACGTATACGATCAAGTAATTCTTTCCAATAGTTTCCGCCGCCAAGGTTTTTAAGGCGTTCATCGTCCATAGTGAAGCCTTTAACTATGTACTCTTTTAAGCGTAGGCTTGCCCAAATTCTAAACTGTGTGGCTATTTTTGAATTAATACGATAACCCAACGAAATAATCATATCTAAATTATAATGTTTGGTATCGTAGTTTTTACCGTCTGCGGCAGTACGTAAGAATTTCTTACTAACTGAATTTTCGTTCAATTCGCCTTCTGTGAAAATGTTTTTAATGTGTTGTGTAATTCCTGGACGCTCTACGCCAAAAAGTGCAGCTATTTGGTCTTGCGTAAGCCATACAGTTTCATCTTCTAATTGAACAGAAAGATTAGAAAGCCCGTCGGCACTTTTATAAATTATTACATTTCTAGTTTCTTTGTTCATACCTCAATCTCCTTAATGATAGCATCAATATCAACACGCAGTTTATTAATCTTATCTACCGTAAGGGTTATCTCATTATTTAACTCAGAAATATTGATAATCTCGCGATTATCTTTCGTTTCTACATAAGAGCTTACCGAGAGATTATAATCGTTTTCGGCAATTTTGTTGTTGTCTATGGATTTTGCAACATGAGCCACATCTGATTTGCTATCGAACATTACCATAATCTTTTCAATATGTTCTTCGGTAAGCACATTGTTGTTAGTTGCTTTTTTGTAGAAATCTTCACCACTTACATCAATAAACTGTGTCTTATTATCTGTTTTATGTTTTGAAAGAACCAGAATATTTACGGCTATTGAAGTTCCAAAAAAAAGATTCGGAGCTAAAGAAATTACGGTCTCTATAAAGTTATTATCTACAAGGTACTTTCTAATCTTCTGTTCTGCACCACCGCGATAAAAAATACCGGGAAAACAAACAATAGCTGCCCTGCCTTTACCCGAAAGGTAACTTAGGGCATGCAGCACAAAGGCAAAATCTGCTTTTGATTTAGGAGCAAGAACACCGGCAGGTGCAAAACGATCATCGTTGATTAATGTTGGGTCACTGTCACCAATCCAGTTTACCGAGTAAGGAGGATTAGAAACGATGGCATCAAAAGGTTTTTCATCACCAAAGTGTGGATTTAAAAGCGTATTACCAAGTGCAATATTAAATTTGTCGTAGTTGATGTTGTGCAAAAACATATTCATACGTGCCAAGTTATAGGTAGTGTGGTTAATTTCCTGGCCAAAGAATCCTTCCTCAATAATATGATTATCAAAATGTTTTTTTGCTTGAAGTAATAAAGAGCCTGAACCGGCAGCAGGGTCATAAATCTTATTTACGGTAGTCTGCTTATGCATTGCCAGCTGTGCTATGAGTTTGGAGACACATTGCGGAGTAAAAAACTCACCTCCCGATTTTCCAGCGTTGGCTGCATAATTAGAGATAAGAAATTCATAAGCATCACCAAAAAGATCAATCTTGTTATCTTCAAAATCTCCAAAATTTAACTCTTCTACACCCTTAATAACAGCTGCTAAACGGCTGTTTTTGTTTTCTACAGTATTACCAAGTCGAGTACTGGTAGTATCAAAATCGGCAAACAATCCTTTTATATCATGTTCAGATGGATAACCATTAGCAGAATTTTCAATAGCATCGAAAATGGCTTTTAAGTCTGTATTAAGATTGGTGTTGGTATTGGCTTTTTTGGCTATATTTATAAACAGTTGACTTGGGTAAATAAAATACCCTTTCGTTTTAATAGCATCATCTTTTAGTTCCGATGTTATTACCTTATCCGATAAATTTGCGTAATCAATACTATCATCGCCACCTTCTATATAAATCGTAAAATTTTCACTAATAAATCGATAGAAGAGAGTTCCTAAAACAAATTGTTTAAAATCCCAACCATCAACAGAGCCACGTACCTCGTTGGCTATTTTCCATATTTTGTTTTGCAGTTCAGCTCTTTGTATTGTGCTTGTCATTCTGTGTATTTAATATCAATTGTAAATATACTATTTCAAATTAATTCTCCAAAAGTACTTAAACATTTTGAATAAAGAGAAAAAAATAAATAAAAAAGTTGTGCTAAAGCACAAAACTTCTTTTAAAACATTCATCCACGCACGACCTCACCCCAGCCCTCTCCTGTAGGAGAGGGTGTAAGACAAATGTAGCTATTCAAAAAAAAGCACAACCATGAATGATTGAGCTTATCATTGTTTCGGAATGAGGTTAAAAAATGGATTGATTACTTAAAAATCTTTACTAAAAGTTATAAAAAGATTCTTTTGTCAATTTTCTAAGAAATGAGACTATGTAAAGTTAAGTATTTAAATCTATTAACGATTGAGATTTTTTGTACAATCTTTTTGACAAATCGAAAATTGTCGTTCCTGTCGCAAACACGACTGGAAATGATATAAAAATGAGTGAACGCGTTAGAAAAATGAGTGAACGTCTTATAAAAATCATTCGACGTCGTATAAAAATGACTGAACGCCGAAACACTATTAGAAATTCTTAATTGAAATTAAAAAGCACTTATGAAATTATTAATTAACAACATAAGTATTTCTTCATTTTAATACTAATAATTGTAATACAGAAATTCGACATTCATAATAAAAACAAGAGCCGTTATCACGTATTTGATAACGGCTCATTGAATACATCGCTTATGATAAGTAAGGTCTTTCCTACTTTTTCTTTTGGTAAGAAAAAGGATTAATTACATTAGCTCCAATCAAAGCATTTGAATATGCTAAGCCATAATCCTGCGAATCAATATTACCGTTTCCATCAATATCATTAATAACATAGCCATTATTAACTGTTTCGTCCTCCGAAATAGCTGCTACATAAATCTCAGTTGCATCTTCAGATTCGAGATTACCGTTTTGATTAACATCTCCGCCCCAAATGTATGCAAGGTTGCTTGCATCAATATACATTCCTCCATCCAAAGCAAACTGTGATATATGTGTATTGAAATTATAATTTATCGTATTAGGAGTAAAGTCAACCGAATCACTCCAGGTTTCAATACTATTTCGATGTTTGATCACAATATAATGGAATCCGGTAATACTAGCAGGTATTATTATTGGTGATATTGTTCCATCTACATTTAAATTCTGACCATATAAAGCAGTATCAATAGTACAAGGATTATTTGGATCAGTAACATTAGTTTTTCTAATCAGAACATATAAAGTATCGACAATAGTACCTGTAAAATTATTGTAAAGATTACCTGAATTCCAATCAATACCTTGAGTTTGATTCATAGCTCCTGCTCCGTTATAATATTCCTGAAGCATTGCAGTAATATTTAGCGTTTTATTTGTTACAGGAGGAGGAAGAGTAGTTGCAGATCCTGTTAATGGTAAAGTTGATAAATAAGCAGGTCCACCGGTACATGTTGAATTGGCAGCAAATATAAAATAATAATATGTAGTATTCCAAAGAAGACCAATATCAGCTATTGAAGTGCCGCTTTGATAAGCTAAAACACTTCCACCACCTAATTGGTCATTTACATTATATGTAGTTCCATTAAGTGGAGTTGCACTTAGAGTACTTGATGTGCTTTTAACAATTAAATAATGATCGGCATCAGAAGCAGTAAAAGACCCATTAATAGTAGTAGAACCTGGAGCTAAAAGTATAGCAGTAGGTTGTGCAATAGGAGTTGCACATAGGGTAGTTGCATTACCAGTGAGGAGTGTTGAAGTTAAATAAGCAGGTCCATTAGAGCAGTTAACAGCATTAACAGCATAAATATAATAATAATAAATTGTATTGCCAGCAAGACCATTGTCATTAAATGTTGTATCAGATTGATATGTTACAAAAGTACTACCTGTTAATTGAGTGCTGGAAGAATATATTGTTCCATTAGCAGGTGTTGTTGGTGCTGTGCCTATAGTATTCCTGACTATTAAATAATGGTCAGTGTTTGGAGAAGGAGTGAAATGACCTGAGATAGTGGTAACCATAGGTAATAAAACTAAATTAGTCGGAGCATTAGCAGGAGTAGCGCAAGGGTAAATATGATTGTATTCATCAGCACCTATATCAGTAGCTGTTCCTGTACCTGTATAACCTGTTTCTCCCCAACGTAAATCACCATCAATATCTGTAGCAACTGCTATTGGATTAGTAATCCTCTGACCATTGCTTTCAACATTGGTAGCTATTAATGGATTAATATGTAAATCATAAGGTTTAGTTGTGTTATTGACAAAAGGAACATCTTCTGTGAATGCTACAGCATCTTTAGGTGAAACTTGTCCTTGATAATTAGCTAAAGTTTGGTAAGCTGTAGTTCCATTATAGAAAATAAGATTCTTACTCCCTGGAGTACCTGCATAATAAATATTATTATTAGTAGTAGCTGCAATATTAGTATAAGCTGTACTATTCCACCAGAAAGCGGCTGCACGAGTACCACTCGTCATATCACATTTATTGATAAAGATATTGTTTCTTAAATCTAATGAAGTAGGAGTAGCTGTAGCATATAAACATGCTGAAGTATTTGTTGAAGCTGAAGCTGAATACTTCAAATAAACTGTATTGTAATATACATATGCAGTAGAAAGACTCCCCAGTTTAATACCATTAACTGCAGGAACACTTGTGCCGGCAGGGTTATTTATATCAGAGATAAAGTTATTGTAAATATAAGCTGTAGTAGCTACTGAAGTATTAATCGCAATAGCATCAACAACAGTAGTACCTATACTATTAAAATTATAGATATTATTATTATAAAGATAATAAGTACCAGCTGAATTTGTATAAAAACCTTCTATTCCATAAGCACCTGTACTGGTAGTTGAGATGTTAAATTCTTGGTTGTTATAAAAATATAAATTAGATTGAACAGCTGCAATTCTGCATAAATTAGTATTACCACTTGTTTCGATAAAATCTCTAAGGACACAATTATTGATATAATTATTTCCTGTTGTTGTAGAAACAATGTTAAATCCATAATTCTCTGCACCTATAACATCTTTAATAGTATCACTATAGAAATGGAAATTAGAACAAGATGCAGCAATATGAATACCTACTAAATAACCGGATGTACCAGATGTTGACCTGATACTATCAATAAGTGTATTGAATATTTGCACACTGTCCTGATATTGTAGATTAACTCCTTGTGCTGTAACAGCACCTGCATAGCCAATATTTTTAATAACATTACTTCCATTGTTTTGGTTTCCTATTTCATTTCTGACATCATAATATGAGGATACACCTGTAAATTTAAAACCATAAAATGCTTTATTTATGGTGTTGTTGTAAAATTTGTTATAAGTATTTCTTCCTGCTGAACTAGTAGCAATTGAAAGTACATTTATACCGGTTGGATTTACATTTGAACTTGTATTACTTAAAGTTATATTACAATTCTTTATCGTATTATAATTACATCCACTAGTTGCTGTTCCATATAAATATACACCATATTCAACAGCAGTACCGACATCTGTAATATCTATTCCATCAAGAGTAATATAAGAAACTCCATTTAGCCAAATCCCTGCATCAGTTGTGGCTGTTGAACCTGTAATGTTTAATATAGGATTAGGACCTATACTATCTTTCTGGAAAATGATTGGATTTGCAGCAGTTCCTGTTGTGGTTATTTTTAATCCATAAGGATTAGTTGTAGTACATGTAAGAGACCATGATTCTCCTGCTGTGACTTTAAATATAACAGGCCCAGAATTACCTAATGTACTTAGAGCATTTAAGGCATCGGTAAAGTTGTTAAAGTTTGTACCTCCGGTTGCTTGCCACGATTTAATTGTATATGTTCCGTTTAAAGGAGTAAGTGTAGTTGTTTGCCAGATAAGTGGGTTAGTAGATAAATAAAGTGGTACAGTATTCCCTGAACAATTTGAATTTGCTGCGAAGATATAATAATAATATTGAGTGGAATTTGCTCGTCCATTATCAGTAAATGATAAACCTGTTTGATAGGCAACAACAGTGTCACTTCCTATTGCATTACCTGCTGAATATAGTATGCCGTTAAGAGGAGTAGGTGTAATACCTGTAGTGTTTCTTACAATTAAATAATGATCTGCAGACGGAGTCCCTAATGAAGCTGTAAAAGAACCGGAAACTGAAGTAGTAGTTGGAGTTAACACTAAACTTGTAGGTTGATTTGCCGGATAAACACAATTGGTGTAAGTGTTAGCAGTAAGCGGTGAAGTTGTTAAATATAGTGGTCCGGCTGAACAAATTGAATTAGCAGCATAAACCCAATAATAATAGTGAGTGCCGGAAATTAAATTCGTATCATTAAAATTAGTAGTAGTTTGATATGCTATAACTGAATCAAGAGTACTTAATGTAGAAGAGCCCGGAGTGTAAGTCATACCGTTAACAGGAGCTGTAGGAGTAGAGTTTATTGTACTTCTTACAATCAGGTAATGGTCTGCATTTGGTGAAGGTGTGAAAGAACCTCCTATTGATGTAAGTGTGGGAGTTAAAGTCAAAACAGTAGGTTGTGTAGTAGGTGTAACACAATTAG
>Ga0316231_1003788_pt1 | contig 13034 bp, 9 predicted proteins | sample TBH18027metaG_FD_206002 | JGI IMG/M metagenome (GOLD analysis project Ga0316231, IMG submission 206002) | Freshwater microbial communities from Trout Bog Lake, Wisconsin, USA - TBH18027 | ecosystem: Environmental > Aquatic > Freshwater > Lake > Hypolimnion/Profundal zone | place: USA: Wisconsin...
TTGGCGGATGATTTGTTGATCAGTTGTTTTGTTTATTGGCCGGAAATGATGTAGAACTTGTTGGCGCTGGTGGTGTCGGTGTCAGTGTTGGTATGGGTCAGCAAGTCGCCGCTGGAAAGGGTGGCGATCACGGGCCAGGTTGACCTGGGCGCGGACAGGCCGGCGCTGTTGGTGGCCAGCAGCGAGTAGGTTCCGGTCAGCCCCGTCGTGTAGCTGATGGTGGTGACGCCGCCCGCCCGCGTGACCTTGGTGATGACCGGCGTGGTGTCCGGGGCATGGACAAAGGTCATCAGGCTGGTGGCAGGATTCAGTTCCAGATAGCCCAGCCAGGTGACCGTCGAACCATTGGCGGAAATCTTGTAAAGATCCGAGCGCGACACGAGGTTGTCGCTGACGAAACTGGACAAATTGTCAAATTCCGGGTCGCCCTGAAAAACACCGTAATTGGGCTGGCCATTCACCCCCAGCGGATTGATGACATCGCCATAACTCAACCCAGAACCAAAGGTCTTGATGTTGCCAGTGGCTGTGCTCGGCGTATAAACGGCCGTCGCGGATTGTGTTTTCCCTGAAGAAAACGGGGCGTTTTTGGCGTTCACCGCCCCGTTCACCATGGAATAGAGGTTGTCGACGAAGGATCCCACGGGGTTGGGGCTGGTCGGACTCCACGGCGCGCTTTGAGCATTGGGATAGTTGGCGGGATAGCCATTGCCGTTGTTATATTTGTCCTGTCTGGCCTTGGTAATGTAAAGCGTGCCGTCGCTCTCCCAGCCAACCGCCGACCAACTGACAGTGTTAAGACTCATGCCATTCAAGTTTGCAGCGGTATAGGTGGTGATGTTGTTCGTGCTGCCGATGGGCGAACCGGCAAAGGTGCTGCCGCTGACCGGCCCCGCGTCCACCACGAGGTCATTCGCATTGCGGAAGCAGATGAGCAGGTCGCCGGTGGCGAAACTGGTTAAAGTGCCGGCCATGGCATTGCCGGCAACACACCCGGCCAGCGCGACGATGAGCCCCATTTTGTTTTTTTTGTTCATAGTATTTTTGGAATCCTAAATTGTTCGAATTGATGATTTCAACGCCCACCATGATAGGTTCTCCCCGCCGGAACAGCCTCCAGTAAAAGGACAGGCGAACACAGTTTTCAGACGGGCAGGATCGCGCGGGACGAGGAGGACTTAACCCTGATTCGGCAGGCCAATTTGAAGTTTTACCACCATCCATCCCGGCGACCGGCGCACCTTGTCACAGGAATGTGACCCATGCCCCAATCTGTCTATCCACCAAGTCCGTCATGCCAGATTAATTTTCCCGAGAGACGTCCGATAGTGCGGAAAGTCTTTCCAGTTCTAGGGATAATCTTTAGAACTTCAGTGAACTTGTTATGGATGCTTGTCAAAAACCGGACGTGCTCATCAATCCCAGAGTTTGCAGCAGTTGATCCAGCCGCTTGGGCGAAACCGGAACGGCGGTGCCCAGTTCCTGCGCGAACAATGAGACTTTGTATTCCTCCACCATCCAGCGGAATTCCTCCACCTGCATCTGAGCCGCGTTGAATTTTGGAGGATTGTCCTGGAGCGATTTTAACTTTGCCAAGTAAGGCGCGAGGAGTTGGGCGCGCTCCTTGTCCTTCGGGGGGGTCAACTTCGCCCGCTCCCGGCGTGTGGCGAGCGCCTTGAGATAGCGCGGAACGTGCGCGAGCCGCGCAAATGGAATTTCGGCCAGAAAAGTGCGCGGCAGCAGGGTGTCCAGTTCCTCCGCCCAAATGTCCGCCGGCTTGGCGACAGCGCGCGGGGCGAGGTTCAACTGGCTCAAATCGGCAAGGGTCTTCGTCCGCGGCAAAGCGGGTGTCGCTCCGCCGCGCGATAGAATTTCATGTCGCGCCCGGAGGATGACGCCGACCTGATCCACCAGCTTCTGGGCGAGACCGGGAATCGCCAAACGGGTTTGTTGCACGGCGGCTAGAAAGTTTTCCTCGTTCAGCGCGGGAAAGACTTCGCCCGGCAGCACGTGGCGCTTCAGGTTCTCAAAGGCCGTCTCCTGCAATTCCGCCAGCGGACAAAAGTTGGCCGCCAGCGCGTCAAAGCGGTTCAGCTCCCGCAAATCCCGGTGCAGCCACGCGAAATCTTTGGCCAGCGCCAGCTCCACGAGTTTTTGAATTCCTCCAAGCGTCGCCTGCCGCGCCAACGCTTCCGTGCGGAACAGCCGCAGGCTCACCGCCTCTTTGTCGGCCGACAAGCCGGGCCACGCATACGTCGGCACCGGGCCGGTTTCGCTGACGGTGATGCGCGCGGGCAACGTGCCGAAATTCCAAGTGGTGATGCCGGCGCGTTCCCATGACTGCGCCACGCGCGACCAGGCGGAGTCATCCGGCGCTGGTTTGGCCTGCACCTGCTCCAGCTTTTGCCGGAGCACGCCGAGGTCGCGGCTGGTGCCGAGAGTTTTCTGGTCGTTGCCCAGGACTTCGATGCGCGGCCGCAGGTGCGCCGGAATCGCCCCGGTCGGCCAGGAGTCCAGCGGGATGGCCACGCCGTAGCGCTGGCGGATGAACCGCGCGAGATCCGCCGACAACGACTCGCCGGTGGCCTGGAGTTCGCTGACGATTTCCGCAACCTTGGGCGGGAACGGCTGCAGCTCGCGGCGGAGGCCCTTGGGCAGCGCGCGCAACAGCTCGTTCACCAGGCCTTCGCGCAATCCGGGCACCGACCATTCCACGCACGACTGCGAAACGGTTTGCGCCAGACCGAAACCGAGCTTCACGGTCGCGCCATCATGTTCTTCGCCGGGCGAATAGGCGTAAGCCACCGCCACCGGCTGGCCGCCCAGCGGCACGGCATCGGGAAACGCGTCGCCATCGAAGCTCAAGACCTGCCCGCCGGTCAGATCCGCTTCCGTCGCGCAGAGGAAATCCGGCCCGCCGGCATCGCGGATGAGCCGGTTCAACTCATGCACCGACGAGACGTTCTGAATCCGTTGGGCGTAAAATCCGGCCAGCTTCTCGTCCAGATTGCCGAGGTCATGGCGGCGCACGCGCGTCTGCCACGTCTCGATTTTCTGGCGCACCTGGCGGTTGTGTTCGAGGAACGCATACTGCGGCGGCAAGGGCTGCGGCTGGCTGGCCGTGCGGAAAATGCGCGTGTCGTCCTCGTCGCCTTCATCGTCCGTGACTTTGCGGCGGGTCGGCAGCAAGTCATCTTCAACGAGCGCGGCCCGGATGAAAATATCCGTGGCCTCCTGCGGATTGATGTTGCCGTGCGAGACCTTCGCCTTCCGCGCTTCCAGTCCGTAGAGCGTGGTGCGTTCCTCGACCAGCACATTGCCGGCCGCTACGCTCCAATGCGGATTCTGATGCGTGGTTTTACACAGATGCGGCGCGAGCTGGACAATCCACAGCGGGTCAATGCCCGCCGCCGTGCGCGCGAACAGTTGCGACGTCTCGACGATTTCGCCCGCCACAATCCACGGCGGTTGCTGCGTGGACGCGAGTTTCAGGGATGGCTGCTGCGCGTTGCGCGCAGCGGGTTTCGGCTGACGCTCGTTGCGGTCGAATAGCGCCGAGCCGGGGAACATCGCGAGCAGGCGGCTGCCCGTGCCCTGATACTGGTTGCGTTCCTTGCGCAGCGCGACGTGGCCGAGCAGGCCGGTGAGGATCGAGCGGTGGATGGCCGCGTAATCGGCGTTGCTTTCGTTGAGCTTGAACCGGCCTAAATCCTCCAGCGCTCCGTGCAACTGCGCGTGCAAATCCTGCCATTCGCGCATGCGCAGGTAGGAGAGAAAATTCGCCTTGCAGAATTTCCGCCGCTGGCCCTGTGAGCGCAGTCGCTCCCACTGGTCGTGGACGGCGTCCCAGATCTTTAACAGCGAAAGAAAATCCGACGACGGATCGGTGAAGCGCTTATGCGCGGCGGCGGCGGCCTCTTTGCGGTCGAGCGGACGTTCGCGCGGGTCTTGGATGCTCAAGCCGGCGGCGATTATGAGCAGTTCGCGCGTGGCGTGTTCGTGCTGCGATTGCAGCAGCATCCGCCCCAGCGTCGGGTCAATCGGCAGACGCGAGAGATCGTGGCCGAGCTGCGTGAGTTCACGCTGCTCGTCGAGCGCGCCGAGTTCCTGCAACAGCAGGTAGCCACCCTGAATCGCGACTGGCGGCGGCGGATTCACAAACGGGAACGTCTCGATGTCACCGAGGCGATACGCCTTCATGCGCAAAATGACTTCGGCCAGATTCGCGCGCTGGATTTCCGGCTGCGTGTATTGCGGGCGCTCCGCGAAATCTTCCTCGCTATACAGCCGGATGCACACACCGTCCTGCACGCGGCCGCTGCGGCCTTTGCGCTGGTTGGCGCTGCTTTGCGAAACGGCCTCGACCGGCAGCCGCTTGGTGCGCGTGCGCGGATTGTAGCGGCTCATGCGTGCCAGCCCGGAATCAATGACGTAGCGGATGCCGGGAATGGTCAGCGACGTTTCCGCGATGTTCGTGGCGACCACAATCTTCCGGTGCGCGCAGGGTGCGAAGACGCGTTGCTGATCAGTCGCGCTCAACAAGCCGAAGAGCGGGATGATCTCCGCCTCGCGCCCAAAGCGGCCGTCCAGCAAATCGCACGTCTCGCGGATGTCTCGTTCGCCGGGCATGAAAATCAGGATGTCGCCGTTGCCCGGCTCGCACAGCGCGGTTTCCGCCGCGCGCACGGCGGCGTCCACATACGTGATGTCGCCGCGCTCCTCCGAGTCCGCGTCGAACGGCGCGTAAATCACCTCCACTGGATAAAGCCGCCCGGAGACTTCGATGACCGGCGAGTCGTTGAAAGCTTTGGAAAAAGTTGCCGTGTCAATCGTGGCCGAAGTGATGATGAGCTTGAGATCGCTGCGCTTGACGAGCAGCGTCTTCAAATAGCCCAGCAGAAAATCTATGTTCAGGCTGCGCTCGTGCGCCTCGTCAATGATGATACAGTTGTATTCGGAAAGCAACGGGTCGCCCTGCGTCTCGGCCAGCAGGATGCCGTCGGTCATCAGCTTGATGTAAGTTTGCGCGCTGCTGCGGTCGTCAAAACGGATCGTGCAGCCGACCTCGCGCCCCCAGGTCACCGCCAGTTCTTCCGCGATGCGCCGCGAGATGGACACCGCCGCCACGCGCCGCGGCTGCGTGCAGCCAATTTTCGCCTCGATGCCCAGGCCGGCTTCCAGGCACATCTTGGGAATCTGCGTGGTTTTGCCCGAACCCGTTTCGCCCGCGATGATGACCACCTGATGCGCGCGGATGGCGGCGACGATATCGTCTTTGCGCGCCGTGATGGGCAGATCCGGCGGATAATATAATTTTGGAACCTGGAGCCGCCGTTGCTCCCGCAAGGCCACGGACGCGCGCACCTGGGCGAGCAGCCGGTTCAGGACCGCGTCATGCTGCTGCGGATGCAGCCGGTCGCGCAAAAGCCGGACCATCCGGCTCCCCAGATGCACCCAGTCGGGCAGCATGGCTTGGGGCAGGAGCTGTCGAATCTCGTCAACGCGGGCATCCTTCATTTCGGAGCCAACCAGTGTAGCCCATCCCGGGTGGCAGGCAAATCCTCTTGGCGAAACCTGATAAATACATTCGGGCAATTGGATTGCCGCGCAGTCCCAGCCGTTTCGGGCAGTTTACCAGATTGATGCCTGAATGCCTGACGATCTCAATGCCAATTGTGATACCCGCCGCCGTAGTAATACCCCCACGGTAAACCGAGTTGCACGATCTGCATGTCGTCGTTAATTTGCCACCCATATCGTAGGTCTCTAGCCACGACAGCACTGGTGGGATCAGGCAATCAATCTGGCCAGCAGGCCGCAGGCAAGAAGTCGCTGTAAGAAGATCGTGAGCCAGGGGCCGGAGTCGTAAATGGCTCCGGTCTTTTTTGTTCAGCCGGAAATGATGTCCCTGGCCCGGTCGTAGTCAGCCGGTGAGACCTGAACCCGGACATACCCGACCGCGTTCAAATTAAACCCCATTGTCTGCACCAACGACTGGTCGGGGATGAACGTCTCAATTCCCTCCGCCCGGAGTCGGCTGGCAATCAGGTCTGCCGAAATCAACGAGCCGCACCTGACCAGCGTGACCAAGTCCATCTGCTTTTGCTCTTCCGTCAGCGAAGGGATTTCAAACTCGGCGCGTGGGGATGGATTCGTGACCGGATGGAAAACGGGGCGGGGTGCTGCTGGCGGCGATAGGGGTGTTTCGTCTATCGTGCAGCAAGGCGTGCCATCGGGATATTCAGCACCGCAATAGGGGCAGGTTTTCATGGATTCTGGGCGAACTCAATCATGTTGGGCTGCCGGGTGTCAATCACCAAGCTGGCCTTGCATTCACAAACGCACATGCGTAATTCTTGAGGAATGAAATTTCCACTTGTCCTGATCGCCTGCCTGCTGGCCGGGTGTGCCACCAATTCCAGCACGCGGGTTCTCACCCCGCTCGACAGCGGCCATGAAGTCACAGTGACGGCCGGTCAGGTTTTGGTCTTAGAACTGCCGAGCAACGTCACCACCGGCTACGGCTGGAGCTGCCGGAATGACGGCGAGGTGGTGGAACAGTTTGGCCAGCGAGAATATATGGCAGATGCTCACCCGTTAGGAATGGTGGGCGTCGGCGGGACGGAAATCTGGCGGTTCCGCGCCATCAAGACTGGACGGCAGAGCTTGCGGTTGGACTACATTCGTCCGTGGGAAAAAGACGTGTCGCCGGTAAGAACGGTGACCTTTAATGTGGTGGTGGAACCCTGACGCTCACTCCGGCTGAACTTGAACGGGAGGATTACGGCGCACCACCCACCAAGTCACCAGACCGGCTCCGGCACAAATCAAAGCGCCCACCGCGATCGTCCACGGCACACCCACGGCGTGTGACAGAAAGCCGGATTCGAGTCCGCCCAGCGGCATCATGCCGCCGAACACCAACGCCCAGATGCCCATGACCCGTCCGCGCATGGCGTTCGACACGCTGCCCTGAATGAGCGTGTTTGTCGTTGAAAAATAGAGCAGCATCCCCCAGCCACCCACCGCCAAGCACAGGAGCACCAGCGGATACCAGCGGACGACCGCCAGCAGCAGCAACATCGCCGAAAACAACCATAGCCCGCCCAGTATCAACAGTCGTGGCCGGACGCGGCTGCCCCATGTCGCCACGGTCAACGCACCTAAAAGCGCACCAAAGCCGTTCGCACTGAGGAGGCCGCCATAGCCACTTTCGCCGACATGGAGAATGTCCGTCGCATAGGCGGGAAGCAGCACTGCATACGACCAGCCAAAGACACCCACCACACCAAAAAGCAGCAGCAGAATCCGCACGCGCCGATGACCAGCAACATATTTGAAACCTTCAAGGATGTGCCGCCTCGCAGAATGCGGCTTGGCCGGGGGAATAAACTTGGGCAGACGCATCATCATCAAGCCAACGATGACCGCGATGAAACTGACGCCGTTCAGGATGAAGCACCAGGCGATGCCAGCGTGCGCCATCAACAAACCCGCCACGGCCGGGCCGACCACCCGTGCGCCGTTGACGATGGAACTGTTCAGCGACACCGCGTTCATCAAATGTTCGGTGCTGGTCATTTCGACCATGAATGCCTGCCGGGCAGGCATATCGAAGGCCATCGCCACACCGCCCAACGCCGCCAGCACAAGAATGTGCCACGGTTGGATGTGTCCGCTCCCCACCAGCGCGGCGAACACGAAGGCCGTCAGCATCATTCCAATCTGGGTGATAATAATCACGGTGCGCTTGGAACGACGGTCGGCCACGGAGCCGCCCCAAAGGGAGAGCAGCAGCATGGGCAGCGTCCCGACGGCGGCCACGGTGCCGAGCAGAACCTTTGAGCCGGTCAGCTGATAAACCAGCCAGCCTTGGGCGGTGGCCTGCATCCATGTTCCAATAAGCGAGACGAGCTGGCCGACGAAAAACAACCTGAAATTTCGATGCTTCAAGGCGGCGAAGGTGTCGCGCCAGGTCGCACCGCTCACGCGCCGAGGCAGTCCGACGGCCTCTGGAGTGGCACTTGCGACTGGTGCGGGCGATTGATTATTTTCAGCAGGCATGGCTGATCAAATATCCCTGATTTTATCCCTCAACGGCTCGAGATCCGGGTCATGCAAAGCCAGCTCGCGGACGTCTTTCTTGCCAGCCAGATCAATCGCCTTCTTTAACCACTGCACAGCTTCTTTCAAATTTCCGAGCTGACAGGAATAGCAGGCGAGGTTGTAGCGGATGGTGGGCTCGGAAAACTTGTCAACCACGGGAATCAAGACGCCATACGCTTCCTTCGTCCGCTTCAATTCGTGAAGGCTGTAAGCGTAGTGAACGAAGCCCCATGAATTGTCAGGCAGCATTTCCGACAAAGTCCGGGCAATTTCAACGGCCTCATCCCACCGTTTCGTTTCGGCAAAAATCTTATAACGCACTTCCAGAACAAAGGGATGAACACTCAATTCCGACCTGATGTTCTCCAGTTCCTCGTTCGCCTCCCTCCAATTTCCAAGCCCGAGCCAGCCTTCAGCCGCTTCGAGATGCTTGTTGTCGGGATGTGGCAGGGGTTTCATTTGCTGTTGATGTTTTCCATCAAAATCGTGGGAATGTAAAGAAGGGGCTTATCTTCCACGCCTCAATCTCTACATCCCTCACGCCAATCAAGGTGGTGTGACCTAATTCTTCGGCTTGATTTGAACCGTGGCGTTCGTGGCATTTTATAAATTTTCTGTTTCAACTGGAAAAGTTGTCGGGCTGCCAAAATTTGCGTTCAGGTGAAACTTTGACCAAGGCAACGGGGTTTTCTGCGGTCGCATGATTTCTTGCAGCAAATCCAGGCGGTTGATCCATTCCCAGGCCGCAAACGGGTCGGCTTTCATCCATAGCCGGACAATCACCGTGCTGCGCCAGGCTCCTTCAGGAAGGGATTCAGCCAGTGCCAGGGCTGCGGGAACATCTGTTTTTGCCAGTTCACCAATACAGGTCTCCAGCGTTTTATTCTTGGATTCGGAGTCCGGCTGGGATACCACCCAGTGGAAGATTTTCTTCAGGGCGCGTTGCCGGGAATCGGGGTCTGGCAACTGGCAAACCCAGCGCAATGTTCCTGGCAAATCTGTCTTCATCCAGTTGTCCAGCACGGCGAGTTGAAAGCAGATGCAGTAATCACTCTGCCCCTCATCATTCACAATTTTCCCCTCAATGGCGCTGGCGCAGGCCATGGCTGATACGGGATTCACCCAGCCCAGCCGGATCAGCAGCCACTTCTGAAAATGGCAGCGCTGCTGGTCGTTCAAAATCACCGATGACGCCTTCAGCGTTTCGGGAATTTCCTCCCGTGGAATCGAGGCTGCCAGTTGATCGAGGCTGCGCCGCCGATTGCCATCCTGCTCCGCCCCGCCGATGTTCCGCAGCATCTGCCCAATCTGTTCCTGATTCAACCCGCCTTGTGTCGGATCAAACTTCCCTGTCGCTTCAGCAGCAGCCTTGGCCAGGGCTTGGCTGGCGACCTTGCGTTGCCGCATGGCAATGCTGGTGGCCATGCCGGCTGTTAGTAAGGCCAGCACCGCAAGGATTGCAAAAACCTTGGTGAGCCGGCGCGCATTCCGATCCTGGTTTTGTATTTTCTGAACTGGATTGCGAGTTTCTTCGAGATGCCTTTGCGTGTTCTGCGCCTCGCTGGCCTGCTTTCGGGTCGCTTCAAGTTGGTTTTGGGCTTCCCGAACTTTGCCTTCGGCTGCGAGCGCCCGGCTGCTTGCCTCCTCCAGTTGGTTTTGCGTGTCCCGAACTTTATGTTGAAATTCCTGAAGTTGTTGCTGGGCTTTGTGCGCCTGGTCTTGCGCTTCCTGAATTTGGCCATGAACGTCGCGCGGCAGGTTTTGCATCTCCAGCGCCCGGCTCTGCGCCTCACGGGTTTGACGCTGGGCTTCCTGCAATTGACGCCGGACTTCCTCGGTTTGATTTAGTGCTTCCCGGGCCTGATGTTGGGCTTCGGCAAAGTCAAAGAAGTGGCGTTTTTGTTCGCGCCACCACAAACCATTGAACCCAACTCCGAGCAGCAAGGCGATCAGTTGGATCTTGGCCATCTCCAAATCGGCTTCGGCGCTTCGGTAATCTTTTGCCAGAACTTCCCGTTTCTCAACGCCATGCCGCGCGTCCACAAAAATGTGTTTGCCTGCCCGCCGGGTGGCATCAATTGTTCCATCCAGCCGCACCGGGTGACGCAGCGCGGGGACAAAACATTCCTCTTCCGGTGATCCGCCCAGCTTGTTTCCATTGCTGGCATTGGGTTCGCCGGCAACCACGATGGGGAAAATATGTTTGCCGCGACCGAGTTGCTTGAAATAACGCACCGTTTCATTCACCTGGAGGCTTTTGGCCGAACGGGGCGAACAGATCACAATCAGGCAGATGGATTGCTCCAATGCCTTGCGGATATCCGCGCTCAGGGTGGCATTGTCGGGCAACTCCTGCTCATCCCGGAAAATGGGGTCAATCCGTTCAGGAATGATTTCACCGCGCCCATTGATCTGACCGACGAATTCCACAGGAATGGAAAAAGCCTTCAGCGTGTCGTGCAACCAATTGCCCCAACACCGGCTGCCCACGTCCTGGGTCTCTGGGCGCTTCTCGCAGTTGTCCTGATGGCTATAACTTAGGAACGCCCAATACTTAAATTCGTTGTCGGTCATGCAAAGCTGGCCAGAATAAGTTCTTTGAGCGGAAGAATCAATTCTCCGCCGAAGTATTTAGGGCTTCCAATGAGGATGCCGGTGGTCTGAGGTGAGCCGTTCTCCGGTTCCGCCTTCCAGTCTGGCGTAATGCACGAACAGCAGCGGCACCGACCTTGAGCCGACTTGAAGCGAATCAGGCCTGGGCTCTGGTTGTAATTTGAAGAATTGGGAGAACATCAACGCACAAATTGTTTGTAGAAGGTGACGCCGGAGATGATGAAGCCGATGGCCGTGATGATCTGCCGGACTCTGGCCTGTGAAATGCGCTGGGAATAATGCGAGCCCAGATAATAGCCCGCCACGGCTCCCGCAGTCATGACGGCGGCGCGCGGCCAGTCAATCAGCCCGGCTCCGATGAACCATACGGCCGCCACGAGGTTGATGAGCGAACCCAAAATCGTCTTGAGCGTGTTCATCTCGTAAATGTTGTGCATGCCGACAAACCCCAGCGTTGCCAGCATCAATATGCCAATGCCCGCCCCGAAGTATCCGCCGTAGATGGCAACCAGGAATTGAAAGAAAATGGCTCCCCAGATATGAACCGGGTTGGCCGTGGCATCTAGATGCGAACCCGCAAAACGCCGGAAGATGCCTTGGGCCAGAAAGAGCAACGTCGCAAACAAAATTAGGAAGGGAACGAGGTTGCCGAAGATCTGGTTGCTTGTATGCGTCAACAACGCACTGCCAATCAGCCCGCCGAAGATGCTTGCCGGCAGAAAACGCTTCAGCCAGGGCATGACGGGTTTGATGTGTTGCCGGTTTCCAAACATGCCGCCGCCCGTGCCGATGACCAAAGCCAGCGTGCTGGTGGCGTTGGCCATGACCGGCGAGGTTCCAAAGGCGAGCAGGGTCGGAAAGGTGAGGAGCGTGCCGCCGCCGGCCACGGCATTGATCACACCTGCTCCGACCGCTGAACCTGCCAGACCGGCTATTTCCCAACCAGAAATCATTTGCCTGAAAGTTTAATCCGTTTCCGCCCTGACTCAAGCAGGCTGCATTCAAAATAGTCCGCCAGATCCATCAGGCTCCGATATGCAATCTGGTTCACGGAAACAGGCCTCGTTGTTTTTTGGCTTCATGCACCCGGCTGACCCCCACGCTTAAAGCCGCCATTCGCATCGAGATGTTCCGGGTTCGGCTCAGGTTCAAAACCTTTGTCCAGGAGGTTTCAAGAATGCGGAACAGCTTGTCCACAATCTCCGTCTCGCTCCAAAAAAAGCTCTGCAAATCCTGCACCCACTCAAAATAACTCACCACCACCCCGCCCGCGTTGCAGAGCACATCGGGGATGATAAAGATTTCCGGCCGCTGGTTCAGGATTTCATCCGCCTCCGGCGTGGTTGGGCCATTCGCAGCCTCGGCAAGTATCCGGCATTGGATTTTGCCGGCATTGGCGGCGGTGATTTGCCGTTCCATGGCGGCGGGAACCAAGATGTCACAGGGGAGCAATAGCAGCTGTTCATTGGTGATTGCATCTGCGCCAGGAAAACCGGTTAGGGTTCTCTGTTTCGCTGCGTATTTTTCCAACGCCACCAGATCGAGCCCTTTGGCATTGTAAATGCCACCTTGCACATCGCTGACCGCAATGACCCTGGCTCCATAGCGCCCCAGGGAATACGCGGTGATGGAACCGACATTGCCGAATCCTTGAATCACCGCCGAACATTTGCTGATGTCCATGCCCATGGCATCCGTCGCCCGGTTGATGAGGTAGGCCACGCCCCGGCCAGTGGCTTCGCGTCGTCCGAGCGAACCGCCAAGCCCGACCGGTTTGCCGGTGACAATGCCCGGAACTGAATTGCCTTCATGCACGGAATAGGTGTCCATGATCCAGGCCATCGTCTGCTCGTTCGTGCCCACATCCGGAGCCATCACGTCCACTTGCGGGCCGATGAACGGAATCCATCTCCTGCGTATAACGACGCGTGAGCCGCTCAATTTCGTTGAGCGACATTTTGGACGGGTCACAGGTGATGCCGCCTTTGGCACCGCCGTAAGGCAGGCCTGTGAGGGCGCATTTCCAACTCATCCACATCGCCAAGGCCGCAACTTCACCGAGCGCCACATCCGGGTGATAACGCAGTCCGCCCTTCGTGGGATCCAGCGTGAGGTGATGCTGCACCCGATAGCCGCTGAAGACCCGGGTCGAACCGTTGTCCATGTGGATGGGCAAGGCGACGGTCAGGGAGCGTTTAGGAAACTTGAGCCGCTCACGCTCGCTGACCGGAATTTGAAGATGATCCGCTACCAGATCAAACTGCCGGCAAGCCATTTGGAAAGTCGGGTGTGCGTAAATTTCCATAGCAGGCCAA
>Ga0316231_1003789_pt1 | contig 13034 bp, 14 predicted proteins | sample TBH18027metaG_FD_206002 | JGI IMG/M metagenome (GOLD analysis project Ga0316231, IMG submission 206002) | Freshwater microbial communities from Trout Bog Lake, Wisconsin, USA - TBH18027 | ecosystem: Environmental > Aquatic > Freshwater > Lake > Hypolimnion/Profundal zone | place: USA: Wisconsin...
TTTTCATAATCTTTTTTTTACTGAACTGACTCGCGTCTGTCGTCTCTCACCCTTCACTAAAAAGCGGAACCGCCAGCCCTCCTGCGTGGAAGTGGTCTTCAGAAGGCGCCGCGCAATGGCGGGCTGGTCTTGCGGTGACGCAGTGAGGGTGAGAGGCAGGAGACGCCAAGGTCAGGAAAAAGGATTTGGAAACACGCGGTCTGTCGAGCGCAGCGAGCCAACTAATTTCCCAGCCCACCCGACCCGGCCAAACTCAAAAAGACTCGCGGCGCGGCGGCGTTGGCATCAGGGATGCCTGCAAGCTGGCGCGGTGATTGCAGCGACACGGGCGGTGGCGCGACCGGCTGGGCAGCCGGGGCAATCAGCGTGACAGTGAAGCGGCGGGACTGCACACAACGCCATTTTGTGTGTCATTTACTTCCAGCACAGGGTCTCGGGGTTCCCTGTGCGCCCGGAATAAATGACCGAAGGGTTACGCACAAAATGTGTTGTGTGCTGTCCCGGAAGCAAGGTGAGGCCACAGGCGCGGAACGAAGTGAGCACCGTAAGCCTCGCCGTTCCCTCATGCCAACGCCGCCGCAAAGCCATCGTTCAACTTGCCGGGTCACGTTTCCCGGCTTCGTCGCGCCAGCGCGAACGCCATTTCACTGACTCCCCGCCGCTGGAACGTAGCGGAATGATGGCCGGCGAATGGTGACAGGGTCGCCGAGACAGCAGGCTGCGAAGTCCAGCGCCGGGGTGTCAGGCTAAATTGGTCTTCACAGTGAGTTCGGCGGTTTCCGTCCGCTGCAATGAGCGTGCGAAATGAAGGCGGTGCGGAAATGGCCGATCTCACGGTTATTGCTGTTGTCTTGCTCGGACGAAGTCGCGCGGGCTGATGCTCTGTCCTCGGCGACAGGCGGAGCCTCGCGCCGTAATGCCGATGTCTTGCCCGTGCGGAGCATCGCGGGCTAATGCCGATTGTCTGGCCGGGCGTAGCCTCGCGGCCTCTGGATTCTTCGGGACGCGCCCGATGGTTCTTGGCTGTCCCGGCAGTTTGCGGCCGTCGGAATGTGCGAACGCATCCCGCGTAATCTGTGAAGCGGAGGGCGGTAGCGAATGGAGCGGGCGGAAAATGGCGGGTCAGTCACGGGCGCGGGCGTAACCGTGCCGATCCAGACCGAGCGACGGGCGGAGCTTGCGCAGTCCCTGAGCGAAAGGATGGCAAGGCTCGGTGACGCCGGGCTTTTGGGGTGGAGCGATAGCGACAGGGAATCAATTCACCATCTTTTCCCATGCCTGACCCCGCGCCTAAATCGTGACATAACTGGGCGGCTGGATGGCACGATAGACATTCGATAACCCGCGACGTTCGCCGCGTGCGCGGGGTAGCGAAAGGCACGCCGAGAGCGACTTTCGCAAACCGGTGATGGCGTGCCGGTGCCCGGAGCAGACCGCGTTAGCGGGCTGCACGGGCATGAGCGTCAGGCATCGCGCACGCGCCTGATGTGCGGGGCAATTTTCCGAGCGAAGCGAGCTAAAAAAACCTCCCGCACAACATCCGCCAATGGAAACCGTGTCTGGTTGGCGCGTTCGTCATTATTGAGCGCACAGTGAATCAGGAACGGAGCGCGAACTGATTTATCTTTTGAGCATTGCGAACCAATATTGTCTTTCGAGAGCAACCGAATTTCATGGTGCGTTAAAAATCCGGGGGGACTCACGGCTTCACCTGATTGCCGGTGACGAACGGCTAAAAATCGTTGTGGCTGGCAAGCTGCCCGAAAGCCCGTTGACGTGATTGGTCAGACGAATTGCCAAAAGTTTCCAAACTGCACCGCGAAAATGCTCATTCTGAAAATTCAGAATCTCAAAAATGCCGGGGGTGCAAATTTCTGTTCTTCACTGGAAATAATTCAAAGCATAAGTATATTGCACGGTCTTGAAATCACTATTCTACCCGCTGGTGCTGGCACTCTGGGTTTCTGCCGCCGCTGCCGCCGACATTCAGGTCTATTTCTCGCCGCACGGTGGCTGCACCGAGGCCGTTGTGGAAAATCTCGATCACGCCACGAACTCCGTCTTGGTTCTGGCTTATTCCTTCACGAGCGCCCCGATTGCCAAATCTTTGGTTGCCGCCAAAAAACGGGGTGTCAACGTGCAGGTGATTCTGGACAAGTCCAATCGCACCGAAAAATATTCCTCGGCTGATTTCGTGGCACACGCCGGGATTCCCACCTTCATAGACGCAAAACACGCCATCGCGCACAACAAAGTCATGGTAATTGATGGAACCACAGTATTGACGGGGTCATTCAATTTCACGAAAGCCGCCGAAGACAGCAACGCCGAAAACCTGCTGGTCATCCATGATGCTGCTCTCGCAAAAAAATACGCCGCCAACTGGCAACTGCACCGGCAGCACTCCGAAGCTTATTCAGGACGATGAGTTTGAAATTAAAAAAGCTGCCGCATCCCGACAGCCATCATCTGGCCGCTGCCGAAGGCTGGCTGGGCTTGGGCGATCATCTTGCCGCCAATGAAGAACTGGAAAACATCACGCCCCGGCTCCGTGGGCATCCGTATGTCCTGGAGCTTCGCTGGGAAATCTATGCCAAAGCCGGGAAATGGGAAATGGCCGCAGAGGTGGCACGCTCGCTGGCAACCTTGCTGCCCGATAATTCCTTTGGCTGGATTCATCAAGCCTACAGCCTGCACGAATTAAAACGCACCGGGGAGGCATGGGATGTCCTGCATCCGGTGGCCGACAAATTTTCCGACCAATACATCATCCGCTACAACCTGGCCTGCTACGCCTGCCAGCTTGGAAACTTGAAAGCCTCCTTCAGTTGGCTCGAAAAGGCCATTGATCTGGCGGGCAAAAAGGACATCCGGGCAATGGCCTTGGATGATCCTGACTTGGAACCTCTCTGGGAAAAAATTGGTGAGATTTGAGAATTGAACTGGCTGGCAGGTTTTCAATTCAAAACCTGTCAAATTTAATTTCGGCTGATTTTCTTCATCGGTATTCATCCCGCAGGTATCTGGCTGCATCAGGATTCACGCCGCTGCCCCGGCTGCGAAAATCCTTCCAGAAATCCATGCTATAAAAGGGACGCCAGAAAAGGCAGCGCATTTGACTCCATGGCATTTACGCCATGACTTGCTGAATATAAAACTGCCCGGTCTGGCACCTGATGCCGGTCAACAGCACACATCCTGATTACGACGCCAGCCTTCCGGCCTGGCTCCGGGCGCGTGATGTCATCGCCGGTGAGGATGCCGTCAAGGCCGCCGGTATCAAATACCTGCCCCGGCTTGACTCGCAAACCGATGACGAATATAACGCCTACAAGTCCCGCGCCTCTTTCTTCAACGCCACTTCCCGCACGGCGGACAGCTACGTCGGTCGCATCTTCCGTCGTGAACCCAGCTACAAGCTGCCGGAAACCTCGCCGGGCATCCGTCGTGCCTTGGACGCCTTCATTGCCGATGCCACCCTGCTGGGCACGTCGCTCCCCGGCTACGCCAAGCACGTCTCGCATGAGGTCATCGCGGTTGGCCGCGCCGGGACGCTGGTGGACTGGGAGGATGTTTCGGAAAACCGCGCCTTTGCCGTTTTTTTTGAGGCGGAACAAATCATCAACTGGAACACCGAACGGGTCAACGGGCGCAATGTGCTGACGCTCGTGGTGCTCAAGGAGCATGGCAAAAACCTTCAACTCTCCGGCAATCTCAAATCCACTGCGCCCAACCAGTCGCAACCAACCGGCAGTCCGGCGGACGGCCAGCCTGATCCGTTCCAGCCGCAATTTGTCGAGCAACTCCGGGTATTGAAGCTCGTGCCGGGCTCCACGTCCGCCGCCGACGGTTCGCAACCTTGGTCTTATCAGGTGGAAATCTGGCAGCAGCAGTCCGGCAAAAACAAACGCTCGAAAGTCGAATGGGCGGTCGTGGACACCCGCACGCCGCTTCGTCTTGGAAAACCTTTGCCGCAGATTCCCTTTGTCTTTCACGGGTCAAAACATTCCCTGCCGAAAGTGGACAAGCTCCCGCTCGCGGACATCATCGCCCTCAACCTCGACCATTACCGATTGAGTGCTGATTATCGCCATGGATTACACTTCACTGCACTGCCGACTGCTTGGGTGAGTGGCTTTGATAAAACCTCCAACCTTCGCATCGGCAGCAGCACGGCTTGGGTGTCGGAAACGCCCGGCGCCACGGCGGGCTTTCTGGAATTTCATGGGCAGGGGCTGACGACCTTTGAACGGGCGATGAACCAGGACGAGCAGGACATGGCCGTGCTGGGCTCGCGGATGCTCGAAGAGCAACGGCACGTCGGCGAAACGGCGGCGTCCATCGAACTGCGCCAGAGCGGCGAGAACTCCGTGCTGTCCGCCGTGTCCATCAGCATCAGCGCCTCGCTCTCGCACGTCCTTCGCTGGGTCTTCTGGTGGAACTCCACCGAGGCCACGCCCGAAGCCATCAGCAACGATTCCGTGCTGGTCACGCTCAATTCGGATTTCAGCCTCAATGGCATGGCGAGCGGCGAGATTGCCGCCGTCGTCGCCGCCTGGAAGGCCGGAGCCATCAGCCAGGACACGATGTTCGACCTGTTCCGCATGGGCGAAGTCCTGCCGGTCGGACGCAGCAACGCGGACGAGGCCAGGCTGATTGCCGCCGCTCTGCCGCCGGCTCCCGCCCCGGCGGGCGCGGTCACGCCGCCACCGCCGGCCAAAACCACCTGAAAAATTATGCCACTGAAATACAAATTCAAAACGCGGGATGAAATCCCCGCCGAACTCCAATCCCTGTATGTCGAGCGCGACGGCGCTTGGACGCTGGACGCCGAGGGCGTCGTCGAGAAGTCCAAGCACGAGGAATTTCGCACCAACAACATCGCGCTCACCAATCAACTGAAACGCTTTGAAGGCATTGACCCGGATGAAGTCCGCGAGCTGGCCGCTGAAAAGCAGCGCCTGCTGGAGGAACGCCAGCTCAAGGCCGGCGAAGCCGACAAGGTCATTGAGGCGCGGCTGAAAGCCGCCCGCGCCGAATGGGACAAGACGCATGGCGTCGTGGTCGCGGAACGCGACGCGCTGACTGGTCGCCTGACTGCCATTCAAATTGACCAGGCCGTCGTGACGGAAGCCACGATGCGCGGCCTGCGGGCGACGGCGCTGCCGGACATCACGGCGCGGGCGCGGATGACTTTCAAGCTGGTGAACGGCGTTCCCCAGGCTTTTGAGAGCGACGGCCAGACTGCCCGCATGGGCAAGGATGGCACGTCACCGATGACTTTGGCCGAATGGGTGGATGCGTTGGTGTCCGACGCGCCGCACCTGTTTGAGGCAAACGCTGGCGGCGGTGCCGCCGGCTCCGGTTCCGGTGGCGCTGGCAACCGTTCGGTGAAAAACCCGTTCCGCAAGGAAACGTGGAATCTCACGGAACAAATGAAATTGCAAAAATCCGACCCTGCGCTCGCCGCCCGTTTGAAAGCGGCGGCGTGAGGTCACAACCCACATTAAAAAATCATGGCAAAGACACAATTGGCAGACATCATCGTGCCTTCCGAATTTGCGGCCTATGTGCTGCAACGGACGGCGGAAAAATCGGACTTGTTCCTGTCCGGCATCGTGGCGGGCAATCCTGATTACGACACCCGCGCCGCAATGGGCGGCACACAGGTCAATATGCCGCACTGGAACGACCTGACCGGCCTCCGGCAACCGTTGAGCGATTCGTCCCCGCTGACCACCGTGAAAATCGCGGCGGATCAGGACATCGCCCGCATCCACAACGACGGCAATGCGTGGTCGTGGAACCACCTTGCCACCGTCGTCTCCGGCGACGATCCGGCGCTGGCGCTGGCGGACTTCATGGCCGGTTATTGGAACCGCCAAAACCAGTATATGCTCATTTCCTCGCTCAAGGGCGTGTTCGCCTCGGCGGGCATGGCGGGCAACCTGCTGGCGATCCATAGCGAAACCGTCGCCGGCCAGTCCAATTCCACGCGCCTGACCGGCACGTCGTTTGTGGACGCCACCCAGCGCCTCGGCGACTGTGGCGACCGGCTCGTGGCCGTGGCGATGCACTCGGCGGTCGAGGCCGCGTTGCGGAAACTCGACCTGATTGATTTCATCCCGGACAGCCAGGGCGAGACGCAAATCCGCACGTTCCAAGGCCGGCGTGTCATTGTGGATGACGGCTGCCCGAATCGCACCGGCACCACGGACGGGCAGGTTTATACCACCTTCCTGTTTGGCAACGGCGCGTTCGGCATGGGTTCCGCCGACTTGAACGGCCAGCCCGTCGAGGGCGGTCATGGCACGGAAGGTTTTGAACTGGCTCGTGATGCGCTGAACAGCGACACGTTTCTCGTGAACCGCCGCCGTTTCATCCTGCATCCTCGCGGCGTCAAGTTCACCAGCGCCAGCGTGGCCGGCGCGAATCCGACCAATGCTGAACTCGAAAACGCGGCCAACTGGACGCGCGTCTGGGAACCGAAAAACGTCCGCGTCGTCGCGGTCACTCACAACATTTGAGGCACTGCGTGCCGGCCAATGCGCTTCGCGCGGGTAAACCTGCGCGAAGCGCGAAACCAAAACCAATCATCGAAAAATAAATTTATGGGCAAACTTTTACCTCGCGGTCTGGAGCGGATTCGCTCGGGCGAACAAATCCAGATTCCAGCCTTTACCAACAATGCGGCGGCGGTGGCGGCGGGCGTCACGGCGGCAAAATTTCCGCGTCGCATCATCTATCTGTCCGCTGGCGGGACGGGCGCGGTGCCGTGCCTCGCCGTCTCGGACGGCACGAACTGGAAACAGGTTGCCATCGGCGTCAACGCCATCTGATCCATGACCGGGCTTTTTCCCATCATCCGGCGCAAGCGGCGTCCATTCATCGAGCCGGAGGTTCCGCCGGTGGCCGTGCCGCCGGCATCGCCGGTTCAACCCGTGGCCTTCAAGAAATTGGTGGAAGCCGCGCCGGCCAAACCGGTGAAAACAAAATCCAGCGATGCCAAAAATCCTGCCAGCACCGCCGCGCCGTAACCCGCACTGGACGCGGCCGCAACGGCGGACATGGCTGGCGGAGCAGCGTCGGCATCACCGGCTGCCCGCGCCGGCGAGTCCGCTGCTGTCGGGTCTGACGGCCTATTGGGATGGGGACAGCAATCTGGATAAAATCGGTCAGGTGGAACTGCTGCAAGCCGCTGGCGGGATGTTTGGCTCGGATCAATCGCTGCCGGGTTGGACGGAAGGTCCGGTGCTGGAAGCCTTCAATGAATCCGACCTGTTTTACAGCAAGTCCCCGGTGTTCGATCATTATTCGGCGCGCACCGTCAACTGCTGGTTCTACCTGAATAACTGGCAGGGAATGTTTCTGCTCGCCGACATGTCGGACGACGGTGTTGGTTACTGCACCGCCCTGGGCATCCGCTTTTGTCCGAACAGTTACTTCTACCAGTTTTACAATACTTATGCGGGCGGGTGGGATTCGCCGATGGTTTTTTCGTTGGCAGAAAGCTACTACAATTATTGGTTCATGTTGACGCTCACCTCGGACGACAACGAAGTCCGGGTTTATATCAACGGCGTTTTGTCGGGAACCTTGGAGAAGACGGGTCCAACCGTCACCTACACGGACGAGGGGCCGGAATCGTTCTATGTGAATGGCCCGCATCCGTGGGGCAACATGGTCGGCTGGGCGTGCTATCTGGGCGTGTGGGGGCGGGTCTTGGATCCCTCCGAAATCGGTCTGCTTTACAACCACGGCAGCGGGCTCGCGTTTGCGGGTCTTTAAGCCAGAACAAAAAAACAAAAAATATGGATGCCATCGCCATCAAACCTCAAACCATCGAACTGACGCCGGCGCGCACGGCGCAAATCTCGACCATCATCTGGCGCACGATTGATGATTCATTTCAGCGCAAGCTGAACATCATCGTGAACAACCTGACGGCGTTTCAAGTCACCGGCGCGGATTATGACGCGCTCGGCGAATGGACTGACGACACCATCCAGGGGCTGATTCTCGCGCACTACGGGCTGGCGCTGGCCTGACGCTTATGGCGCTGACGCTCATCAAGGAGGACGGCACGGGCAGGCCGGACGCGAACGCCTACGCCGAAGTGGCGGACTGCGACGCCTACCACGACGGCCATTTATACGCGACGGCCTGGACGGGCGCGTCGGATGTTCAAAAAGCCGCCGCGCTGGTGATGGCGACCCGGCTGATTGACGCCGAATGCCAGTTCAACGGCCTGCGCTCGCAATCCGGGCAGGCGTTGCAATGGCCGCGTGTGAACTGTCCTGACCCCGACAAAGCGCCGATCCCCGTCCTCACGAGCCTGCTGCTTTACGATCCGTTCGTGCCGTTCAGCATCGTGCCGCCGGCCATCGTGTCGGCGACGTGCGAAATGGCGCGGGAACTTTTGATTGTTGACCGCACGGCGTCGCCGCCCGGCGAAGGGCTGAAATACCACAACGAAACCGGCAACCAGACCGGCTACGACAAGACCGACACGCGCCCGGTCATTTCGGCGGTCGCGCAGTCGCTGCTGATCAAATTCGGCTCGCTGGTGAAAAGCAAAAGCGGCGCGGTGCGGCTGGTGCGGACTTGAATTGCATTAAGATTGCTGAAATTCGGATGGACTATTACAAACCGTGAATGTTAATTTGCATTCCGTGCCGATTCCCGCGTTAACAGATAAAGGTTTACTGCCCATTGGTATCCATGATTGTTCCCTAGCCGAAATCTCCGCCCGATTTTCAACTTCTGATAACCGGAACAAACGGATGGAGCTCTGGAAATTTTTTAATGAATATCTTGCGGTCATCAAGCCGATTGGCGTCGTCTCAAATGTTTATGTGGATGGCGGGTTCACCACGAACAAACCGATGCCAAAGGATATTGATCTCGTTTTGGAGCTGCCACCACCAAATCCAGTCATTTTACCGGTGCTGATGCGTCAAGAATTTCAACAGGATTTTGTGATGAATCGTTACAAAATGCACGTTTGGCTGTGGCATCCATCGGCTGTGCCGCCTGATGATTGGGTCAGTTTTTTTCAGGAAATTAAGCCAAAAGATTTGGTCAGGTTGGGGTTGAAACCTGATGCCCGGAAGGGCATATTAAAAGTTGTGCTATGAACGCCACCACGACACGCAACGAATGGCTCGACCAGGTGGAGCGGCAGGCAGCGCGCATTCGCGCGCAAATAGCGTCCATGACTTCGTATGTTCAAAAGGCGGGCGGTTCCGCTGCCGACATTGAAAAACTCTGCGCCTCTTTTTACAGCTCTTTGGCAAAATTATACCAAGAGGATTTTCAAATCGCGAATGCCATTCAATCCTCTGACCTTTTGTTGCGAATCGAGGGGCAATACTTGCACGGACGGACACCCAGACTGTCATTGATTTCTTCGGTGTTCACTTCGGTTCGGCGAAAGGTTGGCGGTGTCGCTTATGCAATTTCAGGGCTGATTGAAGCCGCGCAAAAAAGCAAAGAAGTGGATTTGGAGTTGTCTGCATATTCCACCGGCAGCCTGTATCTTGGATTTAATTTACCAGACCCAAGTGATGATGATGGCGATGGCGGGAATTTGCTTGGACAAAATGACCCGTTATACAAGGCAACGAAAGAAGCCATCCGAACGATTGGATTTGTCAGTCAAAGGGTAAGCTCCGGTTGTGATGAATCAGAATCTGTTAAGGACATTTCCGATCCATTAGTTCGTGATACAACGCTGGCCGCCGTTCAAGGACTTGCTCCGAGCGGCAAAAGCAAAATAGATTCTGTGATGATTATCGGGCGTGAAATGGAAAAAATGGAATTTGCAACCCTTACGCCTACGCTCCGAAAAAGTGTCAGGGAATGGCTGCACAAACCAATTCAGAGCAGCGAGTCTGCTGAATTTGGCGGTGTTGTTCGCGAAATTGATTTAGATTTGCACCGAATCACAATCCGCAGGCTGGAGGGAATGAAAATCGAAGAAGTGCGTTGTATTTACACAGAGGACAAAATCCCCAACGCCCGTGATTATGTGGACAAGAGCGTTATTGTTGCGGGCAAAGTGCAACGTGATAATTTTGGCAACCCAAGGTTGCTCCAAGTGGAAAACATGCGGCTGAAAAATACTACCAAGAGCAACGATCCTCAATTGCTCTGATTTCTACTGCGGTTTTACGGTCGCATTTTTTACGCCGCCACCAGCCCTGACTTGGCTTCCGAGCCGCGTATCAGCCGGTAGGTGAAGCCGCTGCCGACGGCTTGCTGGGTGGCGTAATCCTCTTTGGCCTTCACAATCAGGTCGTCAATCATGTTGTCGCCTTTGATTTCCACGATGACATAGCTGCCGTCGGCCTGGCGGACGAGGAAATCGGGATAGTATTGGCGGAGCGTGTGAGAAATCGGGTCAATGTAGGCGATGCAAAATTCTGACTGGCCGTGCGTGAGCATCCCGGTGAACCAGATTTTTTCAATTTTTCTGTCCTCCAGACATTTCCAGAAAAATTCATGTTCCGGTTTGGAGTCGAAACAGTAATTATCCAGGTGGAACGATTTGCCGGCGCGGGCGGCGTAGGGGTCGGTCTGGTAGTTGGCGATGAGGTCTTTTTTTCCGGTGACGCGGTAGAATCCGGGGTCGGCGTCCGGCACCTTTGCCAGTTCGACCTCGTAGTCTTTTTCGCTGGTGAACGCTTCCAACGTGTAAAATTCTGCAAAGAGCCGGGGGATGATGTGGTCGTAAAGCAACTCGTTGAACTCGTTGACGGCTTTCAGGATGGCTGGGATGCCGTCCACCGTGGACCGGAGAACGGATGCAATCAGCACCGGCGGCTTGTTCAAGTAGCGGGACACCTCGGCAACCAGCGTGAGTTCGGAAAATTCCCGCTGCTCGCGGATGTAGCTCACGTCCTCTTTGTAGGAAAGCTGCGTGAGGTCGAGACTTTTGTATTTGCGGTGAATGATGCGGTATTGCTCCGTATCCGTTTTTGCCAATTCCAGATCAACGCCGTCGCGGATGTTTTTTTCATCCAGCCGGTGCAGCTTGCTGATGCGCTTCAATTTGATTTTCACCGGCGGCGGCACCAGCCGGACTTCAACCGGGATGCCCTCTTTGCCGGACTTGCCAAATTCATCCACCGACAGCCGGAAATTCTGCTGCAATTCTTCGTCCAAGATTTTGAGATTTTCGTCGGACAGATAAACCGAGCCGGTTTGCTGCTCGGTCGTGATGGAACGGAGGCAACGCATCGTGGCCTGGAGGACGAAAATCCGGGAATCCGGCTTGCGGTGCAAGGCGACGCCGAAAAGGGAACGGCAATTCCAGCCTTCCTTGCCTTTGCCGACAAGCAGGATGAATTGCTTGGCCGATGCCGCCGTGTCGAGGTAGATAAATTCCCGCAAGTCGTCGTTGTTGGTGATTTTTTCATCGCCGACGTTCACAAGGATGGACGAGGTCGGGATGCCTTCCTCAATCAGCACTTGCTCCAGCGCCGGGCGCACTTGCTCCGTCAATTCAGCGATGGTGCTGGCGAAAAACGCCATCTTGGGCAGCATCCCCTCGTATTTTTGCCCCTGATGCTTTTTCCAAAAATCTTGAACAACGGCGCGGATAAACTCCTTGTCCTTGGTATTGGAAAATGAATCAATGTCCACCTTCTTCAAATAGGCTTTATCAATCGCGTCTTTGAGTCCGTAGGTATAAACCACCTCCGGCAGCAGCCGGTTGCCGACGTAGGGCGTCCCGGTGTAATTGTAGCACGCCACAACCCGCGTGCCGGCCTCTTTAAGATGCGCGGCCAGTTCGTTGATCGTCACGCGGAGTGACGTGGCGGTTTGTTGCAGCCCCATGTCTTTGCCGAGTTTGGAGCCGAAAGCGTGGTGCGCCTCGTCAACGTAGATGCCGAGTTGTTCCAGCCGTGTGAGTTTGGCAAACCGCTGGTTTTGCAACAGGTCGCCCTCGTTTTCAATTCCTGATTCCAACTGGTAGAGGTCATCGAATCCCTCGGTGACGCTTTTGGCTTTGTAGGCGTCGCCCTCGGCGGCGAAAAGCTGTTCGCCGGGCGTCTTTTCCTTGTGTTGCTTTTTGAGGATGATTTTCTGCGTGTTGGAAATGACGATGTTGAATTTCGACTGGTCAATGATGTTCAACGAAAGTCCGGTGTCGTCCAAAAAATGAAATTGCAGGTGCGTGTCCAGCCAGTTCACATATTCGGGTGGGATCACCTTGGACTTGTCGAACGTCTGGATTTCCCGGAGCGATTGCAGCACGGTTTTATCCGGCGCGAACACCAGGGCGTTGTGGCAGTAGGTCAAATCCTGCGGGTATTTGTTCGCCAGCAAAAACTCGTAAAAAATGGACGTGGCCATGAGGACGGTTTTGCCCAAGCCCATTGTCAGCGCGAAAATATAATTCGGGTATAGCTGGCCGAATTTTTTGAGCGTCTTGAACGTGTCTTTGTAGGCATCCGCCGTCAATTCCTCGAACAGACCCATTTGCCCCGCCGCGCCGATGCTGGTGCGCCCGCGTCCCTCAAATCCGTTGCGTTCGTGATACCAATCCTCGAACAACTGCCAAAGGTGGCGGTTGTTGCCGAACTCCTTCAAAAAAATGTAAATTTCCAGCGCTTCAAACTGCGGCTTGCGGAGAAACGCCCCGGCGTTGGTCGGATCGTTGAAATCCAAAAATTTGAGCGACAGCCTTTTGTAAGTCTTGCGAATGGCTGTTTCGTTCGCCTCGTAAAAGAGGCGAAGGTATTTGTAAAACGGGAAATCGGCGGCTACGGCCGGTTGTTCTTTTGCCTTAGCCACGCGCCACCTCCGTTTCGAGCGATTCGGAAAGTAGGTCGGTGATCTTAACTCGGATTGTGCCCGCGTCCGGTGGTATATCGTATTCACCTTTTACCAACGCATTTTTACCTGGCACGTCCACCACCTTTGGCTCAAACACCGCCCCGTCGTAATTCCAATCAACCATCACAGACTCGGTTAACTCGCGCCATTCGCCGACGTTTTCCTTCATTAGTGATAATTTTTGCAGGAGA
>Ga0316231_1003790_pt1 | contig 13031 bp, 12 predicted proteins | sample TBH18027metaG_FD_206002 | JGI IMG/M metagenome (GOLD analysis project Ga0316231, IMG submission 206002) | Freshwater microbial communities from Trout Bog Lake, Wisconsin, USA - TBH18027 | ecosystem: Environmental > Aquatic > Freshwater > Lake > Hypolimnion/Profundal zone | place: USA: Wisconsin...
TCGCGCGCCATCATCCAGGCCAGCTTGCGTCCCAGCGCCGAGGCGTTGCGCGCCCCCACCATGGCGATCATGTCGGCGCGCAGCAGATGGGCATGGCCCAGCACGGCGATCGCTGGCGGCGGTGGATCGAGCGCCGCCAGTCCTTGCGGGAAATCCGGCTCGCAGGAAAAAAGGAAGTGTCCGCCGATTTTCGCCAGCCCCGCAAACTCGCGCGCGATCTCGGCGTCCGGCGGAATGGCGAATTCGCGCTTGCCGCTCCCACTTCTGCTTCCCCTGGCCGCCAGGGTGGGAACGGCGTCCAGCGCGGCCATGGCCGAGCCGAAGCGCGCGATCAGGGCGGCGAAGGTGACCGGTCCGACATTCTCGGTGCGGGCCAGGCGCAGCCAGGCGAAGCGTTCTTTATCCAGCACCCTTGGCCTTCGAACCGATACGCGGCTCGGTGCCGTTGAGAAGCCGGCGAATGTTGGCGTGGTGCATGACGATGACGAGAAGGGCGAGCAGGGCGAGGATCGGCGAAGAGACGCCATATCCCGTCAGCCAGAAGAAAAAGGGCGCCAGCGCCACCGCAATCAGCGCCGATAACGAGGAAATGCGGAAGCCGATGGCCATCAGAATCCAGGTTGCGGCGATGGCAAGGCCCGCCATCCAGTACAGCGCCAGGCAGGCGCCCAGAAAGGTGGCGACGCCCTTGCCGCCCTTGAATTTCAGCCAGACCGGGAAGATGTGTCCCAGCACCGCGCCTGCCGCGGCGATGATCTCCGCGCCCGGCATCAGGTGGCGCACGATCAGAACGGCCGCCGCGCCTTTGGCGCCATCGCTGATCAGCGTTGCCGCCGCCGCCCATTTCTTGCCGGTTCGCAGCACATTGGTGGCGCCGATATTGCCGCTGCCGATCTTGCGGACATCGCCGCCGCCGGAGGCATAGGCGAAGAACAGCCCGAACGGGATCGTGCCCAGCAGATAGCCAAGGCCGAGTGCGATCAGCGATGTCTGCAGGTCTCCCATGGCGGCGAACGATAGGCGGGTTTTATTTCGGTGTCATCCCCGCCGAGACCGGCGAAAGCCGGTGGAGGAAAGGGGGCTCGGGCTCTCGCCAGTGTGCGAATGCTAACAGCCTGGGTTCTCTTCCCCTCGTGAAGCTGCGCATCGCTTGGCCGGGAATGACAGTTGTTTCAGCTGCGCTTAAACACGCACTCGCCGCCCACGAAAGTCATCCTGGCGTGGCCCTGGAATTTGCGGCCTTCGAAGGCGGTGTTGCGGGCCCGGGAATGCAGTTCCTCCGAAGCCACCACGAAGGGCTCGCCATCGTCGAACAGCACCAGGTCGGCGGGCGCGCCCTTGGCCAGCGTGCCGCCGGGAAGGCCCAGCAGCTTCGCCGGCGAAGATGTCAGCGTCGCCAGCATGGTCGCCAGCGTGGCGCGGCCGTCATGATAGGGCGTCAGCGCGACCGGCAGCAGCGTCTCCAGCCCCACCGTTCCTGCCGCGGCCGCGGCGAAGGGCTGGCGCTTGGTGTCGGCGCCTTGCGGCTCATGTGACGAGACGATCAGGTCGATGGCGCCCGAGGCGACGCCTTCGGCCATGGCGGCGCGGTCGGCTTCGGAGCGCAGCGGCGGCGAGACCTTGCGGAAGGTGTAATAGGCGCCGACATCCAGTTCGTTCAGCGTCAGGTGATGGGCGGCAACACCGCAGGTGATGGGCAGGCCGCGGCTCTTGGCCGCCACGACCAGCTCCAGCGCGGCGCGGGTGGAAATCTGCGCGAAGTGGTAGCGAACGCCGGTCAGCTCCACCAGCGCGATGTCGCGCGCCACGATCAGGGCTTCAGCCATGGCCGGGCCGGCGGGCAGGCCCAGCCGGGTGGCGAATTCGCTTTCGGTGGCGGCGGCGCCCGCCGTCAGTTCCGGATCCTCGGCATGGGCCGCGATCAGCGCATCGAAGGTGGCGGCATAGGCCATTGCCCGGCGCAGCACCCGCGCATTGGCCACGGTGCGGCCGGCATCGGTGAAGGCGACGGCGCCCGCCTCCTTCAGCAGGCCGATCTCGGTCATGGTCTCGCCGGCGCGGCCACGCGTCAGCGCCGCCATCGGCAGCACCCGAACCTTGGCCGTCGCGGCGGCGCGGCGCAGGATGAAATCCACCAGCGAGGGTTCGTCGATGACCGGATCGGTGGCGGGCATCACGATCATGGTGGTGACACCGCCCGCCGCGGCCGCATGGCTGGCGGACGCCAGCGTCTCGCGATGTTCCGCGCCGGGCTCGCCGGTATGGACGCAGGCGTCGATCAATCCCGGCGCCAGAACCAGGCCGCGCGCGTCGATCACTTCGGGATCGTTGGGCTCGGCATCGTTGAACAGGCGCGGGCCGATATCGGCGATGCGGCCATTCTCGACCAGCAGGCCGCCCTTGACGTCCAGGCCGCTGGCCGGATCGACCAGCCGGACGTTGCGGAAAGCGATGCGGCGACTGCTCATGCGATGCCTCGCGACAGGGCATCCAGCACCGCCATGCGGGCGGCGACGCCCATCTCGACCTGTTCGCTGATCAGGCTGATTTCGACATCGTCGGCGATGTCGGAGGCGATCTCGACACCCCGGTTCATCGGGCCGGGATGCATCACCAGCGCGCCCGGCTTCGCCCAGGACAGCTTTTCGCGATCCAGGCCCCAGAAGCGGAAATATTCGCGGGGGGAGGGGATGAAGGCGCCGCCCATCCGTTCCAGCTGCAGCCGCAGCATCATCACGATGTCGGCATCCTTCAGGCCTTCGCGCATGTCGGTCATCACTTCGACGCCGAAACGGTCGGCGTCGGCGGGCAGCAGCGTGCGCGGCGCCACCAGACGCACCCGCGCGCCCATCATCGCCAGCAGGCGCAGGTTGGAGCGCGCGACGCGGCTGTGCAGGATATCGCCGCAGATGGCGATGATGCGGTTCTCGAAACCGCCCAGGCGGCGGCGGATGGTCAACGCGTCCAGCAGTGCCTGGGTGGGGTGTTCATGGGCGCCGTCGCCCGCGTTGATCACGCTGCAGGAAAGCTTGCGCGACAGAAGTTCCGCCGCACCGGCATCCTGGTGGCGCACGACCAGGATGTCGGGCCGCATGGCGTTGAGGGTGGTGGCGGTGTCGATCAGGGTCTCGCCCTTGGAGACCGACGAGGTCTTGACCGCCATGTTCATCACATCGGCGCCCAGCCGCTTGCCCGCCAGCTCGAAGCTGGACTGGGTCCGGGTCGAGGCCTCGAAGAACAGGTTGATCAGGGTGCGGCCCCGCAGCAGGGCTGTTTTTTTGTCCGCGGCGCGATTTTGGCTGACGTACACGTCAGCTAAATCCAGCAGGGCTGTGACCTCATCCGGCGAAAGCCCTTCGATTCCCAGCAAGTGGCCGGATTTCAGAAGAGGCTGGGCGAATGGCGCTGTCATTAAAGCGTGGCTTATATTATGGAATATACGACTCGGCAAGTTCCCGGGCGGTGGCGGACACACTTTCCGGCCAACACTCTGTTGGGGGGGTAGTCCTAAACAAAAATTTATGGAACGCATGCCGAACTGCTTCGTTTATGAAAACTGGGCCACAAAGGGAACTTAACATGATCTTCTTCAAGCGCGCCGCTGGCGTTGCCGCCGTTGCCGCTTTCCTCGCTTCCAGCACCGCATATGCCACTGATGTGACCCCGCTGCCGGCCGGCAAGCCCGCTGGTACGCATGAGGCGGCCCTGCTGGCCCTTGGCCCGATCTTCTGGATCGGCCTGGCCGCGATTGGCCTGGGCATCGGCCTCGCCGTCAGCCAGGGCAACGGCAATAACACATCGACGACGACCACGACCGGCACCAGCGCCTAATCAGCGTTCTGTCATCTCCTCCAGGCTCCTGCCCGCCGGTTCGGGCAGGAGCAGGAGGGCGATGATGGCAAAGGGTATCGACGCCAGCAGCCATTGCAGCGCGGGGCCGTGCGACTGAAAATGGTCGTATAGTATGCCCTCCAGCGCCAGCGCTGCCGCCCCCATTCCGATTTCCACCAGATACCGCAGCCCGCCCACCGTGGCGCGGTACTGGGTCGGAACGATTTCCAGCGCGAAACCGGCGATCAGCGTGTCGCCGGAGAAGAAACCCAGGAAGGCCGTGATCCAGAGGATCGGCGCCGCCCAGCTCGGCGCATGGCCGAAGAACAGCCAGAAGCTGGTGCCGCATAGCGCCACCATGGCGATGGCAATAGGCTTGCGGCCGATGCGGTCCGACAAACGTCCCGCCACGATCGCCAGGCCCAGCCCCGCCAGTCCGCCGGGGATCAGCAGCAGACTCACTTCGCCCGGACTGTAGTGATAAGCCTCCTGAAGATATTTCTGCGCCAGGAAGGTGGCGGGCGAGACCGCGAAGCCGAAGGCGCCTGCCGCCAATATCACCGTGAAAATGCGCAGCGGATATTGCCGCGCGATGTCGCGCAGCAGACCCAGCAGCCCACTGATACGAAAGCCGGGGCCACCCTGGGCCTGGAAACGTTTGGTTTCCGGCAGCCGGCTGCGCAGCAGGCCCACCAGGAAAAGCGGAATCGCGCCCAGGAAATACAACGCCCGCCAGCCATAGGGCAGGATCTCGATCATTCCGAAAAGGGCCGAGGCGAACCCCGCACCGAGAAAGTAGAATGCCACCAGCACGGAATTGGCCCAGCCCCGCGCCTTGGCCGCGATCTCTTCGGCAATGACCACGAAGCACAGCATTTCCTCGGCATAGCCGAAGACGCGGGTGAGAAGCTGCGCCCCGACAAAGCTGAGATAGTCCGGCGCGAAAGCGGTCAGCAGGGTGAAGACGGCCTGGCCGAAAATGGTGACCAGCAGCAGGCGGCGGCGCCCGACCAGATCGGCGCTGGCCGCGATCACCAGCGCGACGATCGCGGCGATGCGGAAATAGGCCAGTGTCAGGCCGATCTGGTTTTCCGGAATGTTCAGTGCGTGCTGGATCTGCGGCGTCGCCAGGCCGAAGATGTTGACGTCGTAGCCGGCGAACAGGGCGGCGGCGCCCACCAGCAGGATAACGCGTTCCGTGCTCCGCTCGATGGTCTGCGGTGGCCGCAGCAGCCAGAGGAAACGGGCGGGCTCTTCTTTTTTTGGGGAGGGGGCGTCGCTCATCGTCCGCTCCGGATGTTGCGCAGGCGGTCCAACGCCCCCTGCAGGATGTAAGCCGCCGCCATCTTGTCCACGACTTCAGCCCGCCTGGCCCGCGACGCATCCGCGTCGATCAGGGTCCGGGTGACGGCCATGGTGGACATGCGCTCATCCTGGAGAAGCACCGGCAGGTCCCGGCTTCCGGCCCAGTTGCGGGCGAAGGCCCGGGCCGACTGGGCGCTGGGCCCGTCGGTCCCGTCCATGTTCAGGGGCAGGCCGACCACCAGGCCGCCCACCCCCTGCTCACTTATTATAATGTCCAGCCGGGCGGCATCGGCCCCGAACTTGGCCCGTTTCAGGGTCTGCATGGGGGTGGCCACGGTCAGCAGGGTGTCGGACAAGGCCAGGCCAATGGTCTTTTCTCCCAGATCCAGGCCCAGAAGGCGCCGGCCGGGAGGCAGGGTGAGGTCGGCCAGAACGGTCAGCGCCACGATTCCCTCGAATTCCTTGCCAAGGCTGGCCCCCGGTTGCTAGCAAGCTACTGCCTTTCCAGCAAACAGGAAGCTTTCATGTCCGTTGACAAGGACACCGTGCGCCGTATCGCCAAACTGGCGCGTCTGGCCGTGCCGCAAGCCCGGCTCGAGCCGATGGCCGGGGAACTCAATGGCATCTTCAAATGGGTGGAGATGCTGGGCGAGGTCAATGTCGAAGGCGTGCCGGGCATGACCAGCGTCGTCGCCCAGAAGCTGAAATGGCGGAAAGACGAAGTGACCGAGGGCGGCAATGCCGACGCCCTGATGGCCAACGCCCCGGGCGGCGAGGAGCATTTCTTCACCGTGCCCAAGGTGGTCGAATAATATGTCCGAACTCACCAGCATGACCCTGGCCGAAGCGCGCGATGCGCTTGCCGCAAAGAAAGTCTCCTCCCGCGAGCTGACCGGCGCCTTTGTGCAGGCGATCGAAGCGGCGCGGCCGCTGGGCGCCTTCATCACCGAAACCGCCGAAAAGGCGCTGGCGATGGCCGACGCGTCGGACACGCGCCGCGCCACCGGCGCCACCGGCGCCCTGGAAGGCCTGCCGCTGGCAATCAAGGACCTGTTCTGTACCAAGGGCACCCGCACCACGGCGGCGTCGAAGATGCTCGGCAATTTCGTGCCGCCTTATGAATCCACCGTGACGCAGAATTTGTGGAACGCGGGCGCGGTGATGCTGGGCAAGACCAATCTGGACGAATTCGCCATGGGTTCGTCCAACGAGACCTCCGCTTTCGGCCCGGTCTTCAATCCCTGGCGCGCCCGCAACTCCAACGCCAACCTGGTGCCGGGCGGTTCTTCCGGTGGCAGTTCCGCCGCGATCGCCGCCGATCTGTGCCTGGCCGCCACCGGCACCGACACGGGCGGCTCGATCCGCCAGCCCGCCGCGGTGACGGGGACTGTCGGGCTGAAGCCGACCTATGGCCGCTGCTCGCGCTGGGGCATCGTGGCGTTTGCCTCGTCGCTGGACCAGGCCGGTCCCATGACCAAGACCGTGAAAGATGCCGCCATCCTGCTGACCAGCATGGCAAGCGTCGATCCGCGCGACTCCACCAGCGTCGATCTGGCCGTGCCCGATTACGAAAAGCTGATGGCCGGTTCGATCAAGGGTCTGCGCGTCGGCATTCCAAAGGAATACCGCCTGGATGGCATGGCCGCCGATGTCGCCGCCCTGTGGGACAAGGCTGCGGGCTGGCTGAAGGATCAGGGCGCCGAAATCGTCGAAGTCTCGCTGCCCCACACCAAATACGCGCTGCCGACCTATTACATCGTCGCCCCGGCGGAAGCCTCGTCCAACCTGGCCCGCTATGACGGCGTGCGTTTCGGCTATCGCGCCGACAAGCCGCACGACATCACCGACCTGTATGAGCGCAGCCGCGGCGAAGGCTTCGGCGCCGAAGTGCAGCGCCGCATCCTGATCGGCACCTATGTGCTGTCGGCCGGTTATTACGACGCGTACTATTCCCGTGCCCAGAAGCTGCGCACCCTGATCAAGCGCGACTTCGATGCCGCCTTTGAAAAATGCGACGTGCTGCTGACACCATCGACCCCCGGTCCCGCTTTCGCGGTGGGAGCCAAGACCTCCGACCCGCTGGAAATGTATCTGCAGGACGTCTTCACCGTGACGGTGAACTTGGCGGGGCTGCCCGGCATCTCGGTGCCCGGGGGCTTGAGCGAGAACGGCCTGCCGCTGGGGCTGCAGTTGATCGGCAAGGCCTTTGACGAGGCCACCCTGCTGCGCGCCGCCCATGCGGTCGAGACAGCGGCGGATTTCAAGGCCAAGCCGAATAAATGGTGGACGGCATGAGCAGGACAATCAAAGGCCAGACCGGCGAGTGGGAAATCGTCATCGGCATGGAAGTCCATGCCCAGGTGACCTCCAATTCCAAGCTGTTTTCCGGGGCCTCGACCGAATTCGGGGCCGAGCCGAACAGCCAGGTGTCGTTCATCGATGCCGGCATGCCCGGCATGCTGCCGGTGATCAACGAGAAGTGCATCGAGCAGGCGGTGCGTACGGGTCTCGGCCTGAAGGCGCAGATCAACCTGAATTCGGTGTTTGACCGGAAGAACTACTTCTTCCCGGACCTGCCGCAGGGCTACCAGATCAGCCAGTACAAGAGCCCCATCGTCGGCGAGGGCGAAATCCTCCTCGACATGAAGGACGAGACCATCACGGTCGGCATCGAGCGTATTCACCTGGAGCAGGACGCCGGCAAGTCCCTGCACGACCAGGACCCCGACAACTCCTTCGTGGACCTCAACCGCTCCGGCGTCGCGCTGATGGAGATCGTCTCCAAGCCGCACATGCGCAGTAGCGAGGAAGCGGCGGCGTTCCTCAAGAAGCTGCGCGCCATCGTGCGCTATCTGGGCACCTGCGACGGCAACATGGACGAAGGCTCCATGCGCGCCGACGTGAACGTCTCGGTCTGCCGCGTCGGCGGCTATGAAAAATTCCGCGCCGACGGCTCGTTCAAGCATCTGGGCACACGCTGCGAGATCAAGAACGTCAATTCGATGCGCTTCGTGCAGATGGCGGTCGAATACGAGGCCCGCCGCCAGGTCGAAATCCTGGAAGAGGGCGGCACGATCGACCAGGAGACCCGCCGCTACGACTCCAAGGCCAACGAGACCCGCTCGATGCGCTCCAAGGAGGACGCGCACGATTACCGCTATTTCCCCGACCCCGACCTGTTGCCGCTGGAACTGGAGCAGGCCTGGGTCGATGCCATCGCCAAATCCCTGCCGGAACTGCCGGACGAGAAGCGGGCCCGCTTCATCGCGGGCGGCCTGTCTCCCTATGACGCCTCGGTCCTGGTGGCCGAGCGCGAACTGGCGGATTTCTACGAGGAATTGGCCCAGGGGGTGGACGCCAAGGCCGCCGCCAACTGGCTGAACAACGAAATCCTGGGCCGGTTGAAGCGCGACGGGCTCTCCATCACCGATGTTCCGGTCAGTGCCGCCGCCAACAACGCCATCATCCAGATGGTGGCGGACCAGACCATCTCCGGAAAGATCGCCAAGGATCTGCTCGACATCGTCTGGACCGAGGGCGGCGACCCCCGCGCCGTGGTCGAAGCCCGCGGTCTGCGCCAGGTAACCGATACCGGCGCCATCGACGCCGCCATCGAGGCGGTGATCGCCGCCAACCCCGCCAAGGTCGAAGAGGTGAAGGCAAAACCGAAACTCGCCGCCTGGTTTGTCGGCCAGGTGATGAAGCAGACCGGCGGAAAAGCGAATCCGGCGGCGGTCAATGCCGCGCTCAAAGCCCGACTCAATCTCCCCGACGAGGGGTGATTCGCACAAAATGCGCAAAACGCGGTCCGGGCCGGTCCGTTTCGCGATTTTTATTCTGTACACAGATTGATGTATTTAACCCTTATAAAATGCGGGTTTCTTGCACATCGCCGTTTTAGGCCATTTTTCGATGTCAAGTCGGATTTGCAATTCAAAATGCAAGTAATTCATATTGTTGACGTTCTTGGGGGGCGGCGATGAGTCGCTCGGACCCGGACGAACGATAGAGGAGTTAAATCCATGGCTGCGAAGAAGAAGGCCAAGAAGGCCACCAAGAAGAAGGCGACCAAGAAGAAGGCCGCCAAGAAGAAGAAGTAATTGACCTCGGTCAGTTAAGTCTTCTCGGGTCCCTGGTTCTTCCGGGAGCATCCGATGAATAAAGCAAAGGCCGCGGTCCCCTGAAAAGGGCACCGCGGCCAAGCTGTTTCTGGAGCATGGCGTCCGGCAACATCGCCGCCTGGTCTTGCCGTTCCGCCTCTGATCGCCAATCTTTGTTGCGGGATCAAAAAGGGATCGAAAATGGCGGCCAAAATCCGGAAAAAGGCGCGGAAGACCACAGGGAAGGCCGCCCGACCCGCCATCAGGGGCAGGAAGGCTCCCAAACCGATCCAGTTCTTCTATTGGCCGACCCCGAACGGCCACAAGATCGGCATCATGCTGGAGGAGGCGGGCCTTCCCTATGAAGTCCACCCGGTCAATATCGGCGCCGGTGCGCAATTCGCGCCCGCCTTCCTGAAAATCTCCCCCAACAACCGTATGCCCGCCATCATCGACCCCGATGGCCCGGGCGGCCGTCCGGTCTCGGTCTTCGAATCCGGGGCGATTCTGCAATATCTCGGGCGCAAGACCGGCAAATTCTATCCGCAGGAGGAGCGCGCCCGCATCGCGGTGGAAGAATGGCTGTTCTGGCAGGTGGGCGGCCTGGGGCCGATGGCGGGACAGGCCAACCACTTCCTCAACTATTCGGCCGAGGATCTGCCCTATGCGAAGAAGCGCTACACCGACGAGGTCCACCGTCTGCTGGGGGTCATGAACACCCGCCTGGGCAAGGTGAAGCACTTGGCCGGTGCCTACTCCATCGCCGACATGGCCTGCTATTCCTGGGTGAAGTCGGCGAGCCGGTACCAGCCGCTGGACGAATTCCCCAATCTCACCGCCTGGTTCGAGCGGGTCGGCAAGCGCCCAGCCGTCCAGCGCGCCATGGCGCTGGGCAAGGAGTTGCGCAAGCCGATGAACGACGCGGACAAGAAGGTGCTGTTCGGGCAGCGGGCGCGGTAACCCGCCTCATTCGTCATGGCCCGGCGCGTCCGGGCGATGACGATGGAAGGAAATTAGGTCTTCCTTCACCATGCCTAACGCCGGTTAGCATTTAAGGCTAACGCGCGTTTACCGCGTCTTAGTTTCTTTGCCTTCACCATGACCCCGCGCGAAGGATGAATCCGCCGCGAAGCCTGGTCCTGGAAGGAAGACCGTCATGGCGTGCATCGATATCGACAGCCTGGCTCAGTTCGAGCAGGACGCAAAGGCGGGGCGCGCCGACGCGCTCTACAATCTGGGTCTGGCCTATTCCACCGGACAGGGCGTGAGCACCGATTATGTCGTGGCGCACAAATGGTTCAACCTGGCCGCCGTCCGCGGTGTCGAGGAAGCCAAGCGCTGGCGCAATACCATCGCCGCGGAAATGAACCCCAGCCAGATCGCGCAGGCCCAGAAGCTCGCCCGCGAATGGCTCAGCATCTTCAAATAGAGCGCTGCTGACGCAGCCCAAAGAGTGTCGTGGCCCGCAGTTGCGGACCATGACGATGGCGCTTACGGCCCCGTCGGGCTGGGCGGCGGGTTGGGTGCGTAAAGGTCGTTGAGGATTTGCACCGGCACATCCTTGCCCGCCAGCCGCGCCCGGTAGGCGCCGGTATTCTCCAGCACCCGCTGCTCGTAATTGCGCGTCTCAGGGAAAGGCACCCGCTCGATCCAGTCGATGGGATCGACGCCCGCCAGGCGTGGATCACCATTGGCCTTGACCCAGCGCGCCGCGTTGGTGGGCCCGGCATTGTAGGCGGCGATCGCCAGGATGATCGAGCCGCCATTGCGCGTCAGGTGGCCAGCGAACTCGCTCATGCCCAGTTGCATGTTGTAGGTGCTGTCGGTGAGCAGGGCGTCGCGGCGCTCGGGCAGGCCCGTCGTCTTCGCCAGCCCCTTCACATTGGCGGGCATCACCTGCATCAGGCCCTGGGCGCCGGCGCTCGACACCGCATAGGGATTGAACTCGGATTCCTGCCGGATCAGCCCCTGCACCAGCGCCGGCGGCGGCGCGGTGCCGGCGCCGCTGAAGGCGGGCAGGGCGATGACGGGATGGCTGTAGGCCAGCACCAGGCTGCCGCCATAGCCCAGTATCTTGGCCAGCCGCATCGACAATTCCGGATAGCCCCAGGCGAGCAGGTCCTGCATCAGGCGGCGCAGGTGGCGCGGGGCGGGATTGGCGGCGGCGTCCGCATTCACGAACAGCTCCAGGTCGGTGGCCTGTCCCAGCTCGGCCAGAACCTTGATGGCCGGCATCAACGGCGACGCATCGCGCTCGCTTTCCGGCATGGCCTCGATGGTGGCATCGGGCAGGTGCAACAACCCGCCGGTCTTGGCCAGCGCCAGCTGGCCGTAGAAGGTTTCGGGATGGGTGGCGGCCTGGCGATATTGCGTCATGGCGGCGGCGGCATCGCCCAGCGCCTCGTTGGCACGACCCTGCCAGTATTGCGCCTTCGCCTTGGAGATGGGCCGCCCCACCGCCGCCTCCATGCGCTGGAACCAGGGCAGCGCCGCGCGGGCATCCTTCAGGAAGCGCAACTGGATGAAGCCGCCCAGGAACTGCGCCTCGGAATAATCATCGCCGCCGGTCAGCCCGGCATGGTTGACCAGCCGCAACGCCATGGCGGCATCGCCGGCGGTGAGGGCGTCACGCGCCTGGATGTTGTGTTCGGTCCACCAGCGGGCGGCATGGTCCTTCAGTATCGCGGCAGCGGGCACGCGCAGCAGCATGGCGTGGGCTTCGTCGTCGCGGTTGTCGCGGCGCAGCGCCACCGCCCAGTCGAACAGCAGCGCGGGGTCGCTGGAGTCCGCCGCCGCTTCCAGCGCCGCCTTGGCGGTCTTTAGGCCGCCGGTGAGCGCGATGCGGGCCTTCGCCGCCACGGTGCTGCCGCTGACGCGCGCCAGTTCGCGCCGCGCCGCCGTGGTCTGTCCCTGCCAGAGCAGGTTTTCCAGCCGGGCGCGGTCGTCGGCCGGGGTGATAAAGCTGCCATCCTTCGTCACAATGGCCAGTTCGGTGGCAGCATCGAAGCTGCCCGCCACCCAGCCATCGCGCACCAGGGCACGGCCCTTGGTCGTCTGACCTGCATCGATCAGCGCCTCGCCCAGTTTCACCTTGCCGATGCTGGTGGCGGGGGAGCGGGCGCCAAACCAGGCGATCGTGTCGCTGCTGCTCATGTCCGGCGGCAGCGCCTGCTCGGCCCGGGCATAGAGAACACCGCGCCCCGGCCAGCCCATGCTCGCTTTCAGGACGGCGTCGATGTCCGGGAATGCCGCGCCGCCTTCGCGCGCATAGCGCCATTCCAGCAATTGCCGGGCGACCGGGTTCTGCCCCTGCGCCCCCAGGGCGCGGGCGCCGACCCAGTCACCGCGCGCGGCGGCGTCATAGGCGCGGGCGAAGACGTCATGGTCGGCCGCCGTCAGCACGTGCAGGGTGCTGGGGCGGGGCGGGGCGCCATAGGCGGCCCAGATTCCGGCGGCGATGGCCAGCCCTGCGGCCAGCGCGATGGAGAAACGGGTGGAAATCATGGCCTGATGCTTGTCGAAAGGCGGCGTTCAGCTTAGACGGAGCAGCCGCCGCAAGGCCATACTGGCCTTGCGCTGCGGCAAGAATGAGACAAACCGGAAGCCCGCCATGAGCATTGCAAACCGCATCAAAGGCTCGATCACCGCCCTGATCACTCCGATGAAGGACGGCAAGCTGGACGAGGCCGCCTTCCGCAAGCTGGTGTCCTGGCAGATCGCCGAAAGCACGAACGGCCTGGTGCCCTGCGGCACCACCGGCGAATCACCCACCCTCAGCCATGACGAGCACCGCCG
>Ga0316231_1003814_pt1 | contig 12972 bp, 13 predicted proteins | sample TBH18027metaG_FD_206002 | JGI IMG/M metagenome (GOLD analysis project Ga0316231, IMG submission 206002) | Freshwater microbial communities from Trout Bog Lake, Wisconsin, USA - TBH18027 | ecosystem: Environmental > Aquatic > Freshwater > Lake > Hypolimnion/Profundal zone | place: USA: Wisconsin...
TTCCCTTCGGCCATCGCGTCCTCCATGGTTGGTGGTTTTGAACGCGATCAACCTACCGGACTCGGTGGCCAACCTCTACTTCAGGCCGCCGTCCCCGGACTTACAGACGCTTTTATACACAACCGAATCGGGCATGAGCATTTTGACTTCCTTCTACATCGGAACGATGGGAAAATAAAAGCTCTCCATGCATCGGGGGAATAAGCGAGTGATGATTATTAAACTATTTGCAATGAATCGAGCTAGGGATCACGTCAAGTTGCTAAGCCAGCGAAGCATTAAATTATTTCATTTGTTTATTAATTTTGAAAAACATTTATCATTGATAAACAAAATCTATAAATATGGTTACTGGCCCATCTATTCCAAATCTTTTAAAGCACAATTCAAGTATTTAGGCGACATTTTCCACTTCTCCATGGTGACAGCCACTCGCCGAATGTTTATTTTGAATCATTATGAATTTATGTATAAAAATTTTGGTCAAGATTTTCCATCTATAATTATGAATAATGACATAACCTTACTCAATTGGCAGCTGGTCCACACATATTCAATCCACCTTGGTATTCCTATTCCCGGTATAACCGGACGCGAAGGAGAATTGAGATTATCGTTCGTTGTCAATGGAATTTCCGTTTATCATATCATTTTTTCGTTCATTGATGGGCATCTTCTCGAGTTAGGGGATGGTTATATTATTTTCATCGGTGCCAGTCAGGGATCGCATTCTTTGTTTCCCCTTTATAAACTTTCGATCAAAGAGAATGAATGCGTTTCGCCCCAAGAGGCGTTAGTGGTGATCCTTCAGTCCATCGCGATCATGCTCAAAATAAATAAAATAATAGGTGTATGCGCATTTAATCAAATTTGTGTTGGTCGTAAGATTAACACAAATATTCATTTAGGAACTTATGATCAATTGTGGTTATCCTCTGGAGGCATAATTAATTTTCGGGGGGATTTTGTAATTCCACCGGTACCTTTTGAGAAACCTATGGCGCAGATAAAGCCTGGAAATCGAGCCCGAAGACGGAGACAACGTCATTTTAAACGAATGTTATTTAATAAAATATCAACCTCCTTGCAACCCTTTTTGAAATAGTTTTTTGAATCAGATAATATTATTATAAATATCACAATATTATCCGATATTTAGTCGATAAACCATATTGATTAATTAAATTAGCCAGCATTAAATATTACTAAAATTAAATTTACCAATGCATTGATTGGATCTTTTCAGTATCTGGTTCACCGCATTGATAATGGGAACCCCCGTATTCCTTGTGTAGCGCACCACGACCTGGCGAACAGGAGGTCTATAGACCAATCGGATGCAACTTGCTGCTTAGAATATCGGGTAGGCCCCCTGGGGGCGGGTTACCGGACCAGCCCTCAAACCACCGGACGCTGCTTCGGGGCGAAGTCCCAGGTGGTAAGCGATCCAGAAATGACAGGAAGAACCCGTTGTCAAGCGACAGAACTATTGGCCCCCTTGGTTGATGTGAAATCGGTGGGGTGTCCGGAGCGGAGGCCGTAGGCCGCAGCGGAGGGCACCCCACCGGCTTCACATCAACCAAGGGGGTCAATATTCGTGTCGTTCGGGGGGTCAATAGTTCTGTCGCTTGACACCGCAGGTGGCTCGGGTGGTTCCCCACAGGTTTGAGGGCAGCCTTTTCCATCTCGAACCGGTCGATGGGTCGTTCATGGGTGGTGCCGTGCACCCGCACATCGGCCACCTCCCGCATCCACCAGGTCAGGTGCTCATCCAGAGCCTCGTCACTCTCCCATTCCAATCGGCCCAAGGCATTTCCTTTGGCATACCCCACGCCGTTCTCCATCTTCCCTTTGGTCCGGGCGCGGAAGGGTTAGGGCCGCTCACACAGCGTTCATGGATCGGAGTGATCTCAAATCCTTCCCTCAGCCCACCCTTATGCCTGCTTGATTCCCAAGAAGGGTTTATCAGGGCCGACTCAGTCGGCTCATGGGTCGCTGCCCTCCAAGGCCCGAAATTCACATAATCCCTGGACTGGTTTTCATGCAATTAGTCAAGGTCGCCAGTTGGAACCTCCCGTTGTCTTCGCAAACAACAGGATCGCCTCATCTGGCGACATATCTTTCTTTAGACTCTGGCATACGCTCGCGCTAACCGTCTGCCTCTCCACCTCACGGAATACCGAAAGACCCAAATTTGGTCGTGGGATCAGGACGGCACATAGCGACTGTGATTTGAGCAGCAAGGCCCTTGTGAGCCAATTTAACCAATCGGGCTAGGTAGTCCCGCGCTTCAGTCCCACCTTCTTGCGGTGCCCATACCGCAAGGTCTTTTGCTTGGTTGGGGTCAAAGGGCCCAGCTTTCACCTCAAGCAACACGCAACCTGGCTCAAGCGCGATTACAGTATGCCACGTGCTAGCTGGCACTTCAGCGCCTGCGGTAATGTCGCATCCATGCTTCTCAGTGCCGAAGCGTAAAATGCTCGTTACCGTACCTTGTGCATCAAACGTCACTAATGCCATTTCACCGCGAATAGCAATCAACAGCTCATCCCTTGAATCGGCGGCATGTCTGTGGGGGCGTATGTAGCTGTCGGGTTCAATGGCATTGAACAGGCGCTGGCAGGCTTCCTGGTAGCTCTGGTGAATATTGCAATGTTGACGTTTACGTGGACTGTCCTTAGCTTGACTAGAAAGATCGTCCAAGTATTTGGCGCTGAATATCTTCATAGGCACTCTGTATCTTTGGCTGAAAGCGCAGTCACTATTTGCTGAACGGTTTTCTGAACAGCGAACTCACGCTCAAACAGGCTGTAGCATCGATTTGACAAGCCGGAATCCGTCTCGATCTGAGTAAGTAATTTATCAACCATTAGCATCAGTTCGTCAGCCTGGTTGTTTTCACACACTTGGCCAACACGTTCATTCCTAATGATTTGTGCGAGATCGTTGCCAGCGTTAACGTTGGCCAACACAGGCATGCCACTTTGTATGTAGGTTAAAAATTTGCCGGGAATGTTGTGTGACTTGTGGCGAGGGTCAAGTAAAACAATACCTGCACTGCATTGAGCGTAGAGGCCTGGAATTTCGTCGGGATGTATTTCGTCAAAAAATACAACATTGTCAAGCTGCCGCGCTTGTGCGGTTGCTTTGAGACGAGCCGCATTGCTGCCACGCCCCACAAATAAGAAACCGACATCTGAACGGCTACGTAGTTTCTCAGCAAGATCAAGCAAGATGTCCATGCCCTGGGCTACCCCCATGTTGCCGGCATACACAAACACCTTGCGGCCTACCAGCGGGGTTTCGTCGACTCGAATCGAGCAACGAGCCTGAGCTGGTTTGTCGAGCCAGTTTGGGAGAACCTCTAACTTACGGCCCGATCTCTCACGCCAGCGATCAAAATACCCTTGGTTACCGGGTGTTTGGACGCCAATCACATCGGCCACAGAATACTGATAGCGTGCCACAGCACCAAAAAAGCGATAGGGCAGGCCTTTGCCCATCAATCCCACGTCTACTGCCCACTCAGGGAAGATGTCGCGGATGATCAAATAACTCTTGCAAGAACTCGATGCTTTAAGAGCACTCGCTAAAGGACCGTGAAAAATTGACGGTGCATACCAAACCACGCCGTCCCAACGCTCATTGGCCAAGGGACTTTTGCGCAATTGTCTAAGCATAGCAAACGGCATGACCAATTCGCTCAGCGTACGGCGTATGTAGCCAATGCCTTTCGTGCGGGGGGCTTTCAGACGCAGCACTTGCGTTCCGTCAATCGTCTCCAAACGCCAGGGTTCATCCTGGTCAGGTGCAGGCAATAAAATTGTCACGGTGTGATCTTGACGAACAAACTCGCGGGACAAGTCCCGCAACTGCACTGCGCCGGAGGTCCAAATGGGGGGGAAGGTGTCAGCAATGAGTGCAATTCGCATTTCTCATGACTCAGTATTTTTTCCACACGACGCGGTTCACGTAGTCGGTGTAGCTATGGATGATGCGTACCACTTTATCGCTGACGTTGGGCATGCAATAGTCAGCCACTTGGAGCAGCAACCTAGATTCACCGCGAGGTTGGGTTTCAAGAATGGAAAGTGCCTGCAAGACTCTATCAACATCCAGGCCAACCATCATGACCGAAGCTTCTTCGAAAGCCTCGTGCCGCTCCTGTGTTTCGCGCAAGTTTAGCGCGGGGAAATTCAGAATAGAAGATTCCTCACTGATGGTACCGCTGTCGGACAGTACAGCCTTCGCCGAGCGCTGCAGGCTGACGTAGTCAGTAAACCCAAGTGGCTTAATGAGCTTGACCTTTTCATGGAAGGTTACGCCCATTGCCTGAACGCGTTTTTGCGTGCGTGGATGGGTTGAAACAATAACAGGCAGATCGTAATACTCGGCCAAAGTGTTTAGTAAATGCACCAGCCGTAAGAAATTCACTTCTGGATCAATATTCTCTTCACGGTGAGAACTGACGACAAAATAATTATCAGCATTAAGCCCCAGTTTTTCCAACGCCATGGAGCGATCTACACTATCACGATAGTAGTTAAGAATTTCTGTCATCGGGCTACCGGTCTTAATGACTAGGTCTGGCGGCAAACCTTCCCGCAGGAGGCATTCACGGGCAATATTGCTGTACGTCAGATTGACATCGGATGTGTGATCTACGATTCGCCGGTTTACTTCCTCCGGCACCCGCATGTCGAAGCAACGGTTTCCCGCCTCCATATGAAAAATCGGGACCTTTCGACGTTTGGCGGGAATCACAGCTAGACAGCTATTGGTGTCCCCAAGAACCAGCAATGCATCCGGCTTTTCAGAGACAAGAAACTTATCGAAGATTCCAATTACATTTCCAATGGTCTCGGCTGCACTTGCACCGGCAGAGTTGAGAAAGTGGTCAGGGCTCCTGATTCCTAGGTCATCGAAGAAAATTTGATTGAGCTCATAATCATAATTCTGACCGGTATGCACGATTACGTGATCACAAAATTGGTCCAGTTTGGCCATTACCCGGGAAAGTCGAATGATTTCCGGGCGCGTGCCAACTACTGTCATAACCTTGAGTTTTTTCATGGCGTTATTTTAAACTCCGATTGCACTATTGACTAGTTATAAGGTAAAGCTATGGCAATCAATTAGAAAAGGAGTCACCTTGAACCCGACTTCCCTCCTTCGCAAAGGCCCACTGGGGCTCGATTTTCTTGAAAATGGAGACCGACAGGATTTGTAGCAACTGGTCGAGCGAGGCGATCGTCCGAGCCGGCAGTGCGGTGTTGTTCGTGAGGAACACCTGCATTTTTCGATCATGGCATCCTTGTGGCGGAGGAGGGATATCGCCGGGATGCATCGGACCAGTTGAGGGCCACCCGCTGGTCGCTGATGACATCCTGGTCCCGATCCGTCGGCATCGGTCAGACACGACGGGCGTCCACCCCGCGCTTGGCCCGGGTAGAATAGAGCGCGCCTTTCCGGTAGACGTCGTACAACCGTTGGAAATCCAGGTGGCCACGGTCCATCATATAGGATGCACCAGCCCCAATGGGAATCAGATCCAGAGTCCGGACATCGTACATCTTTCTGTCGCTGATGTAGATGAAGGCAGGGATAGAACCCCTGAGATCCAGCAGCGTGTGGATCTTTATGGCGCCCTTGGTTGTCCGAAACGAGGCCCAATCGAACAGCCAGAGGCACAGGTCGATGGTCGTGGCATCGAGCACGTAGACGGTGCGGTCGAGACCGAGCCCGAGATCCTCGCCGCAGTAGAGCTTGTGTGCTCGCCGAATGAGGGCCTCTACGACTTCGACCCTGATGCGCCAATCGCGGTTCTCGTTGGCATCGGCTGAGGTCGAACGCCGCACAGGCTGGCAGAAACCCATGGCATACAGGCGAGAGGGATTCGCTGCCAGGCATGCCTCGATGTCCCGCATGATCGCGCGTCAGGTCAACTGCGCTAAGAGCATGGCCCGGAACTGCCCGGCGTAGATGAACCTTCGCATGGCCGCCATATCGCGCCACGAGGCGGGCGAAGCCTGTCCATGACAGAACGTCCATCAGCTGCGTGCCCATCGTCTTCCCGGAATCCATGCCGCCTCCCCTAGGGTCCAACCACAGCAAAGCACCCACGATTCCGTTATCACCATCAATTTGCCGCGAAGGAATATTGATTGGAAATAGCTGCATTACAAGGGCCTGTAACATCAGCTTCTACTTCCAACCAGGCACTAGATTGGCTCAATGTGGTCACCTTTGACAATCGCCTGAATGAATCGTAACTTCATTAATAGGTCACACATGCCATCGACATCCAAGCGTGTAGTATTATGAGAGTTGTAATCTGTGGCCTCAGAAATCTTGACTTCGCCTAGTTCGACGTATTTCCCGTAGTTCAAGTCACGCAAGTCTGGTGGTATACGGTAGTACCCTCCAAGATCCTCAGCAGCAACCATTTCTTCGCGGCTAAGCAGCACTTCATATAATTTCTCGCCATGGCGGGTACCAATAACATTGACCAAATAATCGGGTACACCCAAAATGCTTTTCAATGCTTTGACAAGGGTTTCTATCGTTGCGGCTGGCGCCTTTTGCACAAATATTTCGCCGGGGTTGCCGTGCTGGAACGCGTACAGCACCAAATCCACTGCATCGTCTAAAGTCATCATGAAACGAGTCATGTTTGGGTCTGTGATGGTAATGGGCTGGCCAGCACGGATTTGATTGGTAAACAAGGGAATGACGGAACCGCGCGACGCCATCACGTTGCCGTATCTTGTACCGCAGATAATGGTTGTTGCAGATGAACGCGATTTGGCAACGATAACCTTTTCCATCATCGCCTTGCTGATCCCCATGGCATTAATTGGATACACCGCTTTGTCTGTGCTTAAGCAGACTACGCGCTTTACGCCACAATTGATTGCGGCCTCCAGCACGTTTTCCGTGCCTAACACATTGGTTTTGACCGCTTCCATCGGATGGAATTCGCAAGACGGTACTTGTTTCAAAGCTGCTGCGTGGAAAATGAAGTCAACCCCTCTTGTTGCATATAAAACAGATTGATAGTCCCTTACATCCCCAATGTAAAATTTCAATTTCGTATTGTTATATTTCTTGCGCATATCATCCTGTTTCTTCTCATCTCGACTTAGGATGCGAATCTCGCGCAATTCAGAATTCAAGAAACGTCGTAATACCGCGTTGCCAAAAGATCCCGTGCCTCCGGTGATCAAAATGGCTTTGTCATTGAAGTTGCTCATTTTTATTTCCTTTCGGTTCAGCCAAAATCTTTCATTAATTGCACCAAATGGTCCCATATTTTTGGACGGAAGCCAGTAACTTGCCTAAAGAGGCTGGAATCCAGGGAGCGGTCAATCACAAAGTCATCTTTCGGGACAATCTCTATATCCTTCCCATAGTGCCTCGCCAGCAAGGTCAGCAAGTCGAACTTGTTGATCGGATCTGCCGAAACATGATACAGTCCGTGCAAGCTAACATTAGGTAGAACTTGTTCCAAAATAACGCGGCCCAGTTCCACTGTCGGCAACCCCGAGAATACAGCGCGCCTGAAACCCGCAACCTGGCCGTGTTGCGCGAGAAACCAGCAAACCAAGCTGCGGCTGCCACTCAATTCATGCCCGATAATCGAAGTTCTCAAAGTGACAGCATGCGGATAATCGACCTCACCCAGATACTTGCTGCGGCCATAGAGGTCGTCTGCGTCCGCGAAATCGGTTTCGGTATACAGACCTTTTCTCCCGGAAAAAACGCAATCGGTACTGATTTGTATGAGGCGTGTGCCAAATAAGCCACAGATTTCGGCCAAGCGATGCGGCAGCAGTGAGTTGATCGGAATTGCAGCGAGTGCCAATTTCGATTCCGACAACTGTTTGACCAACCCGATGCAATTAACTACGACATCCGGCCGCACCCTCACCATCAGCCGCAATAAGTGCTCGTTGTTGTCCACGTCGACGCCGATAACCAGTTGGGTATGGACCTCATGCGGCAGCAGATTTATCGCCGACGTCGAGCGGACCGTGCCAAAAACTTCTAAGCCAGGATGCCCATGGAACAATCGCAGCAAGGTGCTTCCCAACATTCCTGTCGCGCCAAGAATAAGTACTCGCATGATTTTTCCTAGTAGATTAAGATTTGGCTGTCCTAGCGAGCAATGCTTGTAGGATGCGGGGGCACGCCTTGCCGTCACCATAGGGGTTGTGCGCGTGGGACATCTGCTCGTACAACGCGTCGTCTGATAGCAGGGCAGACAGCGCTGGGACGACACGGCTGGCACTGGCGCCGACCAGCCGCACGGTACCGGCCTCGACCGCTTCAGGCCGTTCGGTCACATCGCGCATCACCAGAACGGGTTTGCCAAGGCTAGGAGCTTCCTCCTGTATGCCACCGCTGTCAGTCAGCACCACGTGGCAATGCTTGAGGAGGTATATGAACGGCTCGTAGTCCACCGGATCGATCAAGGCAATGTTCGGCACACCACTAAGCAAGCGGAACACAGGCTCGCGAACGCTCGGGTTGAGGTGAACCGGATAGACGAAATGCACTTCCGGGTGCGTGCTGGCCAAATCACCCAGCGCGCGGCAGATTTCGTGGAAGCCCTCGCCGAAATTTTCCCGGCGGTGGCCGGTAACTAGCACGAATCGCTTGGACAGCCAGTCGAAATCGAGTTGGGCATTGAGTGTCGCAACAACACCAGCGCGGCGCTCCGCATTACGCTCAATTCGCTCCAGGGATGACAAGAGCGCATCGATCACCGTGTTGCCTGTAACGCTGATCAATTCCGGACGCACGCCTTCTTTTAGCAAATTCGCACGGCTGGTCATTGTTGGCGCGAAATGCCACTGGGCAATGATACTCGCGACCTTGCGGTTGAATTCTTCTGGAAACGGTGCGGAAAGATTGAATGACCGTAGTCCCGCTTCCACGTGCCCAACGGGAATGCCTGCATAGAAACTGGCCACGGATGCGGCAAACGCGGTAGTGGTGTCGCCGTGCACCAGCACCACGTCGGGCTTGCTGGCGCATAGCACGGCCGGCAATTCCGTCAGAACGGCCGAAGTAAGGCTGTTCAGATTCTGGTTGGGGCGCATCAGGTCGAGGTCGTAGTCGGGCACTATGCCAAAGGTAGCCAGCGCTTGGTCCAGCATGTGCCGGTGCTGCGCGGTCACGCACACGGCAGATTTGAAATCCCGACTGTCGTTAAGAGCCTGGACCAACGGAGCCATCTTGATTGCTTCAGGCCTGGTTCCAAAAATGGTGAGTACTTTCATTGGTCCCTGTTCAGGTTTTTGTCACTGCGCTCACCACCGTGGCGGATTTGCTTATGGTGGCAGCGATTGTCCCGGTGGCGATAGCGATTTGAGTTTCCATCTGCTGAAAAAGCGTCTGCACCTCTGCCTCCCGCACGGCAATCTGGGTGTCGTGGTCCAGCGCACAATCGGTCGAGATTCCAGCTTTGACAAAGCGCGCTAAGGTAGGGTGCCCGTAGTGAACGGGGACGATGCCCCAGGCTAAGTATGAAAAAAACTTGGAAGGCGCACAATACTTATTGTTTAGCGAGTCGCGAGCACCATTGGTGAACGGGTAACAGATCAGGCCATATCCGTATCCCTGCTCTGCGATTTGCCGAAACGATCGCGGTTGCAGGAATTTGAAAACATGCGGCGGCTGCTGATCCAGGAATTTAGTGATATAACAGTCTACGTCGGCGAAATCTATCCTGAACTGAGTGCACATGCGCATCAGGCTCGCTTCGCTGTCAATCACGCCGGCATAGACTAAGCGCCGCGTCTTGGCACGTCCCAGTCCGGCTTCCACTTTATGATCGAAGTTCGGCAGCACTACTGCATGCATAAGGCGCATTCTGGGGAAATAACGTTTGCGCAGCTTTAGCCGCATCGGCTCAACATCGAGAAATAAGTCGTAGCGATGGGCGGAGACGCGAAACGCCTTGGTCAGCAGACCCGAATTGAACTCGAACAACTCAGGTTGATAGGTAATTAGGCGAGCGCCCGGGAAAATTCGCCGCAACAGGAACACGAACGGTACTTGGTAGGTGCCAAACGTAATGATCGCGTCTGGTGTCTTGCGCGTTCTGATTACAGCCCATAGAGAAAACAGCAGAGGCAGTAGGTGTTTCAATTTGGTGTCGTAGACGCGCTGCAGCCAACTTGCGCAAACTGCGTCGACCGGGTTGTAGACCGTATGTTCGGCCGACAACTGGTCCAGCAACTTCCAGAATGATGGATAGGCAAACTGACGACGATACGGCGATAGTACGTGGATATACATGTAAAGGCACCTAGGTGGAGGGCTTGGGGTGGCGCATAATAGTTGCCTAGATACCCAGAAATGTGCGCCAGCGCTGGCCGAATTCCTTGATCCCTGCACCCGGGACAAGCGACTGTAAGGGAACCCCCGAGCGGATACGGTCAATCAGTGCGCCGATGCGTTCAATGTCGCAAAGGATCGAATCGGGGAAACCGTAGCCTCGGTTAATTGCGTGCTCATTGGTAAGAACCAGACAGCCGAATGCGGCTGCATCGAGGATCACGCCGGAGGCGCGAACCTCGTAGCTGTCGTCAAATTCGACCGCGATCACATGGCAGCTGCGGTACAGTGCATTATATTCCTCCTTTGGTATTCCCTTGCGGACGAATTCAATGCTTGGATGACCGACATAGGTATCGACGGGCTCGCCTTGAATGAAAAGGCGGATTTCCCGAGCGCCAGTCGCCTGTTGCAGCATCGCGAGTAGTTTTTCCGGGTCTATGAATTTGCGCACTCCGGGGCGCACTCCGGGAACCAGCACCCATAGCGCCACTTCACCGGAAAACTTTTCGCGAAGTAGCCGCTCGCTTTCCACCTTATCGACGATGCGCGATGGGAGTGCCGGCGGTCGGACGCCTACGACGCTACTAAAATGATCTGACACGGCATCAGCATAGGTGGCAAAGCGGTAACACTTGGATAACAGTGGCAGCAGGCGCGAGTGCAGGCGCACCCGCGATTTGGGAAAAAAGTGGTAAATCGCATAGGTCTGGCGCAACAACCCCAAGGGGGCCAGCATGGCAAGATGGTTGACCTTAGCCGAAAGGAAAACCACTTTAGCGTAGCGGAACGAGAACGCACTCCGTAGCGCGCGCAAAACACTGCCCGCACCATCACGTACATCGCATTTCAGATAATCGCAGTCCACCCCGGGCAACGCCTGCCGGATTGCTTCGAAGTCGTCGTCATACGAACCGTGTTTACTATATAGCAGGTCTACGAATAGAACCTTGTTATGATTCATGAAATAGTTCACACAGTCCGTTCGTTATGCCAAGGACGCTCGACGGCTTCACGAGGGTCGTTGACGGGGCGCCACTTGCGGCAGGAAAAACACCGAATTTTAGGGGCCTTCATCTTCATCAGGATCGAGTTACAGCAGCATGCCAACACATGCGCGACTACAGCCTTCATTTGAGTCTACTTATATTCTACTATGACCGAAAGAGCTTTGTCAATACTGGCCTTATCGCGCCTGCAACAGTAACCCGCGGACTGACGTTCCCCCCATGATAAGCCCGGTATTTGTGTGGAATCCGGGTTGATTGGGGTGGTGTCGCTGGGCTGGGCGAAGGGAGCCGGAGGCGACCGGAGCTCAGCCCAGCGGCACGCGAACTCCGCCGGGGGGAGTCCCCCGAGGGCGGTGTGCGGGCGATGGTGGTTGTAGTCACGCAGCCATGCTCGGGCCACCTGCCGGGTTTCCGCAAGGTCTTTGAACCAGTTCTCGTTCAGGCACTCGTCCCTGAACCGCCCATTGAAGCTCTCGCAGGTCCCGTTCTGCATGGGCCTCCCGGGCTTGATCAGGTGGTGGACCAGGCCTTGCTGGTGCCGCCACTGGTCGAAGGCCCTGGAGGTAAACTCCGGGCCGTTGTCGCTCACCAATACCTCCGGACGCCCCCGCTTCCGCATCAGGTCCTCCAGCACTCGGACCACCCGTAGACTCGGCAGGCTGAAGTCCACCTCGATGGTCAGCCCCTCCAGGGTGTAGACATCCACGATGTTCAACGTCCGGATGGCGCGCCCTTCCGCCAGGGCGTCCGAGACAAAATCCATTGCCCATTGCTGGTTCGACTTCACTGGAGGCTGCAGCGCCTGGCGAGGCGCCCCCTTCATCCGCTTCCGGGTGCGCTTCCGCACCCAGAGGCCCTCCTCGTTGTAGAGCCGCTCCACCCGCTTGTGATTCACCATGAACCCCTCCCGTCGCAGCAGCAGGTAGAGCCTCGGGGCCCCGAACCGCTTTCGCTCCGCAGCCAACTCCAGCAGCCGCTTCCGAAGGCCAGGAACCTCCTTCCGGCGGCTTTGATACCGGCAGGTGCACCTCGGCATGTCTACCACTCCACAGGCCCGCCGCTCGCTCACCCGGAAGACAGGCCTCAGCAGCGACACGGCCTTCCGGAGGTCAGCGGGCCTCAGAATTTTTTTCGGAGGAGGAACCTCAGGGCCTCGATAACCAGGTCTCGCTGCCCCAGCATCCGCAGGAGCTTGGCGTTCTCGATCTCCAGGTGCTTCAGGCGACGGGCACCGAGACCTCCAGGCCACCGAACTTCGCCTTCCACCTGTAGAAGGTCTGGTCCGAGACACCCAGCCGTCGGCAGATGTCCGCCGTCTTTGTCCCTGCCTCGTGCTCCTTCAGCGCGTGGATGATCTGCTCCTCGCTAAACCGGCTCTTTCTCATGGCTCCTCCTCTGTTTATTGAGGTGGATTCCACAGAATAATCGGACTAATTTACGGGGAGAACGTCAGCCATCAGGCGGATGGGAATCCCTGGACGCCCATTGTCTGGGAGTAGTGTCCAGAAGTTTCTGTAAGTCCTCGATAGCAGGTGGATCGCAGTGAGTGCATGGGGTCAGCGAAGGGAGGGCGGAGCCCGACCGAAGCTGACCCCATGCGGCGTTTGGTTCATGCGCC
>Ga0316231_1003815_pt1 | contig 12971 bp, 16 predicted proteins | sample TBH18027metaG_FD_206002 | JGI IMG/M metagenome (GOLD analysis project Ga0316231, IMG submission 206002) | Freshwater microbial communities from Trout Bog Lake, Wisconsin, USA - TBH18027 | ecosystem: Environmental > Aquatic > Freshwater > Lake > Hypolimnion/Profundal zone | place: USA: Wisconsin...
AAGATCAACCAACAGATGAGGCCAATGCTCCCTTAATCTACGCCCTCAGTTGTCCCAATTGTTTTGACGACACACAGGCGAGTTGGTCGGCGAGGAAATCCCCTGTCAAATTCGCATAGCGCTTCACGGATTTCGGGTCCTTATGCCCAGTTTGCGCCATCACCTGAACCATCGACCAATTAGCCTCGAACAGGCTCGACGTGCGTTCATGGCGCGTGTCGTGAAAACGGAAATGCACCACGCCGGCCTTTGCCCGCGCTCTATTGAACGCCAGCCGGAAGGCATTCGCTGTCATCGGAAACAGGCGACTATCCGTGCGTGGCAACGCTTTCAGGATTTCAACCGCGCGCGGCGTGAGCCCGATGACGTGGTTGATGATTTTGTCGGGGCTGCGGCTGTTCTTGATGCCACGCAAGAGCGCCGTCTTGCGCTCAAGATCAACATCGTCCCACGCAAGGCGCAGAAGGCTGCCGCGCCGCGCGCCGGTCTCGAACCCGAGTTCGACAAAAGCGGCCAGCCAAGGATTACGCGCGTCGCTGCAAGCTTGGAGCAGCGTCTCACGGTCCTCCTTGGAGAGTCGGACATCGCGCTCATCATTCACGGCGGGGCGCTTAACGTCCTCGGTGTTGACCGGGTTGACCAGAAGACCCAGTCGCCGCTTGCGGTAGTCGATCACCCGCTTAAGCGTTGTCAGTTCGCGCTTGACCGTGCCGGGCGCAATGGTTTTGCCGTTCTTGTGCCTTTGCTTCAGGCGCCGGTCGCGGTAATCCTCAAAGTGCTCCGGCTTGAGATTGACAGCCGCGTAGGAGCACAGCGACCTTTCGTCACGCTGGAAGCGCCTCAGCCGGGCCGTCTCTGCGACCTGCGCGTGAAGGCTGGGGCGATGGGCCGTCACGCCCGTCAAATAAAGTTCCACCAGATCGCCGAGCGTTGTTTCCCGTCCTGCCGATTGATCGACGAACAGGCCACGGTCCATTTCGGCCTCGGCCTTTCGCGCCCACGCCTCGGCGTCCTTTTTTGTGCGGAAAGTTGCGTTCTGATTGGGCCAGCCCATGCGGCGGATTTGCACCTGCCATTGATACGGGGCTTTCTCGCGGATCGTCGCCATGTGGCACTCTCTCCAGTTCGGAGTGTGCCAAGATTGTGCCAAGAATGATTCTTGGCTTTCCTCGCGGAAACCTCGTCTGGCTAAGGTGCCCATTTCATTTAAGAAAAATGGCGCACCCGACAGGATTCGAACCTGTGACCTCTGCCTTCGGAGGGCAGCGCTCTATCCAGCTGAGCTACGGGTGCTTCTTTGTCTGGTCGCTCCGGCTCGCGCCGACGCTCCTGATCGCAGCCTATAAAGCAAAACGGGCCCGCCTTGCAAAGGCGAGCCCGTTTTTACTTCTGTATCAGGGACTTCAGCCCTGCTTGGCCGCCAGCATGGGCAGGTGTTCGGCCAGATGGGCCAGGGCGGCGTTCGGGTCCATCCCCAGAGAGGCGGCGATTTCCTGGATATGCTCTGGTGTCAGGGCGCCTTTCAGCTGATCGACGCTGATGGGCTGGCCCTGGCCGTCACCGCTCCAGGAAGAGACCAGATGGCCCAAGCCCGACTGGCTGAGCTGGTCCGTCAGGCCGGAAAGTCCGCCCAGCGAGGAATTCTGCAGCGCGTTGCCCAGAATGCCCTGCGCCGCATTCTCGCCGCCTTCCAGCAGCGCGCCCTTGGCCGCGCCGGCCAGGTCATTCAGAAAACCCATGCTGCTCTCCTGATTGCGAATAGACCGTCAGGCTACAGCCAGGTCGCGACGCCCTTGTGACCGGAGCAGGTGCCGCTGCGGGTCTTGTAGGTGACGGTGGTGCCGTCCTTGCACTTGGCCTGGCCGCCGCCGGTGGCGGCCTTGGCCATCGAGCCGGCTGCGGGCTTGGCCGTCATCGCCATGCTGCCGGCAGCGGCAGGCTTCATCGCCATGGCGGGCGCAGCGGCGGGCGTGGTGGCAGCAGTCGTGGACGGGGCCTTCATGCAGGAAGACATGAAGTCCGTATGCTTGGTCTTGGCCTTGTCGGCGGCCGTCATGGCGGTCCATTTGGCCGAGCAGCTCTTCATGACGCCCTGCTGGGCGGTGTCGGCAGCCAGCGCCGAACCGGCGGTGGCGATGGCGGCAAGCACGGCGATGGCGAGAAGTTTACGCATAGGCGGATCCCCCGAATGTGAATGTCCGGAAAGCTTCCGTCGGTTTGGTGACGGGTGCAAGCGAGGTGGCAAGAATTGCGGAAATTTTATGCGGTCCTTTATCAAGGGAGGCTGGTCCGCCCCTTGCCGTCACGGAACGCGCCTAGGCGGACATGATAACCGCTTCCACCGCCGCCTTGGCGCGGCCGCCGGGGGTGACGAGGCTGCGCAGGATTTTCACCCCCGCCGGGGCCGCGATCTTGGGCTTGGCCCCCAGCCCCACCACCGCCAGCTTCTTCGCCGCGCGCAAATCTTCCGTCACAACCGCCTTCAGCATGGCACTTTCCCAGGCGGCATCGCTGTAGAGCGCGTCATTCCAGGCGAAACCTGCCGGGTCGGCCCCATGCACCAGCACCAGCCGCGTATCCGGCGGCACCCGCTCGGGGCTCTTGGCCGCCAGCAGCGCCTGCAGCACCCCGGCCCCCGGTGCGCCATAGGCCACTACCAGTACGCCAGACTTGGCCAGCCGCGGCCCGAAGGCGGCGGCGTCTAGGAACAGCGGCAACCCGTCAGGCCCGCGCGCCGGATGCACCCGGCCTATCACATCGGCGCCGGCTCTTTCGCAGGCGGCGATGAAGGCCCGGCGCGATTGGCGATAGGCGAAGCTCTTGTCCTGCGGCCCGCCGGGGACGGGACCGCCATCGGTCCAGGTGCCCTTCTGCAATTTATCGTTTTCGGGTTTATCAGGCGGCTGCGGCATGGTCTTACTCTAGCCTGATGAGCATCTTCGGCCCACTGGACGAATTGCGGCACCGTCCCGTCGGCGACCAGGCCGCGGCGCGCACCGCCCGCATCGGCTGCCGCCAGCGCGTGCCGATCCGCCGCGACAACGCCCTGTTCGGCGAGCCGATGGCCGAAGCGAAGGATTTCGGCCTCAAGGGGATCAATTTCTACGCCACCCCCAATAATCCGCCCTATTGGCTGAAGGTCGAAGGCGCGACCGAAAAGCTGCTGCTGCGCCGGTCGCTGGGCGAAAAGCTGGCGGCGGTGAATGCCCGCGCCGGGGCGGTGGGGCTGGAACTGTTCCTCTACGATGCCTGGCGGCCGCGGGCGGTGCAGGCGTTTTTCCATGACGTCTGGATGCCGAACGAACTGCAGCGCCGTGACCCGTCGCTGACCGGCAAGGCGCTGATGGCTGAGGTGGAGCGTTATTGGGCCGCGCCCAGCGAAGACGAAAATTCGCCCGCGCCCCATGCCACCGGCAGCGCGGTGGACCTGACGCTGCGCTGGAAGGATGGCGATCCGCTGTGGATGGGCTCGCTGTTCGATGATGTCACGGCCTTGGCCAATCGCGACCGCTTTGAACATCTCAGTGCGGAAAACTTTTCCTTCTCCGACCAGGAAGCCCAGGCCAATCGCCGCCTGCTGCACTGGCTGATGGTGGAGGAGGGGTTCGCCGGCCATCCCGACGAATGGTGGCACTTTTCGTGGGGCGACCAGATGTGGGCCGCGATCACCGGCGCGGATGCGGCGCATTATGGGTTGGCGGACGCGCTCTAATTGTCATGGCCCAGTCTCCGGGGGGCCATGACGTTTGGTTGTGTTGCCGCCGTCGCGCTATTTCAAGATCGGCCGGAACGCCCCATCCCAGTTCTCGCCGGGCGGATGCTGCTCGAAATAGCCGATGCGGCCCAGATGCAGGTCGTAAAGCTTGGGGCTGGCGCCCGACAGCTTGCGGCATTGTTCGATCAGGGCACGGGCCTGGCGCCATTGCTGTTTGCGCAGCGCCTGGAAGATGTGATCGTGGAAGGTGGTGAGGGCGCGGAATTTCGGCGACGCTTTCAATACGGGATTTCCCAGGATCGCAAATAACGTCACCGGCGGATCGCCCGCACTCGCGGCCACGCTGTCGACTTCCAGGAAGGCGAAGCTGCGGTCGGCGGCCTGGCGCGTGGAATCCGAAACGATCACCGCCGGGCCATATTGATGTGACAGCGCCTGGATGCGCCCCGCCAGCGTCACCGCTTCGCCATTGACGCTGTAGCCCATGCGGCCCTGGCCGCCGAAGGCGCCCGCGATCACCGGCCCGGTAGAAACGCCGACGCCGATTTCCAGCGCCGGCAGCGGCGTGCCATCGGCCATCATCTGGTTCGCCAGCGTCTCGTTCACCCGTGCCGCCATCGCCGCCATGCCATTGGCCGCCTCGCAGGCATGGGTGGCGTGGCCCGGATCGTCCAGCGGCGCATTCCAGAAGGCGGCAAAGCCGTCGGCGGTGAGGCGGTCGATGGTGCCGCCATGCGCCAGCGCCTGGTCCATCAGCGGCGACAGCATCCGCTGCATCAGCGCCGTGAAGCGGGCGGGCTCGTCGCGGAAGCTGGCGCCCAGCCCGGCCAGGCCGCGCAGGCCGCAGACCAGATAGGTGCAGTCGCGCACTTCGCCATCGGCCTTCAGCAGTTCGGGATGGCGGGCGATCTTCTCGATGCTGGCGCGGGGCAGGGAATCGGCGAAGGCCAGCCGTAGGCTGAGCCGCGCCAGCCACAGCGACAGCGCCCAGGTGGCCGCGACCACCACCAGCAGCGCCATCAGCGCCAGCCCCACCGACGCGGCGTCGAACAGGCGGCCAAGGCGCAGGAACAGGGCCCAACCCGTCCAGGCCGCCAGGCTCGTGCCCGTCACGGCCATCAAGCCCGACCACAGAATGCCGAACCGCAGCAGCCAGATGACAAGAGCGCCGAACAGCAGCAGCCAGCCTGTTTCAGCCAGCCGCAGGGGCAGCGGGCGGCCCGGGACATCGGTATGGGCGGCGGCCTGATAGTGGGCCTGCAGCAGACCGGCCAGCGCCGTTTCCACGCCAAAGACATTGAAAAAAACAACGAAAGCCGCCAGTCCGAGGAAAACCAGCGGAGCGGTCGAAGCGCCCATCGGTTTTGCCCAGATCATTCCGCCGCCTCTTGCTGCCCCGCGTTAACCATAAAGGCGCGGCGGCGGTTATGCCATGTCTTGCGCAACGGTCATCCGCCGGAAACCGCTTGCTGCCGGGCAGGTTTTTCCGCCTGCCGGTTTCTTCAGTCCTTGTTGCGCCAGTTTTTCCGCGCGCCGCCTGGCAGCGGCCCGCAACATTGCAGCGGCGCGAAATCTGCTCCGCCTTTCCTGTTCTTCCAGGAGACAGTCCATGTCCATCGCCCCTCTTTCCAGCCCGAGTCTTTTCACCCCCGCCACTTCGGCCACTGCGGCCAGCACAAGCCAGGCGGCGGCCTTTGACCCCCAGGCCGATATTAGCGACGACCCGGCCGCCGCCGCCAACAACCTCACCGGCAGCAGCACCGGCAGCCTGGACAGCCAGACCCTGCAGGCGCTGATGGATCTGACGCAGGGCAGTGGGGCGCAGGGCAGCGGGGCTTCCTCCCAGGCGCAGGGCGCCCATCCGCACCATCACCATCATCATGGCGGCCAGCAGGCATCAGGTTCGGCAACGGATGCGGCGGCGGGCGATACCGCAACCGCGCCCGCCCCTGCGGCCGCCTGACGGCGTCCTACTTGGCGCGCAGCGCGACCTGGCGCAGCAGGATGCGGGCGCCTTTCTTGTTGAGGGCGCGGTCGGTGATCGCCTGCAGCCGGTCGGCGATCAGGGTGATGTCGGGCTGGGTGTCCAGCCGGACATTGGTGGCGGTATAGGCCATCAGGCTGCGCAGATAGGCGTCGCGCAGCACCGGCATGGAGTGTTCGGCATTTTCGCGTAGTCCGGCGTCGGGAATGTCCAGGCCCAGCCGCACCATCAGCATGCCGGTGGGGCGGTTGTCGCCGACGATGGTGGCGTAGAAATCGTCCAACTCGACCCAGCTTTCCGACTGGGTCAGCTTGTGCTCCGGGGCCTTGCCTTTTTTCTTGTCGCCCCCGGCATCGTCCTTCTTGGCGGCGTCCTTCTCGGCAGCCAGCGCCGGGCCGGCCCCGGCCAGGATGGGCAGCAGGACAAGCAGGGCCAAGGCGGCGGCAATGGGCAGGCGCATGGGCAATGCTATGCGCCGGACTGGTAAACCAGGCTTTAACGGGGGGCGGTGCGCCATCCGGGTGGATGGTGGAGCTGAGTGATTGAGGGCCGCGCCCAAGCGGCCCGAACAACCGCTGGCCGCTTCAGATTCCGGTTCGGTGCACCCATCCCAAAAGGGATGGTGGAGCTGAGCGGAATCGAACCGCTGGCCTCCTCATTGCGAACGAGGCGCTCTCCCAACTGAGCTACAGCCCCGAACCGGGCCACCCGGGTATCCCCGAGCGGCGAGCGGGGGTTTTATTGGGGCCCCATGACCCCGTCAAGGCGGCTTCCCTTGGAACCCCGCCGCCAGTAAAAGGGCCTATGATGAACCCGATAGCGGCACTCCTCTGGGAAGTGCTGGAAATCTACAAATGGATCGTGATCGCGGCGGTGATCGTCAGCTGGCTGACGGCCTACAACGTGATCAACGAACACAACAATTTCGTCCGCACGCTGCTGCGCATTCTTTACAATCTCACCGAGCCGGTCTTCCGCCCGGTGCGGCGCGTGATCCCCACCTTCAGCGGGCTGGACCTGTCGCCGATCGTCGTGCTGCTGGGAATCTGGTTCCTGCAATATTGCATCGTCTACTTCTCCGGCCGCTTCTTCTGATCCCATGACGGCAACCATCATCGACGGCAAAGCCGTGGCCGCCACCCTGCGCGGCCGCATCGCGGACGAAGCGGCGCGGCTGAAGGCGCGAAGCGGCCTGGTGCCCGGCCTCGCCACCGTGCTGGTGGGGGCCGACCCGGCCTCGGAAGTCTATGTCCGCAACAAGCGCAAGACCGCCGAGGCGCTGGGCTTCAACTCCATCCATGTCGAACTGCCCGCCGACACGACGCAGGCCGAACTGCTCGCCCGGGTACGGGGACTGAACGCCGACAAATCCGTACACGGAATATTGGTGCAACTTCCACTCCCCAAGGGACTGGACGAAGTGCCGGTGCTGGATGCGCTGGACCCCGCCAAGGATGTCGATGCGCTGACGCCGGTGAATGCCGGGCTGCTGCTGTCGGGCCGGGCGCAGCTGGTTTCCTGCACGCCCGCTGGGGTGATGCTGCTGCTGAAGCAGTATGTCGGCGACATCGCGGGCAAGGAAGCGCTGGTGATCGGCCGCTCGCTGCTGTTCGGCAAGCCGGCGGCGCAATTGCTGCTGGCCGCCAACGCCACCGTGACCATGGCGCATTCGCGGTCGAAGGATCTGCCGATGCTGGCGCGCCGCGCCGACATTCTTGTCGCAGCCATCGGCAAACCGGAATTCGTCAAGGCCGGCTGGATCAAGCCCGGCGCGGTGGTGATCGATGTCGGCATCAACCGCGTCGATGCCGGTGACGGCAAATACAAGCTGGTCGGCGATGTCGATTACGGCCCGGCGTCAGAGGTTGCCGGCGCGATCACCCCGGTGCCGGGTGGCGTCGGGGCGATGACGATCATCTGCCTGATGCAGAACACGCTAATCGCGGCATGCGCGCAGACCGGCTTGCCGCTGCCGAAGTTCTAGGTCTTCGCCCGCAACTCCGCTTCCAGCTTCGCCGCCGGAATCAGCTCGTCATAGAACGACACTATTTTCCCGTCGGGCCCCATCAGGTAGATAACGCTGGAATGGTCCATGCCGTAACCGCCGGCCAGGCCCTTCGCTTCGTCCAGCGGCTTTTTCTTCGCATAGACCTTGTATTCTTTCTCCACCGCCGCGATCTGCGCCACCGTGCCGGTCAGGCCGACAAACTGGTCGCCGAAAGCCTTCATGTAGGTATCCAGCACCTTGGGGGTGTCGCGCTCCGGGTCGATGGTGATGAAGATGGGGACGATCTTTTTTCCCGCCGCGCCCATCCTGTCCAGGGCGTCGGCCATCACCGCCAGGGTGGTGGGGCAGACATCGGGGCACATGCTGTAGCCGAAATAGACCAGCATGTAGCGGCCCCGGAAATCGCTGCTGGAGACCTGTTTGCCGGTCTGGCCGGTCAGGGTGAAGGGGCCGCCCACATCGATACTGCCACTGCTGATCACCTTGCCCAGGACCGGCACATCCGCCGCTCGGCGGTCCTGCCACCACAGGGCCACACCCGCCAGCGCCGCCACCAGCAGCAAGTAAGGAATAAGGATCTGGGGCTTGCGGAACATGGAAACCTTTCGCGTGTCCGGCACCTCATGCTGTAATGCCGCCATGACGCCAGGAAAAGCAAGAAAAGGGAAAGCGTAAAGTGGCGGCGCCGGGCGAAGATGCGGCCAAGGGGCCGCGCCGGACCTTTTTCCAGGGCGCGGGCGGGCGCGTGCGCCTGCGCACCCTCACCTATCTGCGCTGGATGGCGGTGGCGGGCCAGTCGGGCACGCTGCTGCTGGTCTATTTCGCCTTCGGCTATCCGCTGCCGATCCTGTATTGCTCCATCGCCATCCTGGTCAGCGCCGCGCTGAACATCGTTTTGACGCTGCGCTATCCTGGCAGCCACCGCCTTTCCAACCGTGAGGCCACTTTCTATCTCGCCTTCGACGTCGCCCAATTGGCGGCGCTGCTCTATCTCACCGGCGGCATCGCCAATCCCTTCGCCCTGATGTTCCTGGCCCCGGTGGTGATCGCCGCCACCATCCTCAATCTTTCCAACACCATGATCCTGGCCTTTTTCGCCTTTGCGGCGGTGAGCGTGATCGGCATCTGGCACCGTCCGCTGCCCTGGCCGCAAAGCGATGCGCTCAATCTGCCGCCGCTCTACCAGGCCGGCATCTGGGCGGCGCTGGTGCTCGGCATCGGCTTTACCTCCGTCTATGCCTGGCGCATCGCCTCGGAATCCGCACGCATGTCGGCAGGCCTCTCGGCGACGCAGCTGGCGCTGTCGCGGGAGCGGCGGTTGGCCTCGATCGGCGCCCTGGCGACGGCGGCGGCGCATGAACTGGGCACGCCGCTCGGCACCATCGCCGTGGTGGCGCGCGAGCTGGAGCGGGCGCTGCCGGAGAATTCGCCGGAGGCCGAGGATGCCCGCCTGTTGCGCGCCCAGGCCGAGCGCTGCCGCGCCATCATCGCCCGGCTGGCGCATCCGGAAGAATCCATGCTGGGCTCGCCCACCCGCCTGCCGCTGGGGGCGCTGCTGGACGACATTGCCGGCAATCATCGCGGCGGCCCGGTGGAGGTGGTGGTGCATGTCGCCGAAATCGCCGGCGACGAGCCGCAAGTCTGGCGCGTGCCCGAACTGCTGCACGGCCTGTGCAACATTCTGGAAAACGCCACCGACTTCGCGCGCACGCGCGTCACGGTGGAAGGGCGCTGGGACGGGGGCAGCCTCTATGTCACCGTCGATGATGACGGTCCCGGCTTCGCGCCGGAGATTTTCGAGGCCCTGGGCGAGCCCTATGTTACCTCCCGTCCCGGTCACCATGCGCCGGGCGAGACCGAAATGATGCCGGAAGCCGCGATCGACGGCCATGAAGGCATGGGATTGGGCTTTTTCATCGCCAAGGTGCTGCTGGAACAGACGGGCGGGCTGGTGAAAGCCACCAATCCGCCGGGCGGGGGGGCGCGCGTCGCCATCGCCTGGGCGCGGGGGGTGATCGACGGGCTCCAGCCCCCGGCGGTCGGAAGTTGACGACGGGCTTGTTGTCGCAGCCCGTTCCGGACGCTATACCCCGCCCCATGACAGCCCCCGCGACCGCCCCTCTGTCCGGCGAAGACAAGACTTTGCTGCTGGTCGAAGACGACCGGCCCTTGCGCGAGCGCCTCGCCCGCGCCCTGGAAACCCGTGGCTTTATCGTCTCCCAGGCGGAGTCGGTGGCCGAGGGCAAGGCCAAGGCCAAGGAGGCGCCGCCCGCCTTCGCCGTGGTCGACCTCAAGCTGGAGGATGGCAACGGCCTGGACGTGGTCGAGACCCTGTACACCACCCGTCCCGACAGCCGCGTCGTGGTGCTGACCGGCTTTGGCAACATCGCCACCGCCGTCGCCGCCGTGAAATATGGCGCCATCGATTATCTGCCCAAGCCCGCCGACGCCGACGACATCCTGGCGGCGCTGATGGCGACGCCGGGCGGCAAGCCCAAGCCGCCGGAAAATCCGATGTCCGCCGACCGCGTGCGCTGGGAACACATCCAGCGCATCTATGAGCTGTGCGGCCACAATGTCAGCGAGACGGCAAGACGGCTGAACATGCATCGCCGTACGTTGCAGCGGATTCTGGCGAAACGCTCACCGCGCTAGTTTTCTTCTCGATCAGCGTCACGATCCCCAGCGCCACGGCGAAGACGCCGACGCCTGCAAGCATGTCGGTCAGGTAGTGGCCGCCGAAGAAGGGGATGGTGAACAGCATCAGCCCGTTCAGCACGACGAAGACGGGGAAGATCGCGCCGGTGCGGCGCAGCGCCCAGGGGCAGGTCAGGGCCAGCACGGTGTGATAAGAGGGAAAGCAGATCACGCCCGTCAGCGTGGCGGCGTTGAAGGACAGGTCCTGCCCGGCCAGCAACTGCTTCATCGCCGGCAGGAAGACGCCCTTGGCATCCATCCCGAAATCATGGAACGGCCCCAGCGCCGGGGCGGCCATCGCGCCCAGACAGCACAGGATGCAGCCGATGGTGGACAGCCGCCACAGGCTGCGCATCTCGCGGCGCTCGCCGCGCAGGCCCAGCAGCACGGTGATGTAGAGGCCCTGTATCAGCAGGCTGTCATAAGCCAGCTCCATCGCCGTCATCAGTCCGGGATGCTGCGCGATGCGGTGGTAAAGCCCGAGCCAGTCGAAGCCCAGGGCGCGGTCCGTGGCCAGAAGCCAGGGATCGGCCAGCGGCCCGGAACTGGCCAGGCAGAGATAGGACAGGATGATCAGCCCGAAACTGCCCAGCAACGACAGGGCGACATATTCCAGGAACAGCGCGGCGCGTTCGCGGTCCAAAATGCGCGGCACCATGACCGCCGCGAACAGGACAAAAGGCGTCAGCAGCAGGACGGGGCCTGCCCGCAGGTGAAGGCCGATGGCGCGGGCCCAGATCACATCCACCAGCGCCAGCGTGGCGATGGCCGCCCATTCCGGCGCGAAGGCCGGGCGCAGACGGCCGGGAGAAAGGCGGGACGAAGCCATGGCGCGAGTATCGCGCGGCCTGGGTCAACGCTCTGTTAACCGGGGCGCTATCGGGCGGGCTTTTTCGCCGGTTTCCGCTTCGGCGCGGCGGTCTTTTTCTTGACCGTTTTCCTGACTGTTTTTTGGGCGCGCTTGGGTGGCGGCATTTCGGCCAGTTGTTTCGCCCGGCCGGCGATAATTTCCCTCAGCATCGTCTTGTTCAGCGCCTTCAGCCGGATCAGCACGAAGGGGAATTTGCGGTAATGGTCGGTAATGTAGAAAAGCGCCGGCTCTGCTTCCAGCATCATGTCGCGCATTTCGATGCTGCCGACCTGCAGCGTCACTGCCTCTTCCTTGTGATGCACCTTGGCCAGGAAACGGTCATGCAGAAAGCCCGACGGCTGGTTGAACCACCGCCGGTTCTCCGCGCCGGGCAAGTCCAAGATGATCTTCCAGGCTTCAGTCTTAGTCAGCGGCATCGGGCACCACGAGATTGGGTGAATTGTTCTGCGCGATAGTATCGAGGATCGACGACAGCCTCCCGGCCGCCACATTGGCGAAGCTGATGGTGACGGCTTTGCGGCGCGACGCATGCAGCGCCTGCGCTTCCGCCGTCTTCGCGATCTCGCCGCCATAGCGGTCGGCCACGATCAGGCCGGTCTGGTGCGGCACATGCTCGGGCGGAAAATCCGGCGGGATGGCGAAATAGAACAGGTCGCAATAATCCAGATACTCCGGCCATTTGGTGTCGCCGCGCAGGTCGGCCAGCGCCACCTTGATCTCCACGCCCAATATCTCCCCGCCCGGGCCGATTGCGGCGACATCCAGCCGCCGCCCATTGGGCAGGGTGAATTCCAGGATCGGGGCGTAGCCGTCCTGCAGAAGGAGGCGCGAGACGCCCCGCGCCACTTCGGCGGCGGTAGAGGAAGAAATCATGGGGCGATGATAGCCATGCATCCCAAATTGTCATTCCCGGCGAACGGCGCGCTGATCGCGCGCCTCGCCGGGGATGACAGGTGTGCCGGCGCCCTAAAGCGAACCCTTGCTCGAAGGACTTGCGCCATCCAGCCGCTCGTCCGGCGTCACCGCCATGCGCAGTGCCCGCGCCGTGCCCTTGAAGCAGGTCTCGACGATGTGGTGGCTGTTGTCGCCATACAGGTTCTCGATGTGCAGGCAGATGCCGGCATTCTGGGCCAGGGCCTGGAACCATTCCTTGAACAGCTCGGTGTCCATCTCGCCCAGCTTGGGCTTGGGGATCGTCACCTTCCAGATCAGGTAAGGCCGGTTGGACAGATCGAGGGCGACGCGGGTCAGCGCCTCGTCCATCGGGATCAGGGCGGTGCCGAAACGGGTGATGCCGGAAAAATCGCCCAGCGCCTGGCGAACCGCCTGGCCGATGACGATGGCGGTGTCCTCGGTGGTGTGGTGATAGTCGACATGCAGGTCGCCCACCGCCCGGACCTTGAGGTCGATCATGGAATGGCGGGCAAAGCTCTCCAGCATGTGGTCGAGAAAGCCGATGCCGGTGTCGATATCGGCCTCGCCGGTGCCGTCCAGGTCGAGGGAGACCAAAATCTCGGTCTCGCGGGTCTTTCGTTCGACAGTGGCGGTACGCATGGCGGGGTCCGGCTGGTTCCGGGGGTTCCTATAACCCAACCGGGCCGCAGAAGGGTTAATTATCGCCATAACGGCCTTGCCGGGCGGCAAGTATGACCAGGATATGTCAAAATATGCATATCCCCCTTTGACCCCCGAGGGA
>Ga0316231_1003817_pt1 | contig 12966 bp, 7 predicted proteins | sample TBH18027metaG_FD_206002 | JGI IMG/M metagenome (GOLD analysis project Ga0316231, IMG submission 206002) | Freshwater microbial communities from Trout Bog Lake, Wisconsin, USA - TBH18027 | ecosystem: Environmental > Aquatic > Freshwater > Lake > Hypolimnion/Profundal zone | place: USA: Wisconsin...
TGAGGCGCGCAGATGTCTGATCGCATGATTCGTCAATGTGCTGGGCGCGTTCCCCCCACTCCCGGGGGAGAGGGAGAAATGGTTGCCGCGCTTCGACAATAGCATGGCGCTGGATTGGCATGGTTCAAGGGTGCAATACGCGAATGCTCTGGGGAAATCTTTCAGGGTAGGAACTGGTGGGGGCAAACTTCCCCAGGGCGATGCCGTGTGCTGTCATGTTCTGGGATTTCGGCCCGCGCGTTGGAGAATCACCCACCTTCAACATCGAGGAACCTCAAAGGAATGATGGACCGGGGATTTGTTTTTATTCCTCTGCCCCCCCCATTCCTCTGACTTCTTGTGACCAAAATCTGTGTCCATCTATGTCCATCTGTGGTAAAAGATTCTGTCTTCGGCCCTGCGCCAATTTCTCGACAACGCGGCTTGGCCGTGGCAAACTCGGGGCATCAAACCATGAAATCAGCGCTCCCGGTTTTAGCGGCGGCGGCCTTGGGCCTCCTCCTGATGTCGGCGCAGACAGCTTGCGCGGCGACGACAGAATTCGCCTGGCAAACAAACGACACCACCGTCGCGCTCGTTTGCGGCGGCAAGCCGGTCTGGCAGTTCAACTACGGAACCAACGGCACCAAGCCGTTTTTCCATCCACTGGCGCTGCCGGGCGGTTCCCCGCTCTCCTGGCAGAGCCCGCCCGATCACCCCTGGCATTACGGCCTGTGGTTCTCGTGGAAATATCTCAACGGCGTGAATTACTGGGAGGAGGACCGGAAACTTCGCCAGTGCGAAGGCGTCACTTCGTGGCGCGTGCTCCAGATCGAAACGCGGCCCGACTTCTCCGCGCGGATCGAACTGGCGCTGGATTACCGCCCGCGCGGCGCCGCCCAGCCGCTGGTGACCGAACAGCGCGTGATTGCGATCTCGCCGCCGGCCACCAACGGTTCCTACGCGATGGACTGGAGCCTCGCGTTCAAAGCGGGCGGCGAAAAAGTGAAGTTCGACCGCACCCCCCTGCCAGGCGAGCCGGGCGGGCAGACCTATGGCGGTTACGCCGGACTGTCGCTACGGTTCGCGAAGGACCTCGCCGACCCGAAAGTCTCGGCCACGTCGGCGGTGGGCGAACCCAAGGAAAACCGGTTCCGGTTTGCGGCGGCGGCGGCGGATTACAGCGGGCGCTTGGACGGTGCGGAAGCCGGGGTCGCCTTTCTGGATCATCCGGCGAACCCGCGCTCTCCCACGCGCTGGTACGCCATCGTCAATCCGGCGCAATCGTTCACCTTTCTCAACAGCGCGTGGCTGCAACACGAGCCTTTCGACTTGGCGGCCAACCAGGAGTTTTCGCTGCGCTATCGCGTGCTGGTACACCCGGACCGCTGGGATGCGGCGCGCCTGGAGACGGAACAGCAGCAATTCGCAACGGTGGGCGCGGGAGGCTCCGATTCAACGCGCCGGGTGCTCGTGTTTACCAAGAACGGCAAGGGCTATGTTCACGACAACATTCCTGCGAGCGTCGAGGCGCTGCGCAAGCTGTGCCGGGAAAATAATATCGCCGTGGATGTGACCGACGACTCGGCCGCGTTTACGGAGGAGAATCTCAAGCGCTACAAGGCCTTGATCTTTTCCAACACCAACAACGAGCTGTTCGACAACGAGGAGCAGAAGGCGGCGTTGCAGAGCTACATCCACGCGGGCGGCGGTTTTGTGGGCATTCACTCGGCCTGCGGTTCGGAGCGGCAATGGCCCTGGTTCTGGTCCATGCTCGGCGGCAAGTTTGTGCGTCATCCCAAACTCCAGCCCTTCACCATCAAGGTCTGCGATTCCCGGCATCCTTCCACCGCGCATCTCGGCGCGACCTGGCAATGGACGGATGAGTTTTATTTTCTGGACCACCTGAATCCCGACCTGCACGTCCTGCTCTCGGGTGATCGCACCAAGCTGGACGATGTGAACCGGGCGCAGTATGCCGGCGAACAAATCGCGGGCGAATCGCCGCTGGCCTGGTGCCACGAATTTGAAGGCGGGCGGGCGTGGTACACCGCGCTGGGCCATCAAAAGGCTCATTACTCGGACCCCATGTTCACCCGGCACCTCCTTGGTGGCATCCTGTGGGCCATGCACGAAACCAATCCCCAAGCCAACTGAAACCATCATGAAACCGACCAAAACCTCATTGCCAATGTCTCGCCGTCACTTCCTGAAAGCCTCGGCGGTGGGCGCGGCGGGCGCGACGGCGGGTCCGCTGCTCGTGCCCTCCTCGCTGTTTGGTCAGAGCGCTCCCAGCCGGAAAATCCAGATCGCACAGATCGGCTGCGGCCGCATCGCGCACGAAATGGATATGCCGGGCATTCTCAAACAGGATCTCGCCCGCGTCGTGGCCGTTTGCGATTTGGATACGAAGCGGCTGGCCAATGGCCAGAAATTGGTCGAAGATTTTTATGCCAAGAAAACCGGCCGCGCTGCAGCGGTGGCGGTGAAGAGCTTCACTGATTACCACGAGCTGTTGCAGGCGCCGGGCATTGATGCCGTGGCGATCAGCACGCCGGATCATTGGCACGCGGAGTTGGTGATGGCCGCCGCGCTGGCGGGCAAAGACATCTACGTGCAGAAACCGTTGTCCATGACCCTGGCCGAGGGCCGCGCGGTCAGCAACCTCGTTCGCGCCAAAGGCCGGGTGTTTCAAATCGGCAGCCAGCAGCGGTCCACCGCTCAATTCCGCACCGCGTGCGAATTGGTACGCAACGGCCGCATTGGCGCACTGCATACCGTCAAGATCGGTCTGCCCAGCGACCCTTCCGGCGGGGTGGAACCGGACATGCCGGTGCCGCCGAATCTACATTACGAGACGTGGCTTGGCCCGACGCCGCTGGTTCCCTACACCGAGAAGCGCGTCCACCCGCAGAACGATTATTCCCGGCCCGGCTGGCTGCGCATTGACTCCTATTGCCTGGGCATGATCACCGGCTGGGGCTCGCATCACGTGGACATTGCGCATTGGGGCATGGATACCGAACTCACTGGCCCGCTGGAGATCGAGGCCCAGGCCGAGTTCCCAACATCCGGCCTGTGGAACGTCCACGGCGCGTATCACATCGAGGCCAAATACGCGAACGGCGTGACGCTGATCATTGACCACACTTTTCCCAATGGCGTGGAGTTTCAGGGTGCCGACGGTTGGATCTTTGTCAGCCGGGGCGAGGGCAAGGCCACCGCCAGCGATCCTGTCAGCAAGACTGGCAAGGCCCTGGCTGCCAGCGACCCGAAAATTCTCACGTCCACCATCGGCGCCAACGAAATCCACCTCTACCGCAGCACGGACCATCATCGCAACTGGATCGAGAGCATCCAATCCCGCCAGCCCGCCGTCACCTCGCCCGAGGTGGCGCATCGCTCCACCAGCACCTGCATCATTTCCTGGATCGCGATGAAACTGGGCCGCAAATTGCGGTGGGATCCGGTGAAGGAAGAATTTATCGCCGATGCGGAGGCCAACGCCATGTGCAGCCGGCTCGAAAGAAAACCCCACGGCATCGGGCAATTTGCCAAATCCATCTGATCCAACATGAAACCAACCGCCCTTTCTTTTTTGTTAGCCGCCGCTATGTTCGCCACTTCCGCCCCGGGAGCTGAAAGCACCATTGAACTGATCACCCTGGACCCCGGCCATTTCCACGCCGCCCTGGTGCAAAAGAGCATGTATCCGCAGGTCAGCCCAGTGGTGCACGTCTATGCGCCCGCCGGCCCGGACCTCGAGGCCCACCTCCAGCGCATTCAAGCTTTCAACACCCGCGCGGATAATCCGACCCGTTGGGAGGAAAAGGTATTCACCGGGCCGGACTTTCTGGAGCGCATGTGCCAGGAGAAGGCCGGCAATGTTGTGGTCATCGCCGGCAAAAACTTCCGGAAGACCGAATATATCGAAAAGGCCGTGGCTGCAGGCCTGAACGTGCTCGCCGACAAGCCGATGGCCATCACCCCCGATGGGTTCAAGCAATTGTGCCGGACCTTCGAATTGGCCGAACGCAACCACGTCCTGCTCTATGACATCATGACCGAGCGCCACGAGATTACCATCACGTTGCAGCGCGAGCTGGCGCAAATGCCGGAGCTTTTTGGCGCGTTCGTTCCTGGCACGCCGGAACATCCCGGCGTGGTGATCGAGAGCGTCCACCACTATCTAAAGCAGGTGGCGGGCAAGCCGTTAACCCGCCCGGCCTGGGCCTTTGACGTGACGCAACAGGGCGAAGGCATTCCGGATGTGGGCACGCACCTCGTGGACTTGGTTCAGTGGCAGTGTTTCCCGGATCAGATTCTCGACTGGCACAAAGACATCAAAGTCGCCTCCGCCCGGCGCTGGCCCACGCCGGTCACGCTCGCCCAATTCAAGCAAGTCACCGGCCTGGAGGATTATCCCGCGTATCTCAAAAAAGCCGTTGGGCCCGACGGCGTCTTGCAGGTGCAGCAGAATGGTGAGGTGGCCTATACCCTGCGCGGCCTCCACGTCAAAGTGACTGCGCTTTGGAATTACGATCCAGTGCCCGGCGGCCGGGACACTCATAACGCCTTGTTCCGCGGCACGCTCGCCAATCTCGTCATCCGGCAGGGCGCGGAGCAAAACTACCTGCCGACGCTGGACCTGGAAAATGTGTCCGGCCTGCCCGCCGCCGAATTTGAAAAGAACGTGCGTGCCGCCGTCGCCAAGCTCACCGTCACCTGGCCCGGCCTCGAAGTGAAACCGGCGGGGGCCGCCTGGGAAATCGTGGTACCCGCGAAATACGACGTCGGCCACGAAGCGCACTTCGCGCAGGTCACGGAAAACTATCTGCGCTATCTCGCCGCCGGCAAAATTCCGCAATGGGAAACCGCCGGCATGCTCGCGAAGTATTACACCACCACGGAAGCGTATCGCCTGTCTGCGCGGAAAGACTGAATCCGAAAACCGAAATTGCTGGTGCGGCGGCTGGTAAACACTTCAATTTGTTGGGCTGCGATTTTACCCAATCCTTGTTTGCCAGGATGCCGCAAACCACGGAGAAGGTGTCCTCGCTTCCGGGAGCCCCCGGGGCTGAAAACCCAAAAAGCAAGGAAACGCCTCATCCGCCAGAGAAAACCCGCACTGGACTGAAAAATGGCCTTGCAAATCTGTGAAGAGGGAGGAAACTCACAAAAAGGTGCGCCCTGGTCGCGGGCTGGAAAACCATTGGGAAATCCCAATTAAAAAGAGTGATCCAAACAATTAAGAAAACGTTCATGTCCAATTCAGGCCAATCCGGTTTGCGGCTGGTTGCTTGGAGCCTGTTCCTGTTGCAGCCCTTGGACATGGTTGCCGCGCCCAAGACCGCGGCCATCGAATACAACCGCGACGTCCGGCCCATCCTTTCCGAGAACTGTTTTGCCTGCCACGGCACCGATTCAGCCTCGCGCAAGGCCGGCTTGCGGCTGGACCAAGCCCAGATCGCCACGAACAAGCTGGACGACGGCGCGGTGGCGATTGTGCCTGGGCGGCCGGAGCGGAGCGAAATGATCCGCCGCATTTTTGCCGAAGACGACGACCACATGCCGCCGGCCAAGGTGAACAAGGTGCTGCGGCCGGAGCAGCGGGAGTTGTTGAAGCATTGGATCGCCGCCGGTGCAACCTACGAGCCGCACTGGTCGTTCATCCCGCCGCAAAAATCCCCGTTGCCGAACGTGGAGAATTCCAAGTGGGTGCGCAATTCGATTGACAATTTCATCCTCGCCCGGCTGGAACGGGAAAAGCTCAAACCCAATGTGGAGGCCGACAAACGCACCCTGATTCGCCGGGTCACGCTGGATCTGACTGGCTTGCCGCCAACCCCGGAGCAGGTCGGGGCGTTTGTGAACGACCGGTCGCCGGACGCCTACGAAAAGGTCGTGGACCGGCTCCTCGCATCGTCACAATGGGGCGAACAGCGCGCGCATTACTGGCTGGACGCGGCGCGCTACGGGGACACGCACGGGATTCACTTCGACAATTACCGGGAGATCTGGACCTATCGCGAATGGGTCATCAATGCGTTCAACCAAAACCTGCCGTTCGATGAATTTACCCTGGAGAATCTTGCCGGCGACCTGCTGCCGGACTCGACCACCGGGCAGAAAATCGGCAGCGGCTTCAATCGTTGCCACGTGACCTCCAACGAGGGCGGCGCGATTGACGACGAGTATTACGCGCTTTACGCCCGCGACCGCACCGAAACCACCGCGCAGGTCTGGCTGGGGCTCACGGCGGGCTGCGCCGTCTGCCACGACCACAAATACGACCCGCTCACGCAGAAGGAATTTTATTCGCTCTCGGCGTTTTTCAACAACGTCGCGATGAAGGCGATGGACGGCAACATCAAGGACACCCCGCCGGTGATGGTGGTTCCAAAGCCCGAAGATAAAAAACGCTGGGGCCAACTGGCGGAGGAGAAGAAGGCCGCGGATGATAAAATCGCCCAGTTGAAAGCCAGCGCGCGCGTGGCATTCACGAACTGGCTGGCGCAGCCCGACTTCACACTCCTCAATACCAATGTCCCCGCAGACGTGCCGGCCTTCCACGCGCCGCTGGACGACGGCGGCACGAACGGCGCGAACATTTTTGTCGGCGGCCTGACGCAGAATCTGCCCCTCGCCACCAACGTGGTCTGGCAGGAGGGCGCGGTGGCGGCCCAGGCGTTCACGACTGGGAAAACGCCGCTGCCACCCCTGCCGGGGGTGGGTGATTTTGCCCGCGATGAGGCGTTCAGCTACGCGGCCTGGGTCAAGCTCGACGACGTCATGAACGGAGCCCTGTTCGCCCGGATGCAGGACACGAACGGCATTTTCCGCGGCTGGGATTTGTGGCTGGAGGGCGGCAAGCCGGCGATTCACATCCTGCACAGTTGGCCGGACAACGCCATAAAAGTCATCAGCAAGAGCGAGTTGCCCAAGGGCAGATGGAACCATGTTTGCGTGACATACAATGGTTCTTCGCAGGCGGACGGTGTGAAGATCTACCTTAATGGCTCGTTGCAGAAAGTGACCGTGGATAAGAATTCGCTCACGCAAAGCATCCGCACGCCGGTGCCCTTCAAAATCGGCCAGCGCGACACGTCCTCGCCGGTGCTGAACGCGGGCTTGCAGGATTTGCGGATTTATGCGCGGGAGCTGAATGCCGATGAAGCGCAAGCCCTGGCGGTGGCGCCGCGCCTGAAGTGGCTGGCGGGCAAACCGACGCTCAACACCAATGAAAATGAGGAATTGTTTGCGCTATGGCTGAACCATTTCGACGCACCCTACCGCGAAGCCGGGGCGGTGGCGGCACAACTTGCCAAAGAGGAAAGCGAAATCCGGATGCGCGGCACGGTGGCCTACGTCATGCAGGAACGCACCAACGCGCCGGAGGCCTTTGTCCTGTTCCGCGGTCAGTATGATCAGCGGCGCGAACGCGTGACGCCAGCCACCCCGGCCTTTCTGCCGCCGATGCCTGCGGACGCGCCGCGCAATCGGCTCGGTTTCGCCGAGTGGCTGCTGCGGCCGGATAATCCGCTGCCCGCCCGGGTGACGGTCAACCGGTTCTGGCAGGAATTGTTCGGTGCGGGCTTGGTGAAAACCTCCGGCGACTTCGGGGTGGCGGGCGAGGAACCGTCGAATCCCAAGCTGCTCGACTGGCTGGCGGTGGATTTCCGCGAACACCATTGGGACGTGAAACGGATTTTCAAATTGATGGTCCTGTCCGCGACCTACCGGCAGTCAGCGGCGGTAACGCCGGAGAAGCTGGAAAAAGATCCCGAGAACCGCCTGCTCGCACGCGGCCCGCGCTTCCGCATGGACGCGGAAATGATCCGCGACTACGCGCTGGCGGCGAGCGGATTGCTCGTCGAAAAGACCGGCGGGCCGAGCGTGCGTCCGTATCAGCCCCCGGGCATCTGGGACACCGTGGGCATGCCCCAGGGCGACACTCGCAACTATGTGCAGGATCATGGCGACAATTTGTACCGCCGCAGCGTCTATACTTTTTGGAAACGCCAGGCCGCGCCGGCCTCAATGGATATTTTCAACGCCCCGTCGCGCGAAACCTGCACCGTGCGCCGCGAGCGCACGGACACGCCGCTGCAAGCGCTGGTGACATTGAACGATCCCCAGTTTGTCGAGGCCGCGCGGTGTCTGGCGCAGCAAGGCCTGGAAGGCAAAGCCGATGTGCTCGACTTCATGGCGGAACGATTGCTGGCGCGGCCATTGGCGGCCAGAGAAAGGAAGATTCTCGAGGTCAGCGCCGGCCATCTGCTGGCGCAGTATAAAGCCGAGCCGAAAGCGGCGGAACAATTACTGACCGTTGGCGATTCGAAGCCGGACGCCAAGTTGGACCCGCCCACACTCGCGGCGTACACGATGGTGGCGAACGAACTGATGAACCTCGACGAAGTCCTGAACAAATGAAGCTATGAGCGAACCTCCTTTTTTCCGCCCGCACCCGCTTTTGCAGGACTATGTCCGCTATGAGAGCCGGCGGCAGTTCTTCAAGCGCGGCGCAAGTCTGATGGGCACGGCGGCGCTCGCGATGCTCGCGCCGAGCCTCCTGTTTGCCGACGATAACAAATCCGTCGCCAAGAGCGACGCGCATAAAATGCTGCGGGCCATCGGGCCGCACTTCCCGCCGAAGGCGAAGCGCGTGATTTACCTGCACATGGTCGGCGGGCCATCGCAGTTGGATTTGTTCGATTACAAGCCAAAGCTTGGCGAGTGGTTCGACAAGGATTTGCCGGACTCCATCCGCATGGGCCAGCGCATCACCACGATGACCAGCGGCCAGAAACGGCTGCCCATTGCGCCGTCGAAATACAAGTTCGCGCAATACGGCAAGAACGGGATGTGGATTTCCGAACTGCTGCCCTGGACGGCGAAAATGGTGGACGACCTGTGTTTCATCCGCTCGATGAACACGGACGCCATCAACCACGAGCCGGCGATCACGTTTATGCAAACGGGGAACCAGATCACCGGCAAGCCGTGCCTTGGCGCGTGGATTTCCTACGGGCTGGGTTCGCTGAATGAAAATCTGCCCACCTTTGTAGTGCTGATCGCCAAATCCACGAACACCGAGCAATTGCAGGCGATCGGAGCACGGCTGTGGTCGGCGGGTTATCTGCCGGGCGAACACGCGGGAGTTTCGTTCCGCACCGCGGGCGACCCGATTTTGTTCATCAATAATCCCCCAGGCGTGGACGAAAAAGTCCGGCGCGCGACGCTCGACGGCTTGCAAGCCCTGAACGAAATCAATTTCCATACCGTCGGCGATCCGGAAACGCACACGCGGATTCAGCAATATGAACTGGCGTTTCGCATGCAGGCCAGCGTGCCGGAATTGGCTGACCTTTCGCGCGAGACGCCGGCCACCTACGCGCTCTATGGCGACGCGGCAAAAACGCCCGGCACGTTTGCCAACACCGCGCTGCTCGCCCGGCGGCTCGTCGAGCGCGGGGTGCGCTTCGTGCAGATTTATCACAATAATTGGGACACGCACTCCAACGTCAGCGGCCGGCTGCCCATGCAATGCAAGGACGTGGACCAGGCGTGCCACGGCTTGATCCAGGACTTGAAAGCGCGCGGCATGTTGGAGGATACGCTGGTGGTCTGGGGCGGCGAATTTGGCCGCACCATCTATTCGCAAGGCGAGTTGACCAAGGACAATTACGGCCGTGACCATCATCCGCGCTGCTACACCATGTGGCTGGCCGGCGGCGGCGCCAAGCCCGGCCTGGTGCATGGTGAAACGGATGACTTCTCTTACAACATCGTGAAAGATCCCGTGCATGTGCATGACTTCCACGCCACCGCGCTGAAGCTGCTCGGCTTCGACCACCTGAAATTCACCTACCGTTTCCAGGGCCTCGACCAGCGCCTGACGGGCGTGGTGCCAGCGAACGTCGTTGACCAATTGATCGCCTGAAGCCCAACAAAACACCATGAACTCCCAGCCATTGAACCGCCGGAAATTCTTGAAATTGACCGGAGTTGGCGCCGCCGTTGGCGCCGTCGCACCTTACATTTTGGCCAGCGATAAGACCGGCAATCGCCTGCCCGTCGTCGGCGTGGGTGATTATCAATACGAAGTCATCCACGACTGGGGCGAGCTGCCGGCCGGCCACGTTTATGGCAACACACACGGGGTGGCGGTTGATGCGCAGGGCGAAGTCCACATCAAACACACCGTCGGCAAAGGTGCCAAGATCGAGGACGCGGTCGTGGTTTTTGATGCCGATGGGAAATTTGTCCGTTCCTGGGGCAAGGAATACAAAGGCGGCGCGCATGGCTTGCACTTGAGCCGCGAGGGCCGGGAAGAATTTTTTTATCTCTGCGATTTCAAGCGCCATCTGTTCGCGAAAACCACGCTTGCGGGCAAAGAGCTTTGGCGCAAATGGGCGCCGGAGCAATGTAATGGCTACACGACGCCGGACGAATTCAATCCCACGAACATCGCCGTTGCGCCCAATGGAAATTTTTATGTCGCCGACGGCTACGGGAAGAGTTTTATCCACGAATATGACCGCGAGGCGAAATACCTCCGCAGCTTTGGCGGCAAGGGCAAGGAGGCTGGCCAGACTGACTGTCCGCACGGCTTGATGGTGGATGTGCGTGGCGACGCGCAGATGCTCGTCGTCGCGGACCGCGCCAACCGCCGGCTGCAGAATTTCACCCTCGACGGCCAGCATCTCGGCTTCGTGACCGAGGCCATGCATGCGCCATGCCATTTCCACACGCATGGCAACGTCATGGTTGTGCCGGACTTGGAATCCCGCGTGACGCTGCTCGATAAACGCAACCAGCTCATCGCGCATCTCGGCGAAGGTCCCGGGTACCAAGGACTGCGCGACCAGACCCGCGACCATTTCACGCCCGGCCAATTTGTCGCACCGCACAGCGCGTATTTTGATCCCGACGGAAACATCTTCGTCGTCGAATGGGTCGAGGTGGGCCGCGTGACGAAGTTGCGCAAGCTCGGCTAGGTCCCTGAATCGAGCATCTCGTTCCGTGAACCCCGGCCGACCTAAAATGCCAACTGCGCGATGCAGCTAAAACTCTTCGTAGTTGGGATTATCAGCATCGCACAGGACAACCAGACACCGGTGGAGTTTTTTGGTGAAGGAACTGTTGGGCACCTCCCTTCAATCCTGAATGGATTGAATAATCCAGCCCAGGGTTGCTCGGAACGAGCTACCCTGGGTAAACGTCCTCCCAGTCCAATCAACTCTGAAAGAGTTGCAGCCCCGCCAAACTTTCCCTAACTCCCAACCTCTCCAACCTCGAACATCCCATGACCTTCATTTCGACCCTTCAATGGATGGTGGACGTTGGATGTTCGATATTCGATGTTTCCCAGATTCATCAGGCCGCTTAGCCCTCACTCTGCCTGGAACTCAAAGCTCTTGGCCATTCGATCATACAGTTCGAACATGCGGCCTTTGTCCGTCGTACCAAAGCCGAGCGTGTATCTGAGCGTGCCGTCCGCGACAAAGTAATGCCGGCAACTCCAAGTACCTCCGTCTTTCACCCTGTCGAAGTCGAGCGTCAAAACCTCCCTTGACCCGATGGTCGTCGTGGCCGGAACGAAATTCCCGAACCCGTGGCTGGCCAGGATCTTTTGCGCCGCCTCGGACAACTCCTTGAGGGTTTGCTTGGGATCGTGGACCTCCCGAAAGAGAATCAAGAGATGCGTGCCGTCCTCCTTCGAGGCGAAACGCATCACTTCGGCGGGACTGTTATTGGACACGGGCGGCAGGGCGTGCCAGCGCCGCGGAATGTCCAAGGCAAAGTTCCATTCGGAACTTCGGTAGTGCTTCATGTCGAAGGTGTTCATTTTATTGTTCGACCACGTTGCCCTGTGAATTGCTCAATGGATTGTTACGCTGCCCAACGCAATCAGGCGAGCAGCCGTCGAGTCGTGACTTGAACCACGACAGAGGAATTGTTCGCGTTTGGGCGGAGGACGCCAGGGAATGATTAGCCAACTCGCGCCAACAGCAAATGTGAGAGCAAGAATGCACAATAAATTCCATACAACATAACAAACACCATTTGCGCCGTCGCCAAGAGAAACAGTGTAGACGTTAGTGCTAGCTGCGGGCGGCGCAACGAGAGCACAAAAAGGACAATGATCACAAACGGGTAAATCCAAGCAACCTGTCCAAACCACCGCAAGATCAAGAATTGTGCCGGAAGAAATCCAGTGCTCATCCTGGTATGCTCAATCGCACTATCGGCAAGGTAGTGATGGAGCACCGGAATGCCGAGCGAACTAAGAAACAGCAGCGAGTAACCAAAGGCGGCTGAGGATTTGAATTGCATGTGAGCTTAGCAGGCTAATGACCTGAGCCCCGCCGGCTGTGAAATGCCAACCGCGAAAGCGGACGGACCGGTCTGGGCGGGAAGGTGTTCCGGTGATGGTTAGATCTCGGTTGCATGTGAAAGACGCCATCTGGCCCGAAATAGCGCTATAAAGATAAAGGTAGCGGCTGCGCCGCCAAACTGCACTCCCCAAATAGACCCTCCGACCCACGCATAGCGAATTCGGTCCGACACGCTCTCGGGGACTCCGATGAAGTGTGACCGATAAAACTCGGGACTGATGGAAACCAAAATGACGGCCAAAACTCCCCCAACCACCCAAAGGAAAAAGGCAGTCGCGATTAAGCCGGCGATGTAGCGCAATCCCAATAAATAGTCGCACCGGGCCTTGGAAACGAATGCGACAACCGCGAGAAAGAAAGTCGAAAGGACAAGACCGCAAATAAGTCCCTCAAAGACTCCCTGCGCAACGATGGCTCTTTTGATGTCGGTTACATTCTGCCAGCCCAAGATTGTCCGGAAATACAGATTGGGCTTGCCACGAAAAAACGGACACAGAATTTGTGTAATTCATTAGTTAGTTGTTTTTGCTTTCGAAGTCAAGGGGCGAACGATAGTCGAGCGAACTGTGGAGGCGCTGACGGTTGT
>Ga0316231_1003819_pt1 | contig 12961 bp, 14 predicted proteins | sample TBH18027metaG_FD_206002 | JGI IMG/M metagenome (GOLD analysis project Ga0316231, IMG submission 206002) | Freshwater microbial communities from Trout Bog Lake, Wisconsin, USA - TBH18027 | ecosystem: Environmental > Aquatic > Freshwater > Lake > Hypolimnion/Profundal zone | place: USA: Wisconsin...
AGGGCATCGGATGGACAACTGGCTAATTTTTATTTCTGCCTTGTCACTCAGTATCATTTATCTGTTCTTATATTCGGTGCAAAAACCGGCGCGAGACCGAATGTTTAAAGAAATGCACTACACCCAGATCCGATCCTTCCGCAAGAGATTGCCTTAAAAACGATAAATAAGATTGCTGACAGGCCAGACCCTGCTATGCTGGATCTGCCATATGGATTATGGAAAGACCGATGTCACCGAAGCAGAGGTACAAAGATGGATGGAGTTGCTGATAAGGAAGGAGGTTGGCACATGGACCGCAGGAAATACTCAGCAGGCGACTGGGAAAATCATGAGGTCACTGAATGGAGCGACGACGATTTCAGTGACGATAATGAAGGTCGGTTCTTCTGCTGCCCGCGGCCGGGATTTGGCTATCTGCGCGAATTACAATGGCATCCGCGTCACCTTTTATCCTTTGCCCGAGAATTTCCGCATTACCCACGCCACGGTTTAGGTCATCATCACTCCTTGTTTTGTTCGTCCCACGAAAGTTACTGTTACCCGCGTCGCTGAGATTTGGCTGTTGCTGGGTGTTTGAGTGATATTTCTGTTTGCGATCAAGTAGCCATAAGAGCAGCTTGATCTTTTTTCTTATCCGGGAACGGATAGAACGACTAGGCTAGCACCTGCGTCTTACGGCTTATATTAGTTCACGGTTTTGGGGCTTTTTTTTGATGATTGGACAAACTACGGCTAGGAGGTGATTCGATGAAGAAGACTGACGGGGAGGCGTTCGGTTCGGAATATGTGATGAGCGCCGGGGATAATGCCGCCTCTCGCAAGCAAATTAACGCGTCGATTGTCTCAGAGGCCGTTGCCAACGAACATTCTTTCCGGAAAGCTTGTATGGAAGGGTTGAATGACATTAGCGACTCAGGGCATGAAAAGGACACTCCTGCGACTCCATTGCCTCCTGAGACATAACTTACACCACTGAGCAGCCTGCGCCCAAAGAACCGGTTGAACCGGTTCTTTGGGCGCAGGCTGTTGAAAAAGGCCAATCTGCGTCGTTGAAAGCGATCGCATCGTCGCTGAATTGCCGTGCGCCTGCTTTTCCGGGAGAGCTCTCTCGTACCACCATGTACTGTCTTCGAGCGCTTCCTCGCGGCGACCCGTACACATCGCGTGAGAATATCGACAGATGACATGAAGCGGTGGCAGGACTTAAGTAGTCAGAACGTAAATCTCGACCTTTTGGAACAGCCTGGCGGGTCTATCGACACTCTGCAAAAAACTGGTTCTTTTGTTGCTGAAAGTCTATGTGCCGGTCACAGCCTATTGACCTTTGCCCGGATCTATGGTATATTGAGAAAGATTATTAACCGAATAATGTATTCGCGCGGCTATAGATTGACTGAACTTCTCTCCTGAATTCATCTTCTACCCTCGTACAGCATTGGTAATAGTCGGTCAGGTAATTGCGGCTGACAACGTGATCATCATTACGTTGTAATTACCAATTCTTATGGGATGGAGGAAGAAAGATGGAAAAACGCATAACTGAGCTTTCAAGGCGATTGGTCTTTTTAGGATATGACTCATTTCAGATCAGGGATATCGTAAAAGACGCCATAGGCAGCGACAGGCATACCCGTTGTAATATCAACCAAAAGGGACAATTGATTTCCTCACTGGAAAAATACGTTGACCTTGGTTCCAATTACATGCGGGCCTATAGCAAGTAAAAGCAGGTAAAATACCTGCCAATACTCAAAAAAGAGTCGGCAACAGCCTGAAATCAGGTAAATGGTTGGTGCTAATACGACATCGTGGCTCCAAGACCACAAAGCCAAATGGCTTTGTGGTCTTTTTGATTGTCTGACACTGGGGTTTTTGTTATAATATAGCAGAAGCGGTCGAAGCGACTTTGACGTAATGGAGGTGTGGGGAATGATTGATATGAAAAAAATCTTCTTTCCGACACAAAAGGTTGACGTATTGATTGATGATGCCGCAACAGGTAAGAAACGTGTCTTTAACAGCCGGATTGAGGATATCCAGGAGAACCGGCTGATTATAGCTGCACCTTATTCCCAGGGATATTTCCTGCCTCCCCATTCCGGGAGGGAGATTCATGCCCGCGTCACTTCCAACGACTGTGCTTTTTTGTTTATGGTCAAACTGCGCAGTTATGTACATGATCCTGTTGCTTTGTGGACGATTTCGTGGCCGACTGATGTGGAGCGGGTGCAGATGCGTTCTTATGTCAGGTTCGAAGTGCTTCTGGATGTCCGATTGATGATTATTGATGAGGATAATGCAAAGCCTATAAGCACAATTACGAAGGATATCAGCGCCGGAGGTCTGCGGGTCATGATGGGAACGCCGCTGCCTGTCGGGACCCAATTGGATATTGCTTTCAATCTGGATGAAGAAAATGTTGTAGAAGCTAAGGGTGAGGTTGTACGTATCATTCGCCCGAAGGCTGATCACGATAAATACGCGGTTGCGATAAGATATTCTCAAATTGACGAGAAAGTCAGGGGCAAGGTCATTAAGTTCATATTTAAAAAGCAAATTGAACGGCGAAAAAAGCTGCTGGAAATATTCGAAGATTAAAACCCACCGGGGTGTTCGTCGGTTTGCCTATAAACAACAGCGCGGGATATTCGGCTGTTGTTTTTTTATATCGTCTATTCCTCAGCTCATCCAAGGCCGCCGATGTACTTGGAGCATCATCTGACGAATATAATTTGCCAAAAGCGTAAAGGGGAGGATAACATGAATCGGCAGGAATTGGCTGATCAGGCTCTCGCGGCGGCAGAAACGCAGGCGACGGCGATAAGGACAGCGAATTGTATTGCGATTTTCGCCATGTTTGTTCTGCAGGATCTTATGGTGCAACAACTGGTTAACCCAGTCACCAACTTCAATAATATTTTATCCTTGTCCGGAGCCATAGCCAGTCTGAATGCAAGTGTCAAGCCTATTCCCTGAGTGATTAATCTTAGTTTGCGGCATGCATTTAGAGGACTTTTTGTTTGGTTAAGGAATTAGTTCCAATAAGAATAAAACTAAGCTTTTTGTTCCTGCTTAGGTTATCGGAAAAAGGGGGCGGCGAATTTGCAAATATCGGAAGTTGTTTCCAGTCGGAGAAGTTGCCGGAAATTTTCGGGAGAACCGATTGAGCAGGAGAAAATTGATCAATTGCTGGAATGCGCCAACTGGGCGCCATCGCCGGCGAACAAGCAGCCATGGGAATTTGTAGTGGTGCGGCGTCAGGAGCTTATCCATCAATTCAAGAATAGTGTGGATACAACCAAAGAAATCCTGGCTAAGCGCAGCGGCTGGAAATGGGTGGCTGCCTACAAGTCCGATTTTTTGCTGCAGGTGCCTGTACTTATTGTGGTGGTGGGCGACCCTGCTAAAAACGGCCTGGAACAGTTTCTCGACGCACCGAGTCAAGGTTACCAGGAAGCTTGCAGTGCTGCGGTTCAGAATGTACTGCTGGCTGCCGAAAGTATGGGGCTGGCATCACTATGGTTTTCGCTTTTTGAAAAACGAGATGCACGGCGCCTGTTCGGTATTGAAGACAACAAAGATCCGCTGGCTGTTTTGTGTATAGGCTATTCGGATGAAGTCACCGTCGCCCCGCCCCGCAAAGATATCGCTGCAAAGGTAAGGTATTTGGATTAGCCGCCGGACTGCGCCATTGTTAAACAGGAACCCCGCGCGGCCTCTCTTGAGAATAATTGGGTTAGAAGGATATAGATGCCATAATGACGAATGGTTTCGTCAATTACGGCGCGGGTGACAGTAATTCTTGAATGCACACGGGGTAATGTCATGCAAATGAACAGCTTGAAAACCAAGATGGTACTGGCGGTTTCGGCGGTGGTTATCTTGCTGCTGGCAGCAATGTCCAGCATAGTATTCATCTATTTCGAAGCTACTTTCAAGGAAGCCATTGCCAACCAGGAATTTGCCATGGTGCAAAGGATGGTCCGGGAAATCGACGACAAGCTTGACACGGCGCAGGCAACGCTGATTGCCATAAGTGAAACTGTCACGCCGGAGATCCTTGGTGATATTGATAAAGCGCAGGCATTGCTGGACAGCAAGGTTGGCGTAAAGACGATTTATGATAACCATGTCTGTTTTTTCACCCCGGAGGGAACGATGCTCGCTGAGTCGCCCTTTCAACCTGACCGTAGAGGGGTAGAGTTTGGTTATCGCGATTATATCAAAGAAACCGTGAGAACAAAGAAGCCCTATATATCGAAGCCCTATATCTCCACCTTGTCCCACCATCATCCGGCAGTGATGGTCACCGCCCCGATATTCAACTCTGACGGGGAGCTTATCGGCATCCTGGGGGGCGGTCTGGATCTGATGAAAGACAACTTTCTCGGCGGATTGCCTCGTACCCGTATCGGCGAAACCGGTTATGTTTATATCTATGACACCGACAGGACCATGATTCTTCATCCTGACTCGCAGCGCATTCTTCAAAAAGACGTGCCGCTCGGAACCAACCAATTATTTGACATGGCAATTGAGGGGTATGAAGGCACCGAGGAAACAGTTAATTCTCTGGGGACCCGGATGCTGGCCTCTGTTAAACACCTAAAAAAAACCGACTGGATCCTGGTGGCTAACCAACCGCTGGCTGAGGTATACGCGCCCATCGACCGGGCCAAGCCATATTTTCTGCTCGCCACCATCCTGGGGATGTTGCTTGTTGTTATGGTGATCTGGTTCGTTGTAAGGACCATGACTAACCCGCTGGAGCGTTTTACTAAACATGTGGAGCAGCTGCATAAGAAGCGGGGCGAAGAGCGGTTCAGCGGTGTCTTTTCTGACGATGAAATCGGAGCGTTGTCAACAGCCTTCAACAAAATGATTGGTCTTTTGGACAAGCAGACAGAGTCACTGGAAAAAAGCACGGAATTGTACCGCACAGTAACTGATTTTGCCTCTGACATGGCTTTCTGGCGTGGACAGGATGAAACAATTTTTTATGTATCACCCAACTGTGAACGGATAACAGGCTACCGGGATGAAGATTTTTACGCCCAACCGAGCCTTTTGGACGAAATCGTCCATCCTGATGACCGGGCCAAGTGGATGGCGTATTTCCGGCGGAGTTACAGCACCACTTTTCAGACACTGGAGTTTCGAATCATCACCTGCTCCAACAATATGCGCTGGATAAGCTGCGTCTCCCGTCATGTATTTGATGAACGAAATGAAGTCTGCGGCCTCCGCGGCAGTCATCAGGATATTACCGAGCAGAAGTTGGCTCAGGAACAACTGCAATACATCAGTTTGCATGACTCGCTGACCGGTTTTTATAACCGGGCCAGCTTTGAAGCCGCGCTCAGCCCGTCCAGGCCACAAGACTCTCTGCCTGTGACGATTTTCGTCTGTGACGTTGACGGCCTGAAGTTTGTCAATGACACACTGGGTCATCGCAGCGGCGATGAACTGCTTGGGAAAATAGCCAAAATCCTCAAAAGGGCCTTTACGCCTCTGGATGCAGCAATTTATCGCATCGGCGGCGACGAATTCGTCATCGTGGTCGCCAACTTCCGCAAGGAGGACGCTGCGCGGCGGCACCGACGCCTGTGCGATTTGATCGAGGAGTATAATAACGAGGATTCCGAGCTGCCTGTGGGTATGTCCATCGGTTACGCCGTGAGCGGCGAAAATGGACAGGTGGATATGGTGACCCTGTTCAAAGATGCTGACGACGCCATGTATCGCGAAAAGATGGAACGAAGCAAGAGTGTGCGCGGTACCACCATGCAGGCGCTGATGAAAGCGCTGGAGGCTCGTGACTTTAGAACTGCCGGTCATACTGACCGCCTGCAGAATCTTGTCGGTATTTTTGGCACCCGAATCAATATGGATGAAAAATCGATTGACGACTTGCGGCGGCTGGCTCAATTCCACGATATCGGAAAAATCGGCATACCGGATAATATTCTTTTTAAACCCGGGCCGCTCACAGCCAAGGAACGGACAGTCATGCAAAGGCATCCGGAAATCGGTTATCGTATTGCCATTGCGACCCCCGATCTTGTGCCGATCGCCGATTTTATCTTCCGACATCACGAATGGTGGAATGGTCAAGGCTATCCGCTTCAACTCAAAGGGGAAGAAATACCTCTGCAATGCCGACTTCTGGCGATCGTCGATGCCTATGAGGCTATGACCAGTGACCGTCCCTACCGCAAAGCCATGAGCCATCGCCAGGCCATTGACGAAATCTCCCGCTTCTCTGGCAGCCAATTCGACCCGCAATTGGCGGAGTGGTTTGTCAGTGAGTTTGCTGATGAGCCTGACTATCTAAAGCTCGCGCCGGATTAAGCCTGCATTACGGAAAACCATAGCTTCAACCGGCGTTTGAGGTGAACGGTGTGTATAGTTTTTTGTTGGAAAAAAACGAACTAATCCTCAAGAAAGGCATGGCGACTATCCAAAAAGGTGAAAATACAAGTATCGGCGCCCTCTATCTAACCACTGAACGACTGGCTTTTGTCGGCTATATGAGACCGGCCATTACTAGCTTTTGTTGGCTTGAGGTACCGTTGGTACACATTGATCAACTCGCAGAGAAAAAGACGTTTTTTCTGCTTGATAATGTCATCGATATCGATACCATTCGGGGCGACAATGTGAAAATCATCGTCCAAAACCGGGACCTATGGCTGACACAGATCAAACAGCAAATGGAAAAATTGTAGCAGGATGATGGGGCACAGGAGGTACGGCAATGTATAGTTTCCCCCTCAGGGAAGATGAGCGTATCATCAAGAAAAGTCACGCCAGTTTTCATGTTGAAGGTGAGGCATGGTCCGGTGCCTTTTACTTGACGAATCGAAGGCTGGTTTTCGTTGGCTATATGATGGATATCACCAAAAAATTCCTTGGTGACATCCCGTTGACGGAACTTAGCGAAGTCAAAGGCGGAAAAACTTTTTATATTATTCCCAATGTCATTCATATCGCTTCCCGCGACGGCTATCGCTGTGAAGTTATTATCGAAGGCCGGAACGCCTGGCTGAGTGCTATCGAAGAGGAACTTGCCAAGCAAGGATAGAAAGCTAGAATTTGACCAAAAGCGCGCCACTAGTGGCGCGCTTTTCAGTTTTTCAGACCATGACGTCGTAGGCGAAATCCATGACCGCCTGCCCCACTGGCGCCCGAGAGGCCTAGACCGCTGATTATTATTTCGCGATTTCCTGCCTGGCCATTTTGTATGTGATTGAAACGGAAAACATATAATATCACAGAAAGGGGTGACAGATGTGAAAATACTTTCTCTGGGTTTATCCGGCGCGTCCGACGAGATAAAAACCAGGTTGGAAGCAGACTGTCCCGCACTGGCGCTGGAAGGATTCCATGTCGCGATAGACGAGACTAATCGCGGCAACTATACCTTTCTCGCATGGAATGTCACGGAAGGTGAACTGTCGTTCCGCAACTATGAGCGGGTAAAGAATATGATCAAAAATTATGTAGCACAGCTCTTGGCCGACGCCATCGTTACCAAGGAAGAGAAGGTGTTACTGCGCAAAATAATCAATCAGAATTACCGCTACTTCGCGGAAGAAGAGCGCGACATTATAAACGAGAATGCCCTGAAAATACTGGATAGCGACAGCGGCCTGCTCAACGATTTCAACCGCCTGACCCGTCACAACAGAGTCCTTGTCAAACTGCGGGATTATTTCGACAACCATCACGAACTTGTACTGGAAGGATTTGTTGCTTTCAGGCTTAAGGAGTATCGCAGTAAGTTGGTCGAAATCGTCGACAAGGCTGTTGATGAATATATGATGGATCTTGAGTATAAGGAGTTTATCCGAGTACTCCGGTATTTTGTCGACGTACAGGAGGCCCAGGTAGAAGAGGTCCATGTAATCATCAATGACGGGGACAGCTTCAAGATCCGCGATTCGCGGGGCAAGGTCATCAACAATCAGTACCTTGAATCCTTTATGATGCGAAACACGGAAGAAATTAATTTTGAAGATCTCTTAATCAGCGCGCTGATCACCATTGCGCCCCGCAATGTTATGTTGCACTGCGGCAACAGCACCAAGGCCAACGACGTGGTTGCCACCATTCAGGGAGTGTTCGAAGGCCGGGTGATACAATGTAATGGCTGTGAGATATGCCAGGGGGACCTATTGGGCCAGTTCACCCCTTGACAGGGATTTGACAGTACCTGACAAAGGGGATATAATATGTTCAAATAATAATTACCAAAAGTAATGCGGAGGATATGACTGTAGCCCCAGGCCGATCAGAGAGAAAGCGTCATGGCTGAGAGCGCTTTTACGTGACCCGGCGCTGTTACCCCCTCCAAACTGCGGGGCTGAAAGTCAAGTAAGCCGCGCCGGGATATTCCCGTTATCATAAGCAAGCCGGGCCGCAAGGCCAATCAGGGTGGAACCGCGGGTATCAGATCTCGTCCCTATTATGGGACGGGATTTTATTTTTTTTATCGCCGGATAGTGGCTTGGGCCGACGCCCGGTTATCGTCCCGAAGAGCGGGCACGAAAAAAATGGCATCTCAATTAAAGGAGGAACTGAATCATGGCAACTGTTCATATTACCCTCAAGGACGGCTCCAGCCGCGGCGTGGAAAAAGGCGTCACTCTGGCGGAAGTGGCTGAATCCATCAGCCGCAGCCTGGGCAAAGCCGCTTTGGCGGCTAAATTCAACGGACAGACGGTTGATTTGCATCATAAGGTGGAAAAGGGCGGTACCCTGGAGTTTTTTACTTTTGAAGACCCGGAAGGCAAAGAGGCTCTTCGGCACAGCGCCTCCCACATCATGGCCCAGGCGATAAAACGCCTTTACGGCGACGTCAGGCTTGGCATCGGACCAGCCATTGCCAATGGCTTTTATTATGACATCGACACGCCCCATACATTTGTCCCGGAGGATCTGGATAAAATCCAGGCCGAAATGGAAAAGATCGTGAAAGAGGACCTTCCTATCCAGCGGTCGGAAGTCACCCGCACCGAAGCACTGGAACTGTTCGCCGGACAGGGCGAAATCTATAAACAGGAACTCATTCGGGACCTGCCGGAACGAGTGGCAATTTCACTGTACCGCCAGGGAGAATTCGTCGACCTGTGTGCCGGACCTCACGTTCCGTCCACAGGCAAGGTAAAGGCGCTGAAACTCCAGAGTCTTGCCGGGGCCTACTGGCGCGGCGACCAGAAAAACAAGATGCTGCAGCGGATCTATGGCATCGCATTTGAGAAAAAAGCCGAACTTGACGCTTATCTTACATTGATGGAAGAGGCTGCCAAGCGCGATCATCGCAAATTGGGCCGGGAACTGGATCTGTTCAGCATCCAGGATGAGGGGCCTGGTTTTCCCTTCTTTCATCCTAAAGGAATGATCGTCCGCAACGAACTGGAAAGCTACTGGCGCAAGCTTCATGTTCAGTATGGCTATCAGGAAATCAAAACACCGATTATCCTGCACCAGAAACTGTGGCAGCAGTCCGGGCACTGGGATCACTACCGCCAGAACATGTACTTTACCACTATTGATGAAGAAGGCTACGCCGTCAAACCGATGAATTGTCCTGGCGGCATTCTGATATACAAAACCAATCACCACAGCTACCGCGAGTTTCCGATGCGGACCTGTGAACTGGGATTGGTTCACCGCCACGAACTATCTGGTGCGCTGCACGGCCTGATGCGGGTCCGCAGCTTCACCCAGGATGACGCCCATATATTCTGCTTGCCATCCCAGATCAAGTCGGAGATCAAGGGAGTCATCGATTTGTTCAATACTGTGTATGGTACTTTCGGTATGAGTTATCACGCCGAACTGAGCACCAAGCCTGAAAAAGCCATGGGCGACGACCAAGTATGGGAAGTGGCCACCGTGGCCTTGCAGGAGGCTCTTGAAGAATATGGTATGCCGTACAAAGTCAACCCCGGCGACGGCGCTTTCTACGGGCCAAAGATCGACTTCCATCTGCAGGATTCCATCGGCCGGACCTGGCAGTGCGGCACCATTCAGCTGGATATGCTTATGCCGGAAAAATTTGATCTGAACTTTACCGGCGAAGACGGGGCCAAACACCGTCCGGTCATGATCCACCGCACCTGCTACGGCAGCATCGAACGCTTTATCGGAATCCTCATTGAGCACTACGCCGGGGCGTTTCCGGCATGGCTGGCGCCGGTACAGGCCAAGATCCTTCCAATAACCGACCGGCAGCTTGAATATGCCCGCAGCCTGGCGGCCACAATGACCAAAGCCGGTATCCGCGTGGAAGTGGATGATCGTAACGAGAAGATTGGTTATAAAATCCGCGAGGGCCAGATGGAAAAGGTGCCATATATGCTCGTCGTCGGCGACAAAGAGATGGAGTCAGGCAGCGTTGCTGTGCGCAAACGCGGCAAAGGCGAAGCAGGAGTTCTGTCGGCAAACGTTTTTATGGTCGATTTGCTGGGCGAAATCGCCGCAAAAGTGTAACTCATCCAGGCCGAAACAAGACTTCGCCGCAGATGGAATATTATCGGTGACCGAGAAATCATACAGGGCTTGACTTTGGTGGAACGAAATGCTAAGATAACATGGAAAACAAAATATGCCCAAAGTAGAAGCCATCCGCTTCTCACCGTCCGACGCCTTTGCTGTTGGTATGGTTATGGATCAGAAATTTTCTGTTATTATGCGGGTGGCCTCTGCCATCCGTTTTTTGTTATTCAGCTACTAAAATGGGAGGTGTTCAGCAATTAGCAAAGATAATTTAAGGATCAACGACGAGATCCGTGCCAGGGAAGTGAGGTTGACCAGCAGTACCAACGAACAACTTGGCATACTGCCGCTGCGCGAGGCGATGCGCCTGGCCGCCGAGCAACAGCTTGACCTTGTGGAAGTCGCGCCGCTTGCCAAACCGCCTGTCTGCAGAATTATGGACTATGGCAAGTTCAGATACGAGCAGCAAAAGCGCGAGAAAGAAGCCAGAAAGAAACAGAAGATTGTTGTCATTAAAGAAGTTAAAGTCCGGCCTAATATCGAAGATCATGATTTCAACGTCAAGTTGAAAAATGCCCAGCGTTTCTTGGAGGACGGCGATAAAGTGAAGGCCACAGTCATGTTCCGTGGCCGCGAGTTAACGCATCCTGAGCTGGGCCGGCAGGTACTTGTTCGAATGGCCGCTGAACTGAAGAATATTGCCAATGTTGAACGCGAGCCCAAGCTTGAAGGTAAAAATATGATCATGATTTTGGCAGCGAAGCAACAGCAGCAACAACAACACTAGGAGGGGACCAACTATGCCGAAAATTAAAACCCGCAAAGCCGCCGCCAAACGGTTTAAAATTACCGGTAGCGGTGAATTCAAAAGATCTAAATCCCATAAAAGCCATATTTTAGAAAAGAAATCTCCGGCCCGCAAACGCAATCTGAAAAAAGCCGGACTGGTGAGTAAATCTGATCATAAGCGTGTATCACTGATGCTCCCCTACGCGTAAGCAAGGACATTGTGACCTGCAGCATTTTGCGGGGTGAACGCTGAGTCCCCATGGGGGAAGAACTAAATTATTTTATTTTTTGAATGGAGGTACAAGACATGCCAAGAGTAAAAACAGGCGTGACTGCACATAAAAGACACAAAAAAATCTTGAAACTTGCCAAAGGCTACCGTGGCTCCAAGAGCAAACTGTTCAGAAAAGCCAATGAAACGGTTATGAAAGCCCTATTCTATGCCCGCCGCGACCGCCGGGCCAAGAAACGCGAATTCCGCGGTCTGTGGATCGCACGAATCAACGCCGCAGCTCGTATCAACGGCATCTCCTACAGTCAGCTGATCAACGGTTTGAAAAAAGCGGGTGTGGAAGTTAACCGCAAAATGTTGGCCGATCTGGCTGTAAATGATAGCTCAGCCTTCGGCAAACTTGTGGAAACCGTCAAAACCGTCAAGTAATAGGACAGAACAAATCCCGGACACGAGTCCGGGATTTTTTGCTGCCTTGACTCAGGCTGATCAAACTTCAGTCCAGTAGTGAAAACCAGCGAAAAATGCGTATATTCGCTGTCATTTTGGGGACAATTTGGATAATGAGTTACCTTGTGGCAAATCACAAGATTATTCACCGATTTCAAAATTTTTGTACAAAGAGCGCAGGGTTTTTTTACCTGAGGGCGAATAAGATATAATACAATAATCATTACAGCAATTATTAAAGGAGGAGTTCAACTTGGCCTTAGTAACAATGAGGGAACTGCTTCAAGACGCACGGAAGAGAAAGTACGCAGTCGGAGGGTTTAATGTTTTCAATTTCGAAACCCTGGGGGCGGTGGTGGAGGTCGCCGAAGAACTAAAAACCCCGTTGGTTTTGGGAATCCCCGAGCGATTGTTCAAGTTTGTTGATGTAGACATTTTGAGTGCTGCAATGGTTCGCGCCGCCCAGAAAACTTCGGTTCCTGTAGCCTTGCACCTTGACCACGGCCATACTTACGAAGGTGTGATGAAAGCCATTCGCTGGGGATTCACTTCGATCATGTTCGATGGATCGTCTCTGCCCCTGGATGACAATTTAAAACGCACGAAAGAAATAACACGCATAGCCCATTCTCTCGGTATTTCTGTCGAGGGTGAACTGGGCTATGTCGGTTTTTATGACGATATTGGCGCGGCAAACGAACGCGATGTTACTACTCCAGACATCGCTGCTGATTTTGTAGCAAGGACCAAGATAGACGCTCTGGCCATCGGCGTCGGCTGCAACCATGTTGCTCACCGGATCGGTTGCTCCATACTTAATTTTAATCGTCTGAGTGAGCTGAATTCGCTGGTCAATGTCCCGCTGGTCATGCACGGCGGATCACGCATGAGTAAAGACGACTTTCATAGTTCCATCCAGTCGGGAATATCCAAAATCAATGTTGCCACCGATATGTCGCTGGCGGCTGCTGAGAAACTGAAAGC
>Ga0316231_1003821_pt1 | contig 12952 bp, 8 predicted proteins | sample TBH18027metaG_FD_206002 | JGI IMG/M metagenome (GOLD analysis project Ga0316231, IMG submission 206002) | Freshwater microbial communities from Trout Bog Lake, Wisconsin, USA - TBH18027 | ecosystem: Environmental > Aquatic > Freshwater > Lake > Hypolimnion/Profundal zone | place: USA: Wisconsin...
GTCCGTTGTTCGGCCAGGGTGGCGGCGTGCTGCTCGCCAGCGCGGCGGTCTTTGGCTTTGGCCACGTCGTTTTTCATAACTGGCCGGCAGTCATCTTGACATGGATCGGCGGCTGGCTGTTTGCCAGCACCTATCAGCGCACCGCGTCCCTACTGTTGGTTTCCGCGGAACATGCGCTGTACGGCTGCGCCATTTTTACCATCGGTTACGGAAATTTTTTCTTTGACGGCACCCTGCGGCTGCTCCGGTGAGGCGGCGGCGCCGTAGCGGCAGGCATCCTTGCCCGCCGTGGAGCCGGGCTTCCCAGCCCGGCGGAAAAATCTCACGCAAGCCAAGACGCGTTGAAATTTTCATGCGCCACAATAACATTCGGGCCGGTTCCAGGCGGCAAGGATGCACGCCCTCCACGTCAGGCAGGGATGCCTGACGCTACGCGCACCCAGATTGCCTTGCGATTCTGTTTTACTCCATCGGCCCGCTCAGGTAAACCATTCGCCCGTTTTCCAATGAACGAAGTTCACATCCAGAAAATCGCCGCCGAACTCAAAGTTCAGCCGCGGCAGGTGCTGTCCACGGCCAGACTGTTTGCCGAAGGCGCCACCGTGCCCTTCATCGCCCGCTACCGCAAGGAGGCCACCGGCTCGCTCGACGAAGTGGTGATCACCAACATTCGCGAACGCCTGTTGGGCCTGGCGGAACTCGACCAGCGCCGGGAAGCCATTCTGAAATCGCTGGCCGAGCGCAACCTGCTTTCGGACGCGCTCAAGGCCGCGGTGAACCAGGCCGAAACGCTGACCGCGCTCGAAGACATTTTTCAGCCCTACCGTCCCAAGCGCCGCACCCGCGCCATCATCGCCCGGGAACAGGGCCTCGAACCGCTCGCCGACATTCTATTCTCACAGCAAGCCACCGCTCATCCGCAAGCCGCGGCCGCGGCGTTCGTGAATGCGGAAAAAGGCGTGGCGGATGCCGCCGCCGCGCTGGCCGGAGCGCGGGACATCCTGGCCGAAAGGGTGAGCGACGACGCAACTGCCCGCGCCAAATTGCGCGACCTGTTCTGGCGGGAGGGCGTGGTAAAATCCAAGGTGATGGCCGACAAACAGGAGGCCGCCGCGAAATTCAAGGATTACTTCGATTGGAGCGAGCCCGTGGCTAAAATTCCCAGCCATCGCTTGCTCGCCATCCGGCGCGGCGAAACCGAGGGCTTCTTGATGCTGCGCATCACCGTGCCGGAGGAAGCCGCACTGCTCTTGGTTGAACCGCTGTTTGTCACCGCCAAAGGCCCGGCGGCGGAACAGGTCCGCCTCGCCGTCCAAGACGGCTACAAGCGTCTGCTCGGTTCCGCCATGGAGGTCGAACTGCGCCTCGAAACCAAAAAACGCGCCGACGCCGAAGCCATCCGGGTCTTCGCCGAAAACCTGCGCGAACTGCTCCTGGCCTCGCCGCTGGGACGCAAAAATGTGCTGGCGATTGATCCCGGTTTCCGCACCGGCTGCAAGGTCGTTTGCCTCGATCGCCAGGGCAAACTGCTGCACAACGACGTGATTTATCCCACCGCCTCCTCCTCTGGCGAGGTGCGCGAAGCCGCCGAAGCGGTGTTGAGCATGGTGAAAAAATACCAGATCGAGGCCATCGCCATCGGCAACGGCACGGCCGGGCGCGAAACGGAAACTTTCGTCAAACTGCTCAAGCTCACGATTCCCATCGTGATGGTCAACGAAAGCGGCGCTTCGATTTATTCCGCCTCGGAAGCCGCGCGCGAGGAGTTTCCCAACCACGACGTCACCGTGCGCGGCGCGGTTTCCATCGGTCGCCGGCTGACGGACCCGCTGGCCGAGCTGGTCAAACTGGATCCCAAGTCCATCGGCGTAGGTCAGTATCAACACGACGTGGACCAGGCCGCGCTCAAGCGGAGCCTGGACGATGTGGTGATCAGTTGCGTAAACGGTGTGGGCGTGGAACTCAACACGGCCAGCAAGCAGTTGCTCGCCTACGTGTCCGGCCTCGGCCCGGTGCTGGCGGCTAACATCGTCACCTATCGCAATGAACACGGGCCGTTCAAATCGCGCGCCGAGCTCAAGCAAGTGCCCCGCCTCGGTGAAAAAGCCTTCGAGCAGGCCGCCGGCTTCCTCCGCATTCGCGATGGGGTGCAACCGCTGGACGCCAGCGCAGTGCATCCCGAAAGTTACGAACTCGTGGATCGCATGGCCAGGGATTTGAAGTGTTCCGTCAGCGATTTGCTGCGCGACGCGCGCTTGCGCCAGACTATTCAATTGCCCAAATATGTCACCGAATCCGTGGGTTTGCCCACCCTGACGGACATCCTCGGCGAACTCGCCAAACCCGGACGCGATCCGCGCCAGAAATTCGAGGTGTTTTCGTTTCAAAACGGGGTTGAGAAAATGGAGGACTTGAAGCCTGGCATGAAATTGCCGGGTATCGTGACCAACGTCACCGCGTTCGGGGCGTTTGTGGATATCGGCGTGCATCAGGACGGCCTGATCCACGTCAGCCAGTTGGCCGACCGTTTTGTCAAAGACCCGTCGGAAGTGGTCAAGGTGGCGCAGAAAGTCACCGTCACCGTCACCGAAGTGGACCTGCCGCGAAAACGCATCGCCCTCTCGATGAAAGCCGCTCCGCAAATTGGCCCGGCCACGACCGGCGCGCGCACATCGCCCGCGTCGCCCCGGCCGCCGGGGGGCGGCGCGCGTCCCGGCCAAGCCGGTCGGCCCGCGCCGGTGGACTGGTTCACGGCGGCGTTGAATAAAGGACATTGATTTACCATGGCTGAAACAAAAAAAAGCAAATCCCGACGCGACGAGCAGGCGCAACTGCTGGACCTGTTACGAATCGTACTGCCGAAAATCGCGCCCGACCCGGCGCTGGCGGAACAAATTTATTCCGCCTGCGAAGCCGAGTTGCGGGCCAAAAACCAGGTCCACTCCTTCCAGAAGTTCTGCGAACACATCGAGCTGCCGGATTTGGAACCCAAAACCATCGAGGAAGTGAAGCAGCATTTTGTGGCCGGCTTTGGCGAGGCCGACCTGGAGATCGTGCCGGATGAGGATGGCAAAGGGCTGAATGTGGATGTGTCGCTGCCGGACGGATCACAGTTTCATAATCGCATTCCCGTGCGCGCCGTGGCGCCGGACGCCAGCGATGATCCGGAAGTCACGCTCAAGTATGTCGCGTTCCCTGTGGCCTTGCCCGGCGACCCGGAACTCGCCTGGGCGCTGGCCAAACGCGAGAATCTAACCAACGACGAGGCCGCCATGGCGCTGACGAAAATCGAGGACGATTTCTGGGCCTCCAAAACTGGCCAGAAGCTTCTGCGCGACCGCGTGGATCGGAGTTTCCCAGAATTCATCGCGCGAGTGCCGGCGGGTGTGCTGGCCGAGGTCGGCTTAAAGCGCCACTATAAACTGCCGGAAACAGTGAAAGTCTTGCGTGCCGCGCACCAAAAGCGTTCGTAGCCGCCGAAGTAAGGAGCATGAACCCCCGTTGGGGCTGATGCAGGAAAAAACGCTGGCGCGATCGTAACGCAGATTTCCAAATCTGCTGTCTCGCAGGTTTCCCAACCCGCGCTCCGTCTGCAATTTGCAAAAACCGCCCGCTCGGCTCCGAGCGGGCGGCATACAAAGGGGCGGCCGGTGACCGCGATTACTTCTTCCCGTAGAATTCCGCGATCGCGGCGCCGACTTGATCCGCCGCGTCCAGGGTCATTTCGCCGTGGATGGGCAGCGACAGGATTTCCTTCACCGCCTTTTCGGTCTGCGGCAGTTTCGGGATGTAGGGGAACAGGCCGATGACCGCCGGCTGCAGGTGGTTCGGCTTGGGATAATGAATGCCGGTTTCGATGTTCTTTTCCTTGAGGAATTTCTGGAGGTCATCGCGTTTCTCGGCGCGCACCACATACATGTGGTAGGCCGGCGTGGCCCATTCGCGCACGGGCGGGGTTTGCACGATGCCCTTGAGGCGTTCATCATAGCGCGCGGCGATTTTGCGGCGCTGCTCGTTGAAGCCGTCCAAGTGTTTCAACATCACCCGGCCGATGGCGGCGTTGATTTCGTTGAAGCGCACATTGTAGCCGGTGAATTCGTGGTCGTATTTGCCCTGGCGGCCGTGATTGCGCAACATCCGCAGGCGGTCGGAATAATCCGTCTGGTTCGTGCAGATGCAGCCGCCGTCGCCGAGCACGGTGAGGTTTTTGGACGGGAAAAAACTGAACGCGCCGAAATCGCCCATGCTGCCGACGGTTTTGCCCTTGTATTTCGCGCCCTGCGCCTGCGCGCAATCTTCGATGATCCAAAGATGATTTTTCTTCGCGATGGCGAGCAAACGGTCGTTGTCAATCGGATGGCCGTACAAGTGGACGCCAATAATGCCCACGGTACGCGGGGTGATGAGCGACTCGACGTGCGCCAGATCCATGACGAAGGTGTCGTCGATGTCGGCGAAGACCGGCTTGGCACCGAGGTGCATCAGTGGCTCCATGCTTGGAAATGCCGTGTGGCTGGGCACAATGATTTCATCGCCCGGCCCCACGCCCTGAAGCTGGTGCAGGAGATACACAATCATGGTCCAGGAGCTGCCCAGGACGCACTGCGCGGTGCCGGTATGCGCGGCGAGTTCGGCCTCAAAGGCCTGCGCCTCTTTACCGAGGATGTATTGGCCGGAGCGGATGGCGCGCAAGGCGGCTTCCTCGACTTCGGCGTTCACGAAACATTTGGATAACGGTATTTTACTCATAAATTTCTTCTGTTTTAGCCACAGATGGACACAGATAAGCCAATGGGTTGTCGGATTTATGGATTGCTGGCAGACTCGCTGGCATCTATCCACCCATCCGACAATCCGGTCTGTTCCTCATCTGTGTCCATCTATGGCTGAAACACTTAGAGCGTCACGGCGCGGCCGGTTTTGACGGATTCCAGCGCGGCGTTCAACACCCGCACGGCGTCGTAGCCGGACCAGGCGTCGGCGCGCGGCGTGGCACGGGTCTTGATGGAATCGAGGAACGCCCGCAACTCGGCCAGCAATGGCTCTTCCGGCGGACATTCAATCTGCTTCACTGCACCTTCGATCCCCTTGAAATCCCGGCCTTCGGCGACGTGTTTGTTCTCGTAGGTCTTGATCTTGTATTGCGAGATATTGTAATCGCACACCGCGCTCATTTTGTCGCCGCAGACGATGACCTCGCGGAATTTGCCAGGAATGAAATATTCCGTCTCTACCGTCGCCCACGTTTTGCCGCGCGGCGTCTCGTATTCCAGCGAAACAAAAGAAACATCGTCCATGCCGCGCCCCATGAAGTCGTGGTGAATGGCCAGGACATTCTTCGGCAGGGCGCCCAGCAGAAAATTGAACAGGTCCACAAAGTGGATGCCGTCGGCGAACATCACGCCGCTGTCGTTGCGCGGACGCTTGAACCCGCCGAAGTGGCCCCGGATCATGTTCACCCGCCCAAGCTCGCCGTTTTGAATGGCGTCCCGCAGCCAGAGCGTCGCCGGATCAAACCGCAGAATGTGCCCGACCTGCAGAATGCGCTGGTGCTTCGCGGCCAGTTCCGCAAGCTGCTTGGATTCCTCGTTTGCCAGCGTCAGGGGCTTTTCCACGAACACGTCCTTGCCGGCTTCCAGGAATTCCCGGCACAGGGGGAAGTGTGACTGCGCCGGCGTCACCACCACCACGCCGTCAATTTTGTGGATGAAATCCTTGTAATTGGTGGTGAGCCGTTCGGCGGGCAGGCCGAGTTTGCGCGCGGGTTCGAGTTGCTTGTCGCCCACCTCGGCCACGTACAATTCGATGGGCAGGTTGTTTAGATTGCGCAAATGGTTCGCGCCCCAGCGGCCCAGGCCGAGCAAAAGAATTTTGGTCATCAGGTAATTAGCATCGAAAGCGCATCGTCGCGCATTGGAAACCAATGATTATTTACCCAATTCCGCCAGGGAAACCAAGCCGAAAAACGGGGCGGTGGCGAGATTTGTTCGGAGCGCGGGTCTGTGACCTCCAGTAATGTCGCGATTCAGCACACGCTTGAAACAACCTGGAAGCGTCTCGGAGTTTGGACGTTGCTGCGGGTCACAGACCCGCGCTCCGTAAATTAAGTCACTGTAACTGCTGTGGGAGCTTGAAATCGCACCGCATTCGTGGAAAATTCCAGCCAATGCTTTTTCCTCTCCCCCGGCTCTGGACCGGCCTGCTGATCCTGTTTGCGCTGTTCATGCCAGCTGGCCGCCTGCTGCAGGCCAAGCCAACCGGCCCGACGCTGCAGTTCGATTATGGCGCGGGCAAACCGGCGCCCAATCCGCTCGGCTATTTCATGTATTTCGTCCCGCTGATTTCACCGGAACAGGTTTCCGTGGTAACCAACGCCAGCAACACGCAATGCGCCCGGGTGATTTCCTGCCTCTGCCACACCAACGGGGCGGCCTTTCACGCCGTGTGTGAATTCGACTTCCTCGGCGACGGTTTGCAGCGCAGCGTTTTCGACCATGCGTCCATCATCCAGCGGCGGACGAAGGAACTCCAGGCGGGCAAGCCGCTCGCGCATCAGCTTGCCGCCATCAGCGTACAGGGCGCCGGAAGCGGCAGCCTGGAAATTGACGGCACGCTGGCCAATGGGCGGCCGGCCATCGCGGAGATGCGGCTCCGGTTTAACAGCCGCGGCCACCCCAGTCCAGTAAGCGTGGATTTGCACGATATCACCTTGCGGAACGGGGCCATTTATTATGAAAACGAAACCGTGGCGCGGGTCAACACGCTGACATTCCGGCAGAAAGCCGGCCCGCCGAAAATGGAGGTCTCCCTGGCCTCGGTGAAACGGGCGGATGCCGGCAACAGTCACTGGCAGAATTTTGTGGGCGGTCTCAAGGGCGCGGCGGCCAATTTCCTGCTTCCGCCGCTTAGCATCACCACCAACGGCCAGCAAGCCATGATGGATTTTGGCCTGGCGCTGGCCCTGGCCAGGCCGGCGTTTACGTTCCCCTTTGCCGAGCGGTTGCAGAATGGTCCGGCCATCACGCCTTGATTCCCTGATTACATCCAAGTGAACACCACCGAAATTGAACGGTCAGATTCGACACCGGCGGCGGGCGAGAGCGCCGGGCGCGAGCCGGCTTTTGTGACCACTCATTGGTCGGTGGTACTGAAGGCGGGGCGCAGCGATACGACCCGCGCCCGCGATGCGCTGGACAAGCTCTGCAAAACCTACTGGTATCCGCTTTATGCGTATGTCCGGCGACGCGGCCATGCGGCGCACGCTGCAGAGGATTTGACCCAGGAATTTTTCGCGCAATTGCTGGTGCGGCATTCGCTGGCCAGCGCCCATCCCGAACGCGGCCGCTTCCGGTCATTCATCCTGACGGCGATGAACCATTTCCTCGTCAATGAATGGAGCAAGGCGCGGGCAAAAAAACGGGGCGGAGATCGCCAGCCTCTTTCCCTGGATCTGGCGGCGGCAGAAGAGCGGTTTGATTTGGAGCCGGCTGACAGTGCCACGCCCGATAAAGTGTTTGAGAAACAGTGGGCGCTGGCCTTGTTGAATGCAGGGTTGAGCCGGTTGGAAGCCGAATATCAGCGCGCGGGCAAAAGCGAACTGTTTGCCGCGCTCAAGCAGACGCTCACAGGTTCGCGCGAATCGCAGCCGTATGAGGAATCGGCGGTGCGATTGCAGATGAGCGTGGGCGCCGTCAAAGTGGCCGTCCATCGACTGCGGAAGCGTTATCGCGAACTCATTCGCGCTGAAATTGCCGACACGCTCGCCCAACCGCAGGACATTGACGAGGAAATGCGGCATTTGTTCAACGCGCTGGCTCAAAAATAATCGCCGGCCCAGCTCTCCACCTGTAACCTTCCGTGTCCATTCCGGTAGTATCAGCACATGGATACGAAATCTATTTGTCCGAGTTGCGGCCAGCGATTGTCACCTGATGCGCCCAAAGGGCTCTGCCCCGAGTGCCTGATGAAAGCCGCGTTTCCCACGGGAACGGACACCGGCGGGAAGCCATCCCGGTTCGTCCCGCCCACGGTGGCAGAACTCGTTCCCCATTTCCCACAACTGGAAATTCTGGAATTCATCGGTCAAGGCGGCATGGGCGCAGTTTATAAAGCCCGACAAAAAGAGCTGGACCGCATCGTGGCCCTTAAAATTCTGCCGCCGGACATCGGGCGGGACGCGGCCTTTGCCGAACGGTTCACCCGCGAAGCCAAGGCGCTGGCCAGGCTCAACCATCCCGGCATCGTCACCATCCACGACTTCGGGCACGCCGACGGTTTGTATTTCTTCCTGATGGAATACGTGGACGGCGTCAATCTCCGCCAACTGTTGGCCACCGGCCGCGTCTCGACACGGGAGGCGCTCGCCATCGTGCCGCAGATCTGCGACGCACTGCAATTCGCCCACGACCAGGGCATCGTCCATCGCGACATCAAACCGGAAAACATTTTGCTCGACCGCCGCGGACGGGTGAAGGTGGCGGATTTCGGACTGGCGAAGATCGTGGGGACGGAGCGCGGCCGTCCCGGCCGCAGCAATCTGGAAAGTACCAACGACTCAGAGAAGTCAGAAACCTCGCTGGTTAGTGACGCCGCTGCGCCCGGGACGGGCGCGCTCCGGGACCTCACCGACGCCGGCAAGGTGATGGGCACGCCGCAATACATGTCGCCGGAGCAGATTCAAGCGCCGGGTGAGGTGGATCATCGCGCGGACATTTATGCCTTGGGCGTGGTGTTTTACCAGATGCTCACCGGAGAACTGCCGGGGAAGAAAATCGCACCACCGTCGAAGAAAGTTTCGATTGATGTGCGACTCGATGAGGTAGTGCTGCGGGCTTTGGAACAAAAACCGGAATTGCGTTACCAGCAGGCCAGCGCTTTCAAGACAGAGGTGGAGACCATTGCCTCGAGTTCAGGCGACAGGCGACCAGTGTTGGCACACGCGCAAAGAGGCGGCACATTGCCGGAGCTTCCGGACGTCGAAATTGAGAAATCCGAACGCGAAAATCCGAAATGTGAATTCGAAGCCCAGCTCGCTCGTGCCGGCATCCCGTTGCCAAGCTCTGTTCCTCCGCCCCACCGATGGCGCGATGTTTTTGGGCGGACGCCGACCTTGTGGTGTTGTTCTCTCCAGATGTGGTTTTTTCGCGCCAAGCTCACCTCGTCATTGGCTATACTGCTTGCAAACCTGTCAGAGCTTGGCTTTCTCGGCTGCATCGGAGGCTTGGGCGTGCTTGGTGACATTGGGATTCCTCAATTGGCCTGGTGTTCCCAATTTTTTCGCTTTTTCGGGATGTTTGGTTTCTTTGGGCTGATCGGCCTTGCCCACATGGTTGAAATGCGAGCGCGGCGCAAACAGTCCGCCGCTGCGCCCGGTGGCAACTGCCAACGCGAGCAGGCTCAAACTGAAGAATCAGCCGTGGAAGATGCAAGGATCGCAGGGAAAATCCTCGCCGCCGTTGACGCGCAAAAAGTGCGCTGGCAAGTGGCGATTTGGGGATTCTGTTTAGCAGCGACATGGGCTGACGTTTGTTTCCATGCCAACGGCAACGGCTGGATGCTTGGAATCTGGGGAGTGTTGATTTCTTTGGCTCCGACGCTGCTTGCTTTTTCAACGAGCGATGAGGGTAAAATCCAATTCGCCGGACATATGGTTTTGACAAATGGCGTCGTCCTTGCCGCTGCGGGGATTTGGGCCGCCGTCAACTCGCTGGATACACTGTGGTCTTTGCCGGTCAGTTTGGCCTGGCTTGGCGGCGTCACTTTTTGCCTGCGCTGCCTCTTTCGAGCGGCAAGGACAGAGTCTTCGGCCCCCGCAAACCTGGGTTTCATTGCCGCATTTTGCGCGGTGATGGCAGTTCTCGTATTTGCCGAACTTTATTGGTTTCCAACTTCATGGTATTTCGCCGGCAGCATTTTCATCTGGCTGATACCGGTGTTTGCGCTGCTGGCGATTGTATTGGGCGGTCTTTCCCGGAAATGGCGGCTGGCTTTGCCGTCCATCATTATCGGCAGTTTGGGCCTGGTCGTTTGGGTGCCGATGCTCATTGCGGGTCAAAGGCAATCCCCGGCTGCCGTGATCGCGGAATGTATGCAACGTGAAGTTGCCCGCCAATTGCACGCAACCGGTGCGCGCTTTGACACGCTGAAAGTCATCGTGGCCGAAGAGCGATCCAGCGCCACGCCGTTCGCCGTGAATTACAAGGGGCTCCGCAATTTCAAATACACGCACGACGGCCAGCCCGATCCGCAATGGCCAGCCAGCGCCGACGGACAGTTTATCATGGAATACATCGGCGGCGGCCAGTGGCAAGGGGCCTTGGGCGACACCCAGTTCACCGTCGAATTGCATGTGGGCCGCGCGGATGATATTGACCTGACCTTTGTCAAGGATTCGGAAGTACTCGGCAAGTGGGAGACGGTTGATTTCGTGGACCGGCCGGAGGATTTCAATCCCACAAACCGGATGGGGAAAAAGGGCGAATTCATTTTCAAAGGCCTTACCTTCCTGCCGGAAGGGAAAACGTCTTACAACTGGTATCGCTGGACCAAAGGCGTCTTGATCCACTTGGGCGAACAGACAGCCGGAGCCTATGAAATCCGGCAAATCAACGGCCAGCCCTACCTCTTTTTTGAATGGAAGAGCGGTGACGTGACCATTCTCGGCAGGAAACCGACTTACTGTGTGTTGCGAAAGGTCGGGAATTCCGGGCTGTCCTTCGGCCCAGTGATCGAACGGGCGGTGACTGAAGCCAATTTGACCCTCGCCAAGCAACCTCCCGTCGTTGTGGAGACTTATCCGTTCGCAGGTGCGCAAAACGTGCCGACAGGCGTGGTTGAAATTCGTGCGCGTTTCAGCAAGCCGATGGCGACCGAGGACTCATGGTCGTGGTGCACGGCCTGGGACAATTCGATGCCGGAGTTGATTGGCCAACCGCATTACGAAGCGGACAAGCGGACCTGTGTTCTGAAGGCGAAGTTGGAGGCCGGACGCACTTATGGAATGTGGTTGAACTCGGAACGCTTCACCGACTTTCGCGACAGCGAGAATCGTCCGGCGATCCCTTACCTCCTGATTTTCAAAACGGCGACCAGCACCTCACCGCACGCCCGCGAGGATCGCTGGCGGCAAGATCTGGAATGTTTCAGGTCAGAATTGCCGCAACGGCATTTGGATTTTTCCAAACTGACATCTGCGAATGATTTTAACCGTGCCGTGACCGAGTTGGAGCAGAACGTCACAAATTTATCTGACACTGAAATCACTTTTGGTCTGATGCGCATTGTGGCTGGCGTGGGAGTGGCGCACACACAATTGGATTGGCAGCCGTTGGCCGCCAACTTTCACAGATATCCGATACAGATGCAGTGGTGCGCCGACGGCTTGCAGGTCTTGGGAACAAGTCCTGATTATCGCGAAGCACTGGGCGCGCGGGTTGTCCAAATTGGTTCGCTCACACCGGAGCAATTGGAGACGGTGGTGGAACCCTATATCTCACACGAGAATCCGGCCTGGCTGCACCAACAAAGCCCAACCTACATGGTCATGGCCGAATTGTTGCAGCATCTGCAAATTACCAATCCGGACGGGACCGTTGATTTTTCGCTGGCCAAACCTGGAGGCAAGCTGTTTGCGCTGCATGTCCGTCCGTTGGAATGGAGCGCCCAGGTCAAGGACACACTAACCATCTGGGACGCGTTGCAATTTGCCCCTCCGTTGTATCGCCGACATCGGGATGCCAATTATTGGCGTGAATTCTTAAGCGACTCAATAACTCTTTACCTCCAATACAACAAGTGCGCTGACGCGCCGGACATTTCCTTTTCCGATTTTGTTGACGAGGCGATTGCTTGCGCAGTGTCGAATTCGGCCACGCGCGTGGTGGTGGATTTGCGTGGAAACGCCGGAGGCAATTCCGAGGTGATTTTGCCTTTGCTCGATGGATTGAAAATCAATTCCAAGCTTTCCGCCAAGGGGCATCTCTACGTGTTGATTGGTGGACACACCTTTTCATCAGGCGTCATGGATGCCATTTATCTCCGCGACCAACTTCACGCGATTCTGATGGGTGAACCAACCGGCGGCAAACCCAATTGCTACGGCGAAATCGAGCGCCTGAATCTGCCAACTTCAGGCCTCGCCGTTTACTACCCAGTCAAACGTTTTCAGCAGATTCCAGATAGCGACCCGGCCTCACTGGAACCCGATGTGAAGATTACAAGCGCCTTAAGCGATATTTTTGCCGGCCGCGACCCGGTACTGGAGGCGGCGTTAAAGCATCCAGTCCTCTGATTCCCTATTGAGAACCGCATAATATAGTGACAAAGCGTGGGGGTTATGATAGATTTGGGGTATGGGTAATCCTGCTGGTGTCAAACGTGACTTTGATGCGCTGGAAAAGCGCCGCCTTAAAGCTTTCAAACTGCTCGAAGCGGGCCATGCACAAGCCGAAGTTGCCCGCCGGGTGGGCGTGCACCGGCAGTCGGTCAACCGTTGGGTCGAAGCCGCTACGAAACAAGGTCAGGCCGGCCTGCTCAAGGCCGGCCGAGCCGGGCGCCGACCGCGGTTGACGGCTGGCCAAATCGACCAAATTATCGCCGCGCTGCTCCAAGGCGCTGAAGCGCATGGCTATACCACCCCCTTGTGGACGCTCCCCAGGGTGCGGGCCTTGATCCTGCAACTGACCGGGTTGGAATATCATCCCGGGCATGTTTGGCGGTTGCTGCGTTCCTTTGGGTGGAGTTCGCAACGTCCCACGGGACGGGCCGTGGAGCGCGATGAACAGGCTATCGCCAAATGGAAGCGGTATGACTGGCCCCGAATAAAAAAAAAGCCCTGACGGAAGAGCGCACCATCGTATTTATTGATGAAAGCGGGATGACGCAAAAGCCTCACCGCGTTAGCAGTTGGGCGCCCAAGGGGCAGACCCCGGTGCTGCAATATCACTTTAATTGG
>Ga0316231_1003822_pt1 | contig 12950 bp, 8 predicted proteins | sample TBH18027metaG_FD_206002 | JGI IMG/M metagenome (GOLD analysis project Ga0316231, IMG submission 206002) | Freshwater microbial communities from Trout Bog Lake, Wisconsin, USA - TBH18027 | ecosystem: Environmental > Aquatic > Freshwater > Lake > Hypolimnion/Profundal zone | place: USA: Wisconsin...
TTTATTATTTATAAAAATTTGTTCGATGTTCATTTTTTTCTTCTTATTATTATCATATTAATAAACCTATTTTATCAAACATAGTTTAAATGAATTATAAATTGTTATGAAAAATAACTTAAAGTTAGCTGGTAGTATATTGAAATTATAATAACTAATACTAATCATAAAATGTTATATTAAAACTACAATCCTTTGTTATAACTCTCCTAATTGCCCAACTTTTAAAAGTAAAAATCAGGCTCGTTATTTGTTTATGTCACTTGTATGGAAATGCTTGTGGATATTTGTGATGGGTGAGTTAAAGCTACAAATACCATCCTCTTTTTACAAATACATTCCTCTATGCTATAAATACAAATATCAATTTAATAGCTAATATATTTATTCAGATATTAGCAAATAGCTTTCCAGTTAATGCTCATTCCCTTCAATCATTTACAATAATCTTTTTTAATTTACACAATAATAAAAACGAAACTACTTATATCATATTTATTAAGCAAGTATAATATTAAAAACATGTCAACTCCAAACATATTTGCTCATGATAGAATATAATAACTTTCTGTTTGGATTCTTTTTTGTACATTTGTCAAAAATTTACCAATAGTATTATCACATAAAAAGAGTTTGTATTTAAGCAATTTACATTTATAAAGAATGATTCAATTCATAATAAAGCGTTTGTTTTACGGATTTCTGGTATTACTTGGTGTGATAACAATCGTTTTCTTATTATTTAATGTATTGCCCGGTGATCCTGCCCGAATGATGCTAGGGCAACGTGCTGATATTACTTCTGTAGCAGCTATCAATAAAGATCTTGGCAGGGATAAGCCCATGATAACTCAATATTTTAATTATCTAAACGACTTGTCATTTCTATCAATACATAATACCTTTGATAAAACAAATTATTGGTATCTTGATAGTAGTAAATACGCTCCATGCGTTAAATTACTTAACATCGGCAACACCTCTTTAGTCTTAAAAAAACCTTACTTACGTAGAAGCTATCAAAACAAAAGGAAAGTATCCGAAATACTTTTAGAAGCATTTCCTAATACAGCATTACTTGCAGGAGTAGCTATGTCATTTGCTTTAATAATAGGCATTATAGTAGGGATATTTGCTGCATTAAAGAAAGATGGAGTCTTCGATAAAATATCGTTAGTAGTATCAGCATTTGGAATGTCTTTACCATCTTTTTTCGCAGCAATATTAGTTGCATGGATCTTTGCATTTTTATTAGCCAGATATACCCATTTAAATATGTTTGGCAGTATGTACACAGTTGATGATTTAGGTAATGGAGAGCATCTCGATTTGAAGAATTTGATACTCCCGGCTTTTACATTAGGCATAAGACCACTTGCAGTAATTGTAGAACTTACAAGAAGCTCACTGCTTGATGTGCTTTCGCAAGATTATATAAGAACAGCCAAGGCTAAAGGACTTAATACATACAGGATAATAACGGGGCATGCGCTAAAGAATGCAATGAATCCAGTTATCACAGCAGTGTCTGGATGGCTTGCATCTCTATTAGCGGGAGCTGTGTTCGTTGAATATGTTTTCGACTGGAAAGGTGTTGGTGTCGTAATAGTTGATGCCTTGGAAAAGTATGATTTCCCGGTAGTAATGGGAGCATTATTATTTATATCGATTATATTAGTAATTATGAATATCTTTGTAGATATTTTATATGGGTGGATTGACCCAAGAATCAGAGTGTCTTAAATTGTTTTACAAATTATAAATAAATAAGTTATGAGAAGAAATATCGTTGCAGGAAATTGGAAGATGAATAAAACTTTCCAAGAAGCAGATGATTTGATCAACGAGATCAGTGAAGGATTAGACGAGTTAAATCTAAGAAATGTTGACGTTATAATGTGTCCACCGTTTCCTTATTTGGAACTGATGACAGATTATGCACAAGAAGCTAACTTTGGAGTGGGTGCACAAAACGTTAGTTGTTATGAAACCGGAGCCTATACCGGAGAAGTATCCGCAAAAATGTTACAGTCAATAGATGTGGAATATTGTATCATAGGGCATTCAGAAAGAAGAAAGTATTTTAACGAAACAGATGAAATGTTAACACTCAAAGCAGGGATGCTTTTGAAATGTGGAATACTTCCTATCTTTTGTTGTGGAGAAGAACTTCCTGAACGTGAAGCAGGAAATCATTTTAATGTAGTAAAGAAACAATTGGAGACAGCATTATTTGGTCTCGATCCTCTTGATTTCGCAAAGATAATAGTAGCTTACGAGCCTGTATGGGCTATTGGCACAGGAGTTACTGCTACTACTGAGCAAGCTCAGGAGATGCATGCTTATATTCGTTCGCTTATCACTGATAAATATGGTAAAGAAGTTGCAAAGAATACTTCTATCCTTTATGGAGGAAGTTGCAATGCTAAAAATGCAAAAGAACTATTTGCTAATCCTGATGTTGATGGTGGTTTGATTGGTGGTGCTTCATTAGTTGCTGAAGACTTTATTAAGATTATTAAATCATTTTAATTAAATAAATGAGTTATTTAGAATTAGATTTCAAGGTTGATCCGGTTAACCCCGGATCAGATATCTTAATGGCTGAACTTGGTGAGATAGGTTGCGAAAGTTTTGTTGAGAAAGAAGATGGTTTAACAGCTTATATAAAGTCTGATGTTTTTAATCTTAATGCTTTAACATCACTTCAGATACTTCATAGTTTAGAATATAAAGTTACCTATACAATTGTTAAGGTTGAAGATCAAAACTGGAATGCTGTTTGGGAAAGTAATTATGAACCTGTAGTTATAGCAGGTAAATGTGGTATTCGTGCTCCTTTTCATCCGGAGAATAAAGATGTAATTTATGATCTGGTTATTGAACCTAAGATGTCATTCGGAACTGCTCATCATGAAACTACTTCACAGATGATAGAACTGCTTCTTGAAGAAGATTTAAAAGGAAAGAAGGTTCTTGATATGGGATGCGGAACAGGGGTACTTGCTGTTCTTTCTGCTAAATTAGGTGGAATTGATATTGTTGCTATTGATAATGATGAATGGGCTTATGAAAATTCATTAGAAAACATTGTTAAAAACAATGAAGAGGGAATTAAGGTATTACTTGGTGATGCAAACCTTCTTAATGGAATGAATTTCGATATTATCATCGCAAATATAAACAGGAATATTCTATTAAATGATATCAGGCATTATGCATCTAGTCTTAATAAGAATGGGGTTTTAATGATGAGTGGATTTTACGAAAATGATATTCCTGTTATTAAAGAAGAATGCTTAAAATATAATCTAAAGTTTGACCGTTATATTTGTAATAACAATTGGGTAGCGGTTCGATTCATAAATAATAATTAAGATACAATGTCATTTAAACGTCTCTTTTTCATCTCAACAATAATAATATTTATTAGCTTTCAGAGTAATGCTCAAGTCCTGAAGAACTTTTCGAAAGATAAGACTTTCTTTATTGATGAACTCAAAGGGATGTTTAATAATGATAAAACTCTTGATAATGATAAAAAGAAAGATGCGGAAGTACTTCTAAATGAATTTCAACAACTATGGAATAATAATCTGGATGCAACTCAAAGGGATGAAATTTATAAGATGTCTAACCTTATGCTTAAGTACAGACAGCGTCCTTATCCTAACTTTTATACCTTTATCTCAACTGTTATTAATTTTAGGAAAAGCAAACAGGAAGACAAGAGTTTTATCGCTTGGATTAAAGGTATTCAAAGTTTAATGTCTGTAAAGAATACTCACTTGTTTGAACCATTTCTAGAGACAACTAATAATCTTATTAATAATAATATTCTTTATAAGTCTCCATCTACACTTTGGTATTCATCTAATAGCAATTTCTTTTTTGATAACGACTCTATTCTAAAAGTTGTTTTTCCATCTAATACATTAGTGTGTAATGCTAATAAAGATAGTTCTGTAATTAATGATACGAAAGGTGTGTTTTATCCACTAACAAATATTTGGGAAGGGCAAACAGGTAAGATAACATGGGAGCGTGCAGGTTTTAATGCAGATGTTGTATATGTTGATCTTAACAACTATGAGATCAATTTAAAATATTCCAGATTCAATGCCGATTCCGTAACTTTTTACAATAAAAATTACTTTGCTAATCCATTAATGGGTTCTTTTCAGGAAAAAGTATTAGTTAATCTTGATGAAGATAAGGCTTCTTATCCACGTTTTAATTCTTATGATAAGAGAATAAGGATTAACGAACTCTTTCCTAATGTTGATTATGAAGGAGGATTTGCAATGCAAGGTGCAAGATTGATGGGGTTTGGTGATAATCTGCAGGATGCTTATGTATATTTCAAGAAAGATGGGAAGAACTTTGTTACTACAGCTGCTAAAGATTATACAATCCGTAAAGATAGAATTTCCTCAATGTTAGCTGCTGTTAATATCTATTTTGAAGGTGATTCAATTTATCATCCGGGTTTGGAGATGAAATATATGAATGACTTTAAAGAATTAACTTTGCTTCGTGGTTTATCTGATATTACAGGAAGTCCATTCATTGACAGTTATCATAAAATAGATCTTTATTGTGAAAATCTTTTCTGGAAGACTACTGAAACTAAAATCAAATTCGGTACTCAACCGATACCGGGTCGAACTAATGAAGCAAACTTCGAATCCTTTAATTATTATGCTCAGTATCGTTATGATAAACTACAGGGGATTGACGAAGTAAATCCATTATATCGTGTAAAACGTTATTGTGATACTTATCAAACACGTGAATTTTATGTGAATGATTTGTCTAAGCAAATGAGAATTGCTCCTGAAGAAGTTAAAGCTATGTTAATCCGTCTTGCTAATATGGGATTTCTTATATACAGCTCTGCCGATGAAAAGATAACTGTTAAAGATAAGGTTTTCGAATATCTAAAGGCTATGAATAAGAAAACTGATTATGATGCTTTGTTATTTCATTCTACCGTTACTAATGATACAAATGCGGTACTAAGTTTGCTAACATTCGATCTTAAGATAAATGGTGTGCCTTCTATCCTTCTTAGTGATTCACAAAAGGTATTTGTGTATCCATTGAGACAGCAAATAGTGATGAAAAAGAATCGTGATTTTGTATTTTCAGGCCTTGTAATAGCAGGTAGATTTGCTTTGTTTACAAAGAATACAACCTTTTTGTATGATGATTTTAAATTAGATCTTCCTGTAATTGACTCTTTAAGTTTTAAAGTGCCTTCGTTTGAACCTAACGAAAGTGGCGATAGACCTTTGCGAATTGTTCAAAACGTGATTCAGGATCTGAAAGGAGAGTTACTTATTGATTCTCCAAAGAATAAGGCAGGGTTAAAACAATTTCCTAAATTCCCTTATCTGAGAACAAAAGAAGACTCCTATGTGTATTACGACAGAAAGTTTATTCAGAATGGAGCTTATACAAAAGACCGTTTCTACTATCATATTCTTCCTTTTGAAATTGATAGTCTTGATAACTTCCAGACAGAAAAACTTAAGTTTGATGGTAGCTTAACGTCAGCGGGAATCTTCCCTGAAATACAAGAACCATTAAAGGTTCAGCCTGATTATTCACTTGGTTTTGTTACAACAACTCCTGTAGGAGGTTTGCCTGCTTATGGAGGTAGAGGGAATTATCAAAACAAAATTGATTTAAGTAACCTTGGTTTACGTGGTGATGGTACTTTGGAGTTTATAACTTCTACTTCGGTGTCGAACAAGATTGTATTTACACCTGATTCAATGAGTGCTTTTGTGCAGTTATTTGATGTTAAAGAACAGGTAGCAGGTACTGAATATCCACAGGTTAATGCAGCAAATATAAAAGAACAATGGATGCCTTATAAGGACTTGATGACCGTTGCTAATACTGAAACACCTTTTGTGATGTACAACAAAGAATCAAGTTTGTCAGGAAGTTTGGCTCTTTCACATGATGGCTTATCAGGTAAAGGGACAATGGCTTTTGAGAAAGCTGAAATGGATGCTAACTTATATAAATTCAAACAACATTTATTTGATTCGGATACTGCCAACTTCCGTCTTAAATCTATTGATCTTACTGATCTTGCTTTCAAGACTGAGAACTATAAATCGCATATTGATTTCAAGAAACGTACCGGTGAATTTACCTCTAATGGAGGTGTTTCCAAAGTTAACTTCCCGATCAACCGTTATGTTTGTTTTATGGATCGTTTAGATTGGGAGATGGATAAAGATGAAATTGCTTTGCGTAATACAAAGAAAACAACTGAAGCCGATCTTGACAAAATGTCTCTTAAAGAATTAGTAGATGCCGATTTGCCCGGTTCTGATTTTATTTCATCACATCCGGCTCAGGATTATCTGAGTTTCCGTTCGCCTAAAGCTCTTTTTAGTCTTAAAGATTATGTGTTAAAAGCCGAAGAAGTACGACTTATTAAGGTTGCAGATGCTGCCATTGCTCCCGGTGATGGTATTGTTACTATATTGCGTCAAGCTGAGATGTTACCTTTGGCTAATGCTACAATACTTGCGGATACGCTTAAGAAATACCATTATATTTACAATGCTATTGCTACAATTCTTGGTCGTAAGAACTATACCGGTGCAGGTAAATATGATTACACTGACGAAACAGGAACAAAATATCCTATAATGTTCGATAAGATTTCTGTGACTTCTGAATACAGAACTACTGCTCATGGGTACATTTCCGATTCAAATGATTTTGTTTTAAGTCCTAATTTTGATTTTACAGGAGATGTAACATTAACATCTGCCAAACAACATCTAAACTTTAATGGTGGTGCACGTATTAATAAGTTATGTAATCAAACACAACCCGCTTGGTTAAAGTTTAATGCCGATATCAATCCAAAGAAAATATACATACCTATTGGTGGCGATCCTAAAGATATTAATGGTCGTAAGCTTGCTTCTTCTGTGTTGTATTCCAATACCGGTGGCACTATTTATACTTGTTTTGTTGCTCCAAAGATGTCATACAGCGATACCTCTATTGTGTCTGCAAGTGGTTTCCTTACCTTCGACAACTTATCTAAAGAATATCGGATAGCTTCCAAAGTAAAGCTTAATAATCTTGATACTTTAGGGAATATGGTAGCATTAAGTACTATCAACTGCATGACTCGTGGCGAAGGAAATCTTAACTTAGGTTCTAAGTTCGGACAGGTAAAGATGGCTACTTTTGGTTATGTTTCCAACAGTATTATGACCAATGAAGCTAACTTTGATATGGTGATGCCGATTAATTTCTTGTTCCACGACGAATCAATGAAGATGATGAGTCAGAGTATGTACACTAATAATACCCTTACGGGAATGTCGGGCGATTACGAAGTTAAATACAAGAAAGCTTTAGAAGAAATATTAGGTGAAGAAGATGCCAACAAGGTGGTTAACGAAATTAATCTTTATGGTACTTTAAAGAAGGTTCCCGAAAAACTTAATTACACATTATTGCTTAGTGATATTAAGATGAAGTGGGATTCTGTTACCCGTTCGTTTGTATCTACAGGCAATATAGGTGTTGGAAGTATAGGCAAAACTCAAATCAATAAGTATGTAAAAGGCTACATGCAGATAATTAAGAAGCGAAGTGGAGATGTATTTAATCTGTATTTTGAGTTGGATGATAAAGAGTGGTATTTCTTTAGTTATGCTAATAATATGATGATGGGTTTATCATCCATCAAAGAGTTTAATGATTTTATTATTAAAGAAAAGCCAGATAAACGTCGTTTGGATGCAGGTGGTGGTTTGCCTTCTTATTCTTATTACATATCTAGTGAAAGGAAAAAGGATAAATTTCTGGAAACAATGAAATCAGCAGGTGCTGGAGATAATGGTACCGAACCCGATGCCCCAGAGCCTAAATCAGAATAATAAAAAAGGGGCTATTTTTATGAAGATAGCCCCTTTTTATTAACATCCATAAGATTTTATTCCTTAAAATAATATTTAAAACCCAACGTAACTACATGCGTATTAATTTTTAATCTTTGAGGATTAACTGTGTAAAAACCATATTTAGGATCCGATGCAGTATAGCCAGGTATATCAATTAAATAATTAAAACTAAACATGTATTGATATTCCGCAAATATACTTAATCTATTTATTTTGTATGCTATACCTTCTCCAACATTAAATCCCAAAAGAGGTTTTTTAGTAATTTGGTCATTAAATGAATTAGCATCATCACTACTTAATTTTGAATAATAATAATCTATTCGAGGACCAATAAAGATATATGGTGTAAATGATTTTACAGGTATCTTTAATTTAAAATATGGGCTAAATGTTAAGACTCCAAAACTTAATAACATATTAGCAGGGTAATCATTAGTGTTGAAATTATAAGGATTGATGCTAGTTTGGTTGCTGCTTTTGTAAAAGCCTAAATCAGCAGCGACATCCCAAAATTCTTTTGAAATAATATCAGTTGTTATCACACCATAAAGCCCCGGTGTTGTAGTAAATTTATAATAATAGTCCATCTGATCATACTCCCAATTCTGAGAAGATATTGTAATGCCACCTTTTAATCCTATGCTCTTTATTATTTGTGAATAAGATAAATTGCTAAGCAAACATAAAAGGATGATATTTCTAATTTTCATGATTGTTTGTTTTTTAATTAATATTAAGCTGTTCTGGAGTTGGGGTAACTGAAGTTTCTTTTTTATCAAAATGGTATTTTAAACCTATGCTAATAACATGAGTAGTTGTTTTTAATATATCTGTAGTAATACTTTGTAAATGATAAGCGGCTGGACGATCAATTAAATTAGTAAAAGAATAAAGAAACTTGTATTCCATAATAATGCTGAATCTTTTAATTGTATAACAAATACCTTCTCCTGCATTAAATCCCCATATAGGTTTATGTGTTATATCATCAAAATAAAGATTCATTTCATTCTTATTTAATTTAGTATAATAATAATCAACTCTTGGACCTATTAAAACATAAGGTGTAAATCTATTTATCTGTGTTTTTAATTTAATAACAGGACTAAATGTAATAAATCCAAAAGTGAATTTAAAGTTACCTGGTATTTCTTCCAAAGGGTAATAACTAAAAGAATAAGGATTAAAATCAACTTTGCTGCCGCTTTGATAAATGCCAAGGTCGGTCATTATATTCCAATGCTCTTTGTTTACAAATTCGGCAGAAATAACACCGTAAAATGAAGGAATAGGGGTGAAGTTAAAGTAAGGGTCCCAAAAAGTATCATTCCAATTATGATTAGATAAAGAAACACCACTTTTGAAACCTATACTGTTTAATATCTGAGAATAGGATAAGCTACTGCTTATTACAATTAAAAGGATAACTAATTTGATCTTCATGCTTTTTGATTTTAGTGTTAATGAGACAACAAAGATACAACAAAAAATGTGTGTTTTTACATTTATTATTTGGTTATTACTTATTTTTATTAATCTATTAGTTATTATAAAGAAACATAATATAATGCTTTTTAAAATTCAAGCGGTTTACAACTCTGTATAACCGGTTGACAACTCCGTACAACCGGTTGATAACTTCGTACAACCGGTTGACAACTCCGTACAACCGGTTGACAACTCCGTACAACCGGTTGATAACTCCGTACAACCGGTTGACAACTCCGTATAACCGGTTTACAACTCCGTACAACCGGTTGACAACTCCGTATAACCGGTTTACAACTCCGTACAACCGGTTGATAACTCCGTACAACCGGTTTACAACTCCGTACAACCGGTTGACAACTCCGTGCAGTTGGTTGATAAAAGTATAAAAGCTGTTATGAAAAATATATAAGTTGTTGATTGAGGATAGTTGCTGACTATAAGTTAAGATTAAAGTGTTTTGATTTGCCGTTGAATAACTGCCACATCTTTTGCAGTTGTAATGATATAGAATCATATTAAGCAATCATGCTATGAATATCCTTCTTTTTATGCGACTGTTTATTTTAGAAATTAATAAAAAGAGGTTGGCTTTTATATTTAGAGGCTAGAGGTTAAAGAAATCGTAAATTAAAAAAGCCTTCAACAAACAAATTTGCTGAAGGCTTTTCTTTAATAAGTATTCCAAGTAATCTAAATACTTTCCTCTGTATTTTCTTCAGAACTTTCTTCTGAGTGTTTTTTCGGTTTAAAAGGTTGTTCTGCAAAAGCTATAATTTCTCCGTTTTTAAGCTCCCAATCTTGCTTAAACTCCATCAAATCTTTCACTACCTTTTCGGTAAACTGAACTTTCATATCCTTTGCCGTTGGTGGCAAATCATAAGCTGCACGTATGTAATTATGTATTTTCTTGCTTTCAATCTTAACATAAATTGCATCAACATCAAGTTCGTTATGCAAATCTATATGAAAATTCTGTCGATCCTTTTTGTCGGACTGCTTTTCGGTTTTAATTGAAATTTCATCGCCTTTTTTAAGATAAATGGTGTAATCATTTTTCTCGAAAGCATAGATAACATTTCGTATCGACAAGCTGAAACCAAAGTACTTCTTAAAAACCCTATGCAGAGTAATCGAAGCAAATCTAAGCTCGTTGTTCGAGCTGAAAGGTTCATTTTCCTTTTCAGGGAAAGCAAATTTAATAAAATCAACCAGAAAATGTGTTTGATCCGGGCTAAGTCTATTATATTTTAATTTCGTTGACATAATTTATATGTATTAATTTTAACTAAGAATAAAATATAAGTTCCAAAATTAAATATTTTTTTAATAAGAAGTCAAGTTCTATTGAAAAAAATTATTTAAAAACTGTTAAACTAACAAACAAGATTAACATTTGACTTTAATTTTAAGATGTTTTTAGAATTTATAAATAAGACTTGTCATAAAGAACCTACCGGGTGATAGTTCGCCTTTTGAATTAGTAAAACGAGTGTTAAATATATCTTGCACCGATTCGGAAATATAATACTTATCATGATATTGTAACGACACACGTGCATCGAATGTAGAACGAATAGGCGTTTGAGTAATGTTATCATCATCCTCCCACTGTTTATCCCTGAAATTATAAGTGATCACAGCACTAAAATACTTGGAACGATACTCAGCATTTGCCGAAAATATATTAGGCGGCACTTCCATAATATACTTGCCGGTAAGGTCTTTATCAGTGCTAGATGAATGATAAGAAGAAATAGTTGAGTGTTGATAAGCATAGCTTGCCATTACTAAAATGTGAGTGTTAACCTTGGCAGTAAGCATCACTTCCGTTCCATATATCTTTGCATCGCCCACGTTCTCTCTTTTTAATACAGGTTTCAAGGTAGTTCCTCCTGTATAAACACTATCACCATTCGAAACAAAGTACTGAAAGTCGGTTCCTAATGAATAGTAAATAGAATGTTCAATAATGATCTTATCTTTGATATTATAAACATAACCGGCTTCGATATTATTAATATTTTCGGGAGTCAATTGAGGATTTGCAAGTTTAAAACCCTTAGATATATCACCATTCTTACACATATCATCAAGTATAGGTGCACGGAAACCTTTAGAGTAAGAAATATATAACTTGCAATTAGGTTTAAACTGATACAAAGCAGCCAACTTAGGGCTGATAGAAGTCCAGGTATTATTGGTAAAAGTTGTAGGATAATAGGTCATAAAGTCCGTAAGACCGGTAGGTTCGTCAATAGTAAAGCTACCATCCCTGAACTGTGCAATATCAAAGCGGATACCACTAATAATTTTAACCTTGTCGTGATACAAACTCAGTTCATGTTCGGCAAAGATAGCTCCGAAGTTCATGGTGCCTTTATTGGTAAGGATATCAGTTGAAGTCTTGTAATTGTCCTGCGAATCAACACTACCTTGCTTAACATCCAATCCTATAGTCAGGTTTTGATTAGGAGTAATGTGTTTACTTGCAGTAAGCCAGATGCCGAAATCCTTGCGGAAAGCCTCTGTATTATACAAAGTGTAACTACCATTCGTCTTTTTGATAGTTTCGTTTTGTCGCAGATAATCTTCTAATTGAAAGAAGCCATTGGCAACTATCTTAAAACCTTTTAAATATCCATTATATGTCCCCCTTAAGAACTGAGTAATGTAACGATTGTAACCACCTTCTTCTTCAAATATCTTTGTGCCATCACCCATCATATCATCATTATAGCTATAATCAAATTCCACAGTATTATTCCTGTCGAATTGATAACCCAATTTAAAATCACCATTATATTGTTTAAGATAAGTTTTAGCACTATAACTATTGTAATTGCTATCAGGAGCAACTATATAGCCATCACCTTTGCGGTAAAAACCATTAACACTCCAGTACAAACCTTTCTCATCTTTAATCTTTGAACCATCAAGAAACAAAGTGCCTCCAAAGGTATTATCAGAACCATAAAAGGTCTTAAACTTACCCTCAATTTCTTTAGTTGGTTTATGCGTAATAATGTTGATAACGCCACTCATAGCACTCCCACCATACACCGATGAACCTGCTCCTCTTAAGATCTCAATCTTATCAATATTGTCAGGATTAATCCTGTTCCAATCAATACTTCCGCCATCGGTTTTATTAATAGGAACACCATCAAGCAACACTAAAGTACGTTGAGCACTGTTCAAACCTCGCATAGTAATGCCTGAGTTCTTTGAGAAGATACCGTAATCTCTGTCAACATTCAAACCGGGAATCATCCTAAGCAAATCATCACCATTTAAAGCGGGATAGTTCTCAATTTGTTCTCTGGTAATTACCGAAACACTTGCAGGTATATCAATAGGATTTAATTCTGTGCGAGTAGCTGTTATAAATACTTTCTCTAAGGTAATTGTGTCCGTAAGTTTACTGTTTTTAGTTACTTGCGTAAACGAAAACAAAGGCATCAACAGGATACATATAATAAAGGGTATTCTTTTCATCATTCCTGTATC
>Ga0316231_1003825_pt1 | contig 12943 bp, 4 predicted proteins | sample TBH18027metaG_FD_206002 | JGI IMG/M metagenome (GOLD analysis project Ga0316231, IMG submission 206002) | Freshwater microbial communities from Trout Bog Lake, Wisconsin, USA - TBH18027 | ecosystem: Environmental > Aquatic > Freshwater > Lake > Hypolimnion/Profundal zone | place: USA: Wisconsin...
GCATCCGCGCAGTTCCACACCACTCGGAACAGTCAATGATCCAGCCAGAAGGTAGACTCCGGCAGGCACATAGGCGGTGCCCCCACCCGCCTTTGCAGCGGCATCGAGAGCCTTGCTAAATGCTTGCGTGTTATCGGTGGGCAAGTCGGAATCGCCGTCGGCCTTCGCCCCATAATCCACCACATTAAACAGCAGCGGCTTGGCGGGACGTGGGTCGGGAGGCAATGTGGGGATGGGAGGAGGCACGCTATTTTCGACCGGCTTCGGATCGACCTGGACATCGCCCAGGCTATGGTTTTCGACGGCGCCTGGCGAAATCCCGCCCAGGACCAACGCGCGGCCAACGCCACGCCCGATAATAAGGCGGTCGGCAGGCTCTGCGAAGGAGCAGTTCAGCATGCTGATGACGCCCTTGGCCGGCATTTCGACATTTCCCATGAGGGTGCAACTGTGCATTTGAACCGATCCCGAGCCTTCGGATCGAAAGGCGCTTCGCCCAGCCAGACGGCAATGTTCGAGCTGAAGTTGAGTTCCAAACGGCTTCTCGGCCAGAATGCCTGCGGTATCTCCCGCAAACATGCAGTTAGTAAGCTGCCATCCGGTTCGGACTTCGTCGACAAGGAGCCCGATATCACCACCGGTCGCCGACACACCGTACATGCCGCCGTACGGCTGGCCGTTAGGTCCTTCGAACACATGGATGCCAATGTGGTATCCGGTAGCGGAGACGTCGAACAGATCGTGCCCGTCTGTGCGCATGAAGTTGAGTCCGGTTCCGTGCTCGCGCAGATAGGCGGCGACTACAGCGGCGTCCGGCCTAATGCCCAGCCCGCTTTCGATCCAGTACTTGGCGGCAAATCTCAGTACGGTCATGCGCGGCGAGTCGGAGCAGGTATACATCGCGTAGCCGGTCTTGAGCGGCGTGCCGTAGACATTTCGCACTACGGACAACTCATTGTTATCGGGGCCAAATCGAAGGCCCTGATACGGGTTCACGAGCGTCACGTTCTCGACCGTAAAATTGTCCAGACCTCCGCGCGGGTCCGTGCTGATCGCCCAGGGATATGCCGCCACCGCATCGGCGGTCTGATCGGGATACCAGATGCTCAGGTTGCGGACGCATCCGCCGGCCTGTATGCTGATAAAAGGAATGCCGTTCTCCTGGCCACGCCCGCCCGCGGGCATGAGGACAGTGCCTGCCACCTTGAGAGAATCGGGAGTCGTTCCCGGCGCCTTCCAATCGCCGCGCAAGGTGACGGCTGGGCGCAGCAGCAGGCTGCCTTCGAAGCGATATCGGCCTGTCGGAAGGAACACGACTCCGCCCCCGGCCGCCGCAACGGCGTCGATGGCGGTTTGGACCGCAGTGGTACAGTCTGTCACACCGTCGCCCTTCGCTCCGAAGGGCGGCTCGGTGACCACCACAGACGCGATCGCGTAATCGTCACACGCATAATGCGTCGTCACCACACGCGGCTTCACCGCCGCACTCGCCTCAGGAGTAACCACGAGGCTTGTCATGGTCGCCTGCGCCCTGACAATCGAGCCATTCGCAAGGTTTATGGAGTCCCCCTCCGCAACGATTGACTTCTTGGCATTGCCATTCAACGTGTATTGAACGATAAGCTGCTTTTCGACATTGGGAGCCGGATCGCCCTGGAATGCGTCGTTTGTGGCGCTAATCGTGTACTTCCCGGCCGCGATCGAAGCCGAAATCAACCCGGCGACATCCACCATATGCCCCTCGGCGCCATACTGGGCCTTCACAATGATGACAGCCGGCGCGGCGTGAGATGCACCGGCGAATGTCACCATGGCGAGAAGGCACATTTGCAAACAATATTGCGTTACGAACTTCATGGTTCTATACCTCGTTTCGAACAGTAATTGAACTAACTATTGGCCAACAGCATTGGCAGGTTCACCGATTTCGATGTCGTCGAAGGCGCACCGGCAATCGCCCGTCGGCTTGCCGGAATCGAATATTGCAACAATCGACTTGACCGTCCTTCCCGCCGCAAAGCCACCGATCCAGCAATCGACACGAGACCATTGCCCTACCCGTCCCCGAGCGACCAGAGGATGCATGCTGGCTCCCTCCGACGTGGGAACATGGTCTCTGAGCTCCGATCCATCAGAAAAGTTCAGGTCGATCACGCAGTTGCGCGCGATCTCGTTTTCAGGACGCATCCAGAACCTCAGCAGCGTGTCCGGTTTCACAGTCACCCCGTCGCACTTGAAGATCTCATACACCGCCGCGGCATGCTTTACGCTCGTATGCGGCGACACAGTCAGCAGCAGGCCTGCGCCCCCGCCTCTGCCTACGCTGGGCGCGACCTTGCAGTCCGACGAAGTGAGCTCCAGCGGTACTGCCAAACGAGGCGTAGGCTGCATCTGCCCCGGTTCAAACCCGGTAATAAAGCTGTCCTTGAGTGGGATCAGAGGCAGTTGCCTGCCGCTTCCGCGCGCTACAACAAACTTACTCGGCGAACATGCCAACTCGCCACCCATGGACGAAACACCGTCGAGTTCCAATCGCTTTACTGGCCATTGCGCGGCTATATTCAATTCCGCCGGACCGCATATTACGCTCTGAAGCGCAACTGAGCCGCCCGACACTCGCGCGGTCGGCAATTGCGCGCTTCGATTAATCGTCCAATTTTGTACGGTCGTCGCCCCTCGTCCTGCCAGGTTCAGTGTTCCTGCGAAGCCGTTGAAAAGCTGTAAACTTCCATGCGAAGAATCGCTCACACGCAGCGACGCGAATTGCTCCTCCGAAGCAAACAAGACAATATTATCCACATCCAGGCCAGCATGCGAGGACGCTTCCACATTCATCGGGCAAGGAGCCGTGTCCGATTCATGGTTGATTACCCAGCCGCCGCTCGCCCCACCGTTATCCGCCACAAACCGCAACCCGTTCCCCGTAAGAAAAACGCCATTGTTAATCTGGAGCGTTTGAGGGCAGCTACCGAAGACGAAGGCATCCTGATGCTGCTTAAGGTAAGCGCAAAGGACGTCCGACGCTTCCCGTCTCGTGACCGGCTGAGTAGACCACACGGAGGGCGCTCCGTTATAGAGCCCCAGTAGCCAACTTGGGTTGAAATCGCAGGTATCGACTTCTCCGCTTCCTTTGCTCACCCAGAGTCCCCGGCGAAGCGGTGTGCCTTGGACCGCGCGAATCAGATGGCCATCACTGGGGAATGAACCAAAATCGGCGAGTTGATAAGGATTGGAAACCGTAATGTCCATCAGCCAGCACTTTGGTCCCAAAGCGCGAAATGTCCATGGATACGGAGTAATCGCATCGACCTTCTGATCGGGATAGATAATCGAAAATCCACGCGCCCCGGAATTCGGCGCCAGAGAAATGAAGGGCGTTCCGCCTTCCTGGCCCCGCCCGGATGTCGCAAGCAAATAGACGCCGCGTTGGTGCGCAAGATGCGGGCCATCCGCGGTCCCGCGCAGTTCAACTCCGGTGGGCACCTTCAAGCAGCCTGCAAAGTAGTATATCCCCGCGGGCACGTACACCGTTCCGCCTCCGGCGGCGCCGGCGCGGTCGAGCGCCTTCTGAAATGAGATCGTGTTGTCGGTGTATTTCGATCTGAAATCGATGTCGCCGGCGCTATAGGTGTTCGGCTTGCCATTCCCATATTCAGCCAATCCGGCGCTTGATGCGCCAAAATCGGCGACATTGAGCATCAGCGGCGTCGCAGGCCGCCGATCGGGAAACCATTCCCCCGGTGGATTACGCGGTATAATGCTGGATAGCGGCCTTGGATCTATCTGAATATCGCCCATGCTCATGCTGCTGACATCCGCTTTCGGAATGCCGCCAATGAGCAACGCTCGGGTCACATGCGGACCGATCACCACGCGACTTGATCCCTTGAGCGTGCTCGCCAACATGGTGAGCGAACCCTGGCCATTCATGATCACGCGACCATCGATCGTGCAGTTCTGCGCCTGAACGCTCCCCATTCCGTCGGAGCGCAGCGCATCGCCCTGAGGCGCGATTAGCCGGCATCCGTTAAGCTGCAAGAGGGAACGGAAACCTTCCTTGGCCCAGATCCCCGCGGATGCTCCGTCGAACGTGCAGCAAGTCAATTGCCACAGCCAACTCAGATCCTCGATCATGAGCCCAACATGGCAGTTGGTCGTGTTCAAGCCGAATATGCCGCCATAGGGCGTACCCATTTTTGTGTGGCGAGACAGGACGCCAACGGAATATCCATCGATAGCAGCGCGATAAACGTCAAGACCATCCGCACGCGCAATATCCAGGCCCACTGCGCCGGCGAGCAGGTATTTCTTAAGTTTCGGGGCGTCAGGGCGGCTTCCCAGACCGCTGCCCAGCCAATATTGTGGACCGAAATGCAAGAGCGCCATGTGAGGCGTATCCGAAGCGCCATCCAGCAGGATTCCGGTGCTCACCGCCGTGCCATAGATATTCTGCACCAAGGTCGGCTCAATTCCCGATTTGCCTCCAAGCCGAATTGCCGAGTAGGAATTGACGAACGTCACATTCTTTACAGTGAAGTTGTCAACGCCGTGGGTGCTGCCCGTGGCGATTGTCCACGGATAGGGTGCGATATCGTCGGTTGTCTGGTCTGGATACCAAATACTCAGGTTCCGCACACACGAACTGTCCTCGATGGCGATAAAAGGCGAACCGTCCGGCGCGCCGCGTCCTGCGGTCGGCTCAAGAATCGTACCGGCCACTTTCAGGTCTCCGGTGGCGATATTGGGCGCCTTCCAGTCGCCGCGAAGGGATACGCCATCCCGAAGAATAAGGCTCCCCTCGAAGCGATATCTGCCCGCAGGCAGATAAACGACTCCGCCACCCGCCTCCGCGACCGCGTCGATGGCGCCCTGAACTGCCGCCGTGCAGTTTGTAGCGCCGTCAGGCTTCGCGCCAAAGGGCGGCTGAGTGGCGATGACCGACGCGATAACGTAATCATCGCAAGCGTACATAGTCGGCACGACCTGCGGCTCTACCGAAGCCAGAGCCTCCGGCGCGGCAATTGCAAAGGCAAGCGTGACGAACAGACAGAGTAGTGTGCAGAATCGTGTTGCGATATTCATTTGTCAACAGCCTTGATGGGTTCGCCGATCGCGATATCGTCGACAACCGCGCGGCATGCAATGGGGTTCTTGTCGTAATCGTCGAATATTACGCAAATTCGCTTAAGCGTCTTGCCCGCAGCCGAACCGATCTGGGCTTCCACCATGGTCCACTGCCCCACGACTCCGCGAGGGGCGTTTGGATGGAGCAAGCGGCCATAACTGTCAACATTCATAAGTTCGTACGATCCGCCATCCGTAAACTCCAGATCGAGCGCAACCTTTCTGCCTGTCATCGACTCCGGTCGCAGCCAGTACCGAAACACGGTCGTAGGAAGGATCGGCACGGACAGCGAGTCGCCAATCACGTACATAGACGCGGAATGCGCGGCGCCCGGCGTCGGTGTTGCCGTGATCAGGAGTCCATTCTTCCCGGAATGTCCACAGCCCGGCGAAATCTGATCGTCGCACTCGGAGACACCGACATCCATGACCTTTTTCAGCGGAACAACATCCCCATCGAAACCGATATGCAAGCGCTGGGTAAGTGGGGTCGGCGTCAGCGCCTTCGAATTGCCGCGCGCGATTGCGGACGCTGGGTAAGTGAACTCATCACCCATCGAGAGGTTGCCATCGAGTTCGAGCCGCTTGACCTGGCCACTCTCGGCCACGTTTGTAAGCGCCGAGCCGCATTCCATGCCTTGAAGGGTTACCGATCCACCCGACACATTCGATGCCTTCACCAACTGGTCCATATGCCAACTTTGGAGCGTTGTCTGGCCATGCCCGCCCAGATCGAGCGCGACATCGACAGGCTGGCCCCAGATCATACCGTTGAACAACCGCACGCTGCCCCGCGCCGAATCGCTGACCTGCAGCGCCGACTTGAGCTTGCCCGGACTAATTACGGCCAGAACCGTGTTGTTTATGTCGAGTCCGGCAGGTGACGATGCATCGATGCGGAGCGGCTGAGTGGAACCGTCGGACTCATGATTTATCACCCAGCCGCCGCTGGCCTGGCCGCCATCGGATACAAATCGCAGCCCGGTGCCGCAAGGGCAGACACCGTTGTTGATCTGAAGCGTTTGGGGACAACTGCCAAAGACATACGGCTCCTGGTGCAGATTAATATAGTCGCAAAGCGGTTGCGATGCTTCCTTGAAAGCGACACCAGGGGTCGAGCACACCGCCGGTGCGCTCTTGTAGAGGAACAGCCAAAAGCCGGGATTGAAGTCGCATGTATCCATCTCACCGCTTCCCTTGCTCACCCACAACCCGCACCGAAGCGGCGAGCCTTGCACTGCGCGTAGAAGATGGCCGGTGCTGGGGTAGGAGCCGAAATCGGCTAACCGATAGGGATTGGGCACGGTGACATCCATCAACCAGCACTTAGGGCCCATGGCGCGGAATGTCCACGGATAGGCGACAATAGTATCGATCTTCTGATCGGGATAGACCACCGTAAATCCGCGCGCTCCGGAGTTTGGCGCCAGCGTTATGAACGGCGTTCCTTCCTCGTGTCCCCGCCCGGACGTGGGCAGCAGATATGTGCCGCGAGTATGCGCAGGATGCGGTCCATCCGCGCAGCCACGCAGTTCCACTCCGGCAGGCACCTTCAAACAGCCTTTGAAGTAGTATATTCCCGCTCGGACATACACCGTGCCGCCTCCGGCAGCTCCGGCCCGGTCGAGCGCTTTCTGAAACGCGGATGTGTTATCCACATACTTCGAGCGCAAATCGGCATCCCCGGCGTTGTAGGTCTTCGGATTGTAAGACAACGGTTCGGCCAGGCCGGCGCTTGATGCTCCAAAATTTGCGACGTCGAAAAAACGCGAAGTCGACGGCCGTCTATCGGGAACCCATGCCGCCGGGGGCATGCTCGGCACGACACTCGCAAGGGGGCGTGGATCTACCTGAACATCGCCCAGGCTGCTGTTGTCGACAAACGCCTTGGTTGTGCTGCCAAGGATCAACGCGCGCAGCACGTGCGGGCCAATCACGACTCGGCTCGCCTTGCCGCTGAGAGTACATGCCAGCATGGTGATCACGCCTTGCTTGGTCATGATCACCCGGCCGTCGATCGAGGTGTTCTGCAATTGCACATTGCCGACGCCGTCCGAGCGCAAGGCGTCTGCCCCAGGGGCGATGAGCCGGCATCCGTTAACCTGCAACTGCCCGTGGAAGCCCTCCTTGGCCCAGATGGCTGCGGTTCGTCCCTCAAATGTGCAGCATGTAAATTGCCAACCGGTTCTGATATCCTCTATCGAGAGGCCCACATTGCAATGCGTAGCGTTCAGGCCGAAGAAGCCTCCGTAAGGGGTGCCCAACTTTGTCTTGCGTGAGAGCACGCCGATGGAATAGCCGTCGAACGCGGCGCGGTAAACATCAAGTCCGTCCGCGCGGCCAAGATCCAATGCCGTGGCATTCGCCAAAAGATACTTCTTCAGCTTCCCGGCGTCCGGCCGTTGTCCCAAGCCGCTGCCCAGCCAGTACTGCGGGCCAAAATGCAGCAGCGCCATGTGAGGGGTGTCCGCGGCGCCGTCGAGGAATACTCCGGTGCTTAGCGCAGTCCCGTAAATATTCTGTACGAGAGTGGGGCCAATCCCCATGTTGCCTCCAAGCCGCAGCGCGGAGTAACAGTTGACGAACGTGACATTCTTGACGGTGTAGTTGTTGTCGCCATGACGATTGTCGGTGGCGATAGTCCAGGGATATGGCGCGACATCGTCTATTGTCTGATCGGGATACCAAATGCTCAGGTTGCGCACGCAGGTGCTGCCATCGACGGTGATAAACGGGGCCCCATCGGGCTTGCCACGCCCTTCGGTCGGCTCCAGGATCGTGCCGGCACCTTGAACGTCTCCCGTATTCGTGTTGGGCTCCTTCCAATCGCCGCGTAGCGTCAGCCCGGCTCGAAGAACGAGCCTCCCCTCGAAGCGATAGCGGCCGGCAGGAAGGTACACCACTCCGCCGCCCGCCCTGGTAACCGCGTCAATCGCCGTCTGCACTGCCGACGTGCAGTCTGTTACGCCGTCGGGTTTCGCGCCGAACGGCGCCTGCGTGACCACAGCGGATGCGACTACATAATCGTCGCTGGCATACCGAGTGGCGACAAGGCGCGGCTTGACGGCCGCAAGAGCCTCAGGCGAAACGGGCAATTCCGGCACCACCTGGCTTACCACTCCGGCAATCGCGCCGGTCAGCAAGTTAAGGGTATCCTCCTCCGGCACAGTAGCCTTCTTTGAGATTCCATTCAATGTGTACTCGACAACAAGCTGTTTGGAGACATTGGGCGCGGGATCGCCGCCCAGAGCGTCATTGCTCACGTCAATCACGAACTTCCCGGCCGCGACAAATCGCGATACGATCGGGCCGACATCGGCGGTCTGCGCTCCCGCGCCATAGATCGCCTTGAGTATTACAATCGCCGGCGACGCCTGAGCGTGCCCGGCAACTGTGAGCGATGCGAAAGCGATCGCTAGTAAGTAGCATCGGGTAAAGAGGTTCATGCTCGAAATCCTTTATTCTTGAAACCCTCGAATAAATTCGGGGCTAATAAGAGCGGGCAACCCTTCGCAGAGCCTCAGGGTTCGGTGACGGCAGGCTAGAGTATTGCCGGTTTTGGCGAATCGAATTGAGTGTCCTAGTATGGCACACAGTCTTTTCGAAGTGCAAATCCGTAACAGGACAAACATCACCTAGTCCGCCTGGGTGGCGGCAGACGGAACGGGCTCACCGATCTCAATATCGTCGAATACGCAGCGGCAGTCGCCAGTCGGCTTGCTCTTATCGAATATCACAACCATCGACTTTATTGTCTTGCCTGCTCCATAATCGCCAATCCAGTATCCGGCACATTGCCTCTTAGAACCGACCCGTCTGAAAAATTGAGGTCAATGACGCAATTACAGCCCATCTGGGTGTCCGGATGCATCCAGAACCTCAACATCTCGCCGCCGGTAACCGCCAACCCATTGAATTTGTAACACATTGACAGGCGCGCGACCACATTCCAGACCTTGCAACATAACCGAACCATTTGTTATTGCGGCCGCCTGACTCTCCTGGTCCACATGCCAGTTCTCAAACGTCGTAACTCCCTGCCCGTCGACCTTAAGCACGGAATCGACAGCCTGCCCCCAAATCATGCCGTTGAACAGCCTCAGGCTGCCGTGCGAAGAATTGTTCACAGTGAGAGGTATCGTCGGTTGCACCGGACTGATTGCCGCGAGAATGGTGTTGTCGAGTTCAATGCCCGCGGACGAACTTGCATCGACAATCAATCCGCGAGTTGCTCCGTCCGACTCGTGGTTGATAACCCACCCCGTCGACGCGCCGCCGCCATCCGAAACGAACCAGAGCCCGACCTTATCGACACAAACCCCGTTATTGATTTGGAGCGTTTGCGGACAGCTCCCGAAAACAAACTCTTCCGCATTCGCGTTAATGTAACCGCAAAGCGCCTTCGATGCGTCCTTAAAGACTATGTTCGCGCTCGTCGATACAGACGGTGCGCCCTTGTAGTTAAGCAGCCAAAACATGGGATTAAAGTCACACGCATCAACTTCCCCACTTCCTTTACTAACCCATATTCCGCGACGAAGCGGCGAGCCTTCCAATGTGCGAATCAGATGGCCATCACTGGGATGGCTGCCAAAATCGGCCAACTGATATGGGTTGCTTACGAAACAATCAATTAGCCAGCATTTGGGACCCAGGCTTCGGAATGTCCACGGGTACGGAGTAATGGTTTCTATCTTCTGGTCGGGATAGATCACCGACAACCCTCGAACTCCTGAGTTCGGCTTGAGGCTGATAAATGGCGTGGCATCCTCCTGTCCGCGCCCGGCGGTGGGGACCTTCAAGCAACCAGAAAAATAGTAAACTCCGGCGGGTACATACACTGTTCCACCGCCGGCGGCGCCTGCCAAATCAAGCGCCTTCTGAAACGCAGCGGTATCGTCCGTGTACTTCGATCTAAAATCGTCATCGCCCCGACTGTACATTTTCCCGGTGCCGTCCCCGACAAACGGCTCTGCCAGCCCGGCGCTGGAAGCTCCGAAATCGGTAACGACGAACAATCGCGGAGTGGCAGGCCGCCGATCTGAAACCCATCCGGCGGGCGGAGACTTCGGCGCAACGCTCACTAGCGGCGCCGAATCGATCTGGACGTCGCCAAGGCTGCGGTTAACGACATCTTTCCTTTGAAGTCCACCAACGATCAACGCGCGCGTCACTTGAGGACCGATGACCACGCGGCTGTCCTTGCCTTTGAGGCTGCATGCCAGCATTCTGATCGACCCTTGTTTGTCCATGCGAACAAGCTCATCGAGCGTGCAATTTTGCATTTGAACGCTACCAATGCCATCCGATCTCAATGCGGCCTGGCCGCTCAAGTTGCATCCGTTGATCTGCAATTGCGAATTGAAGCCTTCCTTGGCCCATAGCCCCGCAGTAGATCCATTCATCGTGCAACTCGTTAACTGCCACCTAGTGCGGACAGCGTCGATTACCATCCCGATATCGCAGTTGGTGGCGTTCGCCCCGAATATTCCGCCGTAGGGCGTGCCCATCTTTCCTTTGCGGGCATGGATGCTGAGCGGCGTGCCGTAAACATTTTGCACAAGCGAGTTGCCAAGTCCATGAACTCCCCCGATGCGATACCCTGAGTAGCAATTGACCAGTGTTACATTCTTAAGCGTAAAATCGTTGTTGCCATGACGATTGCTCGTGCAGATAGTCCACGGATATGCAGCCACATCATCAATGGACTGATCCGGATACCAAATGCTAAGATTGCAGACGCAAGCGGAATCCCCTATCGTGATGAAAGATGGGCTATCAGGCTGGCCGCGCCCCGCAGTCGGTTCTAGGACAGTCCCTGCAACTTGATAGTCGCCAGTCTTGGCATTCGGCGCTTTCCAGTCGCCGCGCAGAGTTACGCCAGGGTTCACCAGCAAGCTGCCATTAAATTTGTATTGGCCGGCCGGCAGAAAGACAACCCCGCCGCCCGCCTGTGTGACGGCATCAATGGCAAGCTGCACAGATGCCGTGCAGTCCGTAATACCGTCGGGCTTGGCGCCAAACGGCTCCTGCGTAGCGATCGCGGATGCTACCACATAATCGTCGCAGGCATACGAAGTAGAAACGAGACGCGGCTTTACTGCCGCAAGAGCCTCCGGCGAAACGCGCAATTCCGTGGCCGCCTGACTTATCACGTCGGCAATCGCACCGGTAAGCAAGTTAAGAGTATTGTCCTCCGGCACGGTAGCCTTCTTTGAGATTCCGTTCAATGTATACTCGACTACAAGCTGCTTGGAGACGCCGGGCGCGGGATCGCCCTCCAGAGATTCATTGCTCGCGTCGATCACATACTTGCCGGCAGCGACCGCCAGTAAATAGGATTGGGCGGCATTGTGCATAATCGACATCCTTATTCCTTGAAACCATTGAAATACAAAGGCCGCGCGGTGAGTTAGCTCAACGTCCGCACGGCCTTCTGGCTCTTGTGATTATTCAGCTTATATAGGGCTGTACGTGGCTGCCCAGTTATTGCTGGAAAGGGCGCCCGTTCCAGCCGCGTAGCCGTTAACACTAGTTGATGTGGTCTGCGCGGAACTCAGGCTGGCTGCGGTGCCTCCATTGGAGACGTGGGAGCCGAGAAGCCACTTTACATGACCGTCGCACATCACGAAGTTGGCTCCTCCACTGTGGCGCGGCAGCGTAGGACCTGCCGATACGCCGGCGCACTGAGCGCCGGTGCCCGTGCAGCCCGCGTAATTAAGTGTGGACGGCTCAGCCAATCCCTGCCCAATCCCCAGATTGCCGGTGGCAAACTGAGCATAGGAGTTGGCTCCAAGGCTTGTGGTATCCCATATATTAATGCCGTTGGTCACCGTCGAAAACATGTTTCCGCCGCAGGGACTATTCTCTGCGTTCTTGGTGGGTGCAACGGTGGAGTTTACGACGCAACCGGTCATCTCTGTAAGCAACACGGTTACTGACGGCGCATTGAATTTGCTCAAATTCCCATATGGCGATCCCGCGTAGTTCCACATAATGTCTATATTGTAACTGTAGGAGACGGCATTCATTTTGGCTGCGTTCGCGGCGCTGCAACCGTTCACCGCCATTTCCCATGCACCAGGTTGAAACTGATCATCCGGACAGGCGTATACCGCCACGGACTTGATATAGGGATAGACTTGCGGGGTCCAGCCCATCCCGTCAATCGTCGTATCGGTTCCGAGCGGAAGCAGCTCGTCGTAGTCCTGCCCGTACTGTATAAACGCCAACCCGAGTTGCTTCATGTTGCTGAGACATTGGGTCTGGCGTGCCTTCTCCCGCGCCGTCGCAAACACAGGAAACAGTATTGCGGCAAGAATCGCAATTATCGCTATAACAACGAGCAATTCAATCAGTGTAAAAGCTTTTAAGCGTCCCATATCAATCTCCTTTTTCATCCCGAGGCCGCTCACCAGTAAGATTCGCTTTGTGGAAAACAGAGGCGGCATCTGAGTGATACACAAATTATATCATTCGGCAGAAAGCATGTCAATAGGCGGCCGCGAATCGGGTCCAACAAGTGTGGTCGGCAGCATGTAAACGACAGGGTTTACGATTTCTTGCCGGACATGCTGGAGCAGGATCTCGACGCAAACCCGGCCGGCAAGCTCCCAGTCCGCCTGAGTAGATGCGAACGGGACCGGCGACGACTGGCGTATGGGCAGGTCGTCGAAACCACATATCTCAAGGTCTCCGGGAACATCTATGCCCAGCGCCAGAGCAGTGCGAATGAGATCGAACGCAACACCATCTTCCATCGCCAATATCGCAGACGGTCGCTCGCTCGTCTGCTTCCATGCATTGAGCCAGAGCTCGC
>Ga0316231_1003839_pt1 | contig 12902 bp, 7 predicted proteins | sample TBH18027metaG_FD_206002 | JGI IMG/M metagenome (GOLD analysis project Ga0316231, IMG submission 206002) | Freshwater microbial communities from Trout Bog Lake, Wisconsin, USA - TBH18027 | ecosystem: Environmental > Aquatic > Freshwater > Lake > Hypolimnion/Profundal zone | place: USA: Wisconsin...
GTCGCTGACCGCCGAGGTGTGCCGGTATCCGATGGAAATCATCGTGGTGGACAACGCCTCGTCGGACGGCTCGTCCGAGTGCGTCAAAAAACAATTTCCCCGGGTGCGCCTGATCCAGAACAGCTCCAACCTGGGATTTGCCAAGGCCAACAACCTCGGCATGGCCGCCAGCGCGGGCCGGTATCTTTGCCTGGTCAACTCGGACGTCAAGGTGCTCAAGGATTGCATCAGCCGGCTGGTGGACTATTGCGAGCAGCATACCCATGCCGGGATGGTCGGGCCGCGCATCCTTGGCGGTGATGGCCGGTTGCAGCGTTCCTGCCGGGGTTTTCCGAATCTCTGGAACATGTTTTGCCGGGCGCTGGCGCTCGACACGATTTTTTCCGGCATTCCGCTGTTCACCGGCTATTCGCTTTCGCACTGGCCGCAGGACGAGCTGCGGCCGGTGGACATTTTGAGCGGCTGCTTCTGGCTCGTCCGCAGAAAGGCGCTGAACTGGGTGGGGTCGCTCGACGAATCTTTTTTCATGTATGGCGAAGACCTCGACTGGTGCCGGCGCTTTTGGAACAAGCACTGGCGGGTGGTCTATGTGCCCACGGCGGAGGCCGTCCATTATGGCGGCCGCAGTTCGTCCAACGCGCCGTTGCGGTTCGCCGTCGAGCGGCAGCGGGCCGACCTCCAGTATTGGAAAAAACATCACTCGCGTCCCGCCGTGGCGTGTTTCTATTTGATTTCCTGTTTGCATCTGGCGCTGCGGGCGCTGGGCTACACGCTCGCCTGGGGGTTCAACTGGTCAAAGCGGCAGACCTACCGGCACAAGGTGGCCAGAAGTGTGGCGTGTTTGAAATGGATGTTCACAGGCCGTGCCCCGGTTCCAAAAATGTCCTGAACCTTCGCCAGTTTTTAATATGCAGAGCCAATACATATTGCTCACCGCCGCGAAGAACGAGGCGGAATATATCGGCGCGGCCATTGCAGCGGTGTTGCGCCAGGGCGTCCTGCCGCTGGCGTGGTTCATCGTGGATGACGGCTCCACCGACGAGACGGCGCGGATAGTCGGGCGGTTTGCTTCCCAACATCCGTTCATCCGGCTCATCGCCGCCGGCGGCGCGGGGGAACGGAGCTTTGGTTCCAAGGACAAGGCCATCAACGCGGCCTATGGGGCGGCCAAGCCGTTGGATTTTGACATCATCGGAATTTTGGACGCGGACATTGCGCCGGAGCGGAGCGACTACTACGAGACGATTCTGGGCGAGTTTCAAAGCCGTCCGCGGCTCGGCATCGCGGGCGGCTACATCTACGAGCGATCTAATGGCGTGTGGCAATGCCGCAAGGGCAATTCGGCAGACTCGGTTGCCGGCGGCATCCAGATGTTCCGCCGCGCCTGCTTCGAACAGTTGGGCGGCTATATCCCGATGCACCATGGCGGCGAGGACTGGCTGGCGCAGATTGCGGCGCGCATGGCGGGGTGGCAGGTCCTGGCCTGCCCGGAACTCCACGCCTTGCATTACCGCCCGACTTCCAGCGCCGGCGGCCGCTGGCGCGGGCTGTTCCGGTTGGGAATGATGGATGCGTCGTTCGGCTCGCATCCGGTTTTCGAGCTGTTCAAATGCTGCCGCCGCAGCGTGGCGCCGCCGGTCCTGCTGGGCGGCGCGGTGCGGCTAGGCGGTTATCTCTGGTGGAAAATCTCCGGCCACAAGCCGCTCATCTCGGCGGAACAGGTCGCCTTCCTGCGCCGGGAACAAATGGTCAAGCTGCGGAAATTCTTGCAGCCGCTGGCGCCAAAGCCGGCGCCGCCGGCGAAGCCGCTTTCCGTGTGAAGTTAAGTCATAGGAACCGTCTAACTCCAAGTGCAGACTTATATATCCATAGCCCTGTTCATTGTGCCGGTCCTGCTGCTGCTGAAGCGCGATTTTCAGAAGGGCTTCTGCGCCGCCCTGGTCTTGTTCACCCTGATGCCCAGCACGCTGGCCCTGCAATGCGGGCCGTTTGAATTTACGTTCCAACGAATCCTGCTGGTCGTGGTGACGCTGTTCTGGGTTCCCTGGCTGGCTTCGCGCCGGCAGCCGGTCAAGATTCCGTTTGTCAGATTGGTGGGGGCATGGTGGGCGGCCAACCTGCTCTCTTTAGTTTTCGCCGTTGACCAGGGGCTGAGCGTGAAATGGTTTCTATCCTTCAGCACGGAGATAGTTCTTTTTTACATGATCGCCAGCACCACGCTGACGAATGCCGAAAGCCTGTTCGGCGCGTTTCGCGCCCTGTGCATCAGCGGCGCGGCCATCGCGATGCTGGGCGTGGCCGAATACTACACGGGGTTTAATCCGGCCTTGCAGTGGATGGGCATCATTGAGCCGAAGGACGACACGGACGTGATTGTGACTTTCCGGCACCGCATCCTGTTCGGTTATTCCATGGCGATGGGTTTTCCGTTGTTGCTGGCCTTGGCATGCCGGGCAGAGAGACCGGCCAGACTGGCTGCCATAGTTGGAATCGTCATGCTTACCGTCGCCGCCTGCTATTTTTCCGGCAGCCGCGGCCCGTGGTTCGGAGCCGCCATCGCCGCCGCCGTGATGTATGTGTTCGGGAGCAAAAAAGTCCGCAAAATCCTGCGAACCTTTGCCTATGTGGCATTGCTGATGGTCGTCGCCCGTCCGGGGGTCCGGGCCACCATCGTGGACCTGACCGCGAGCACTTTTGATTCGGATTCATATCGGGGAAGGTCGTATTATTACCGAAAAGAACTGTGGCCGGTGGCCATAAGCCTGTCAAAAGCTTCGCCGGTGCGCGCCCTGTTCGGCTATGGCGGGCTGTCCACGGAGAGCATGGATCTTTCAGACCGGTTCGAATATGGCGGGAGCACTTTCCACACCGGGTTCAGCAGTTGGGACAATAACTATGCCTGCGACCTGGTGGAATTCGGCTATGTGGGCCTGGGACTTGAAATACTATTCTATGCCTGTGTCGTGTTAGGCCTTTATAACTCTGTGGCCCAATGCCCGGGCGCCAATCGCGACCTGGCCGCCGCCTTTCTTGCGGCGACGGTGGTCTATATGTTTGCCCTGACCAACGTCTATATGTTCAGCCCGCAACTGAAATGCCTGTTGCTAACTCTGGCCACACTGGGTGCCCGGCTGCCGGTATTAGTTGGCCAAGGGGAACCAGGCTGTCTGCCGCGTGAGGTGATTGATGAAGACACAATTATTGAAGCAAAGCCTGCCTGATTCGCTTTCGCTGGGGATTGCCATGATTGGCGAGAAGGCGCGGTCGGCCTTTCGTGAAAGCGCGAATCTCCACACAGGCGCGGCGTCCCGCCATCGCCATTCCGCGCCGCCGGGAACTCCGGTATGCTGCATTCTTGGCGCGTCATTCGGAACGGGCAACCTAGGGGTCAGCGCGCTGGCGGCCAGCACGGTGGCTTCGGTGTTAAGTTCGTTTCCAAACGCGCGCGTCTTTTTTCTCGACTATGGCCGGACGTCCGCGACCTATCAGGTCAAACATGGCGAAGGTGTCGCCAGCGTTGAACTGGTCAACCTCCGGTTTTCCTGGAGGCTGCATTTGCGGAACAACATTGCCCGCCTGCTGCTTACGGCATTGGTTTTGAAACTGGTGCCTTCAAATAATTACCGCGAGCGGCTGATCCGTAGGAATCCGTATCTAAGTCAAATTAAGAATGCGGACATCATCGGCTCGCTGGCCGGCGGGGACAGTTTCAGCGACATCTACGGAATGCGCCGGTTTTTTTATGTGGCGCTGCCGCAGCTCATGGTGTTGCTGCTGGACAAGCCGTTGATACTCCTGCCCCAGACGCTCGGGCCGTTCAAGGGATTGGCGGCGAGAACTGTTGCCGGCTTCATCCTGCGGCGCGCGGAACAGGTCTATGCACGGGACGCGGCCAGCCTGGACGAGGTTCGCCCGTTCCTGAAACGCAACCCAGCAAAGGCGGATTTCAGCCATGACATGGCCTTTATGCTGGAGCCCGTCCAGCCGGTCAAGCTGCCAGACTGGTCAACTAACAAAGGCCAAGACACTCCATTGGTCGGGCTGAACGTCAGCGGGCTGCTGTATGGCGGAGGCTACACCGGAAACAACATGTTCGGACTGAAGTCAGACTATAAGGAGCTGGTCTGGCAGATAGTCGGGCATTTCATAGACCAGAAAGGCGCCCGGGTGGTTTTGATGCCCCATGTGTTTGGTTCTGCGGATGGTTGTGAGAGCGACCCGGCCGCCAACGCGGCGGTTTATCGCGACCTGGGAAGCCGGTATCCCGGAAAACTAACGGTCGTTTCGGAAGCATACAACCAGCACGAAATGAAATACCTGATCGGCCAGTGTGATTTTTTCCTCGGCTCGCGGATGCACGCCTGCATTGCCGCGCTGTCGCAGGGGGTTCCCGCCGTGGGGCTGGCCTACAGCAAGAAATTTCTCGGCGTGCTGCGCACGGTCGGCGCGGAAAGCCTGGTCGCCGACCTGCGCGAACATGACGCGGCGGAAACCATCGCCCTGATTGACCGCGCCTACGCCTCGCGTGAGGAGATAAAATCCCGGCTCACCCAGCAAATGCCGGCCATCAGGCAGGCGGCCGCGGGCCTGTTTGCCCGGATTTCTCCGGGAGGCAAATCCGCCGCAATGTCTGAAATAAAAACCCGCCCCGTTCCAATTTTTAACCAGGCCAAATGGATTTAGACACCGGCGACGGAGCCGCCGTTTTTCGGCGGCACCGGATAACATCCGTTGCCGGAAGCATCTGGGACATTAGTCAAAGCCAAACACAAACCGTGAATCACAAACCATCCAAGGTCGGCACAAACCCTGCTTAACCCCTGACACATTATGAAAAAAATTAAATTCTTGCTGTTAGTCTGCTCGCTGGCTGTTGTTTTTGATCGCGAAGGCGTCGCCAGTAATTTTTATGTCCGCGCGGGGGCGTCCGGCTCCAACACCGGCGCGGATTGGAACAATGCCTGGAAAGATTGTTCTTCCATCGTCTGGGGCGGTTCGGGTGTCAAAGCCGGCGACACCCTCTGGTTTGCCGGCGGCTCCTACACCACCACGCTCATTCCGGGCGTGAGCGGGACTTCGGGCGCGTGGATCTCCATCAAACGCGTGCGCGCGACCGATTCGGTGCCGGCCAGCGCGGCGGGGTGGAACAGTGCTTACGATTCCCTGGTGGTGATCAGCACCGGCAACGACGCGCTGGATTTCAACACGGCGGGGCTTAGTTACATCATCGTTGACGGGCGCGTTGATGGCGGCATGCAGCTGGTCACGCCGAACTCGTCCGGGGCCAGCGTCTCGTTCAATTACGCCGCCAGCTACATCACGCTCACCAATCTCGATCTCGCCGGGCCGGGCGGCCCCACGCCCATCAACATGAACGGCGACAACCGGGGCATCGACGCGACCGCCTGGGACGGGTCGGTTTACGAGCCGATCAACCACCTGCTGGTCACCCATTGCCGGATTCACGGGCAGGTCAACAACGTCTGGCTGATGAACTGTTACAACAGCACCCTGGAATACACCAAGCTGTATGATTCCGGCGCCGCCAATTCCACCACCTACCATGCCAACGTGTGCGCCACCTCCGGCTGCACCAACTTCACCTGGCGATACAACGAAATCTACAACCATCAGGTCGAGGGCATCATGTGCATTTTCGGCGGTTCCGCCAACTGGTATATCTACGGGAACGTCTGGCATGACGGGATGACGAGCGTCAGCCGGATTTTGGAGGTGCAGGACGGCGTCGAAGGGCCGATGTATTTTTACAACAACACGGTGGTGAACGTCGGAATGAGCGTCAGGACTGCCAATGGCGGCTCCTATGCCACCGGCTCGCAGGGGCTGAACAACATCTATTGGAACAGCGGCGGACCGGGCATTGGGAATGATGATTACGATTTTTGCAACGGCACCTTAAGCGAGGCTGAAACCCATGGCATCGCCAACGGTTCCAACCCGTTCGTGAACTATTCCGCGCAGAACTACCAGATCATCAGCAATGTCAGCAGCACCTTGCCCAGAAACAAGGGCGTGGCGCTGTCGGCCCCGTTCAACCTGGACCTGAACGGCAATGTGCGCGGCGCGGACGGTGCCTGGGATATCGGCGCCTACGAATTCAATGCCGGCAGCTCCGACACCACGCCGCCCACGGTGAGCCTGACGGCGCCGGCCGGCGGCGCGATGGTCTCCAACTCTGTCACCTTGAGCGCCACGGCCATTGACAATACGAATGGATCCGGCGTCGCGAGCGTCACCTTTCTGGTGGATGGCGTGGCGGTTGGAAACACTTCCATCTCGCCTTACACAGCGGCCTGGAACAGTTGGAGCGCGACCAATGGCAGCCACACGATTCAGGCGCAGGCGCAGGACGTGGCCGGCAATCAGGCCGCTTCCAGCAATCTGACGGTGACCGTGTTCAACCCGCCCGACACCACGCCGCCTTCAGTCAGCCTGACGGCGCCGGCCGCCGGCGCGGTGGTTTCCAACACCATCGCCTTGAGCGCCACGGCGGGCGACAACACCGGCGGCTCCGGCGTTTCGAATGTCACCTTCCTGGTGGATGGCGTGGTGGTGGGGAAAATCGCCAGTTCGCCCTACTCCTTTTCATGGAACAGCGCGACAGTGACCAATGGTTCGCACTCAATCCAGGCCCGGGCGCAGGATGCGGCCGGCAACCTGAACACGTCCGGCAGCGTGGCGGTGACGGTAATAAATCCGTTGCCCGACACCACGCCGCCTTCAGTCAGCCTGACGGCACCGGCCGCCGGCGCGGTGGTTTCCAACACCATCACCTTGAGCGCCACGGCGAGCGACAACACCGGCGGCTCCGGCGTTTCGAATGTCACCTTCCTGGTGGATGGCGTGGCCGTCGGCAGCAGTTCGGTTGCGCCCTATTCTATTATCTGGAACAGCCAGTCCGTGTTGAACGGCTCGCACGCAGTCCAGGCCCGGGCGCAGGATGCGGCCGGCAACCTGAACACGTCCGGCAGCGCGGCCGTGACCGTGCAGAATCCCGGGCTGACCTTGTTGAGCGGCCTGGTCGGCTACTGGCCATTTGATGATGCCTCCGGCACGACGGCGGCTGATTCTTCCGGGAACGGAAACACCGGATTTTTGCAGGGCGATGCGGCCTGGGGAACCGGACATATCCGCGGCGCCTTGTCGCTCGACGGACAAACCGGATTTGTTCAGATGCCCAGCACGCCCAACTTGGAGCAGTTCACCAACGGGGTCACGATTTGCGGCTGGGTTTACTTCGGAACCAACATCGCCTATGCCGCCGGCACCATGCAGGACGTGGCCAGAAAGGTCATCAGCCTGTCCACCAACCTGCCTCCGTATTCGGCCTACGACCTGGTGGTGCAGGATTTCGGCGGCGGCACTTTCAAGGCCAGGATGGGCGTCACCCGGGCCAGCGACTCCACCCGGGGAATCTCCGGCTGGAGCGGCGCGCACACTTACGGTTCCTGGTGTTATCTGGCCGGCGTTTATGACGGTTCGACGGTGTGGATATATGTGAACGGGGCGCTCGAATCCAGCGCGGCCTTTACCGGAACCCTGCTGCAAACCGGCCAGCCCTTGTGCATCGGCAGCTACGGCGCCGTGGGCGAGCCGGTGAACGGGCTCATCGACGACCTGCGGGTTTACAACCGCGCGCTGTCGGCGGCGGAAATTCAAACCCTGTTCAACGCGACCGCGCCGGCGCCGCCGTCCAGCTTGATCATCCAGACCAACTGAAGCCGCCGAAACGGCGAACGGGCCGCCTCATTTTACGGGCGGGGATTTATGGCGCGAATCAACAACGTCCGGCAAATCGCCGGCTGGCGGCTCTGTCTCGGCTGCGGCGCGTGCGCCTATGCCTGCCCCCAGCGGCGGATCCGGCTGGTGGATTTTTTCGAGGAAGGCATCCGGCCGGTCGTGGACACGGACTATTGCGCGTCCTGCACGGATTGTCTCCAGGTCTGTCCGGCATTTGAAAACAACCACAGTGAGATTAATCTTCGTCACGGGATCATCCCGGAACTGGTGGCGCATTGCGGTCCGGTGCTGGAAATCTGGGAGGGACACGCGGCCGATCCTGAAATCCGTTTCGCCGGCGCCTCCGGCGGCGTCATCACCGCGCTGGCGCTGCATTGCCTGGAAAATGAAGCCATGCACGGCGTGCTGCACATCGGGATGAATCCCGAAGATGCGCGGCGCAACCGCACCCGGATGAGCCGCACGCGGTCGGAACTGCTGGCCAACGCCGGCTCGCGTTACGCGCCGGCCTCGGCCTGCGACCGCCTGGAGCTGATGGAGTCCGCGCCGGCCAGGTGCGTGTTCATCGGCCAGCCCACCGAGGTCACCGCGCTGCGCAAGGCGGCCCGGTTGCGGCCCGCGCTCGGCGAAAAAATCGGGCTGGCAATTTCATTTTTTTGCGCCGGCTCGCCCGCGACGCGGGGCACGGTTGAACTGCTGAAAAAAATGGGCGTCAATGCGGATGAAGTTCAAGACCTGCGTTATCGCGGCCGGGGCTGGCCCGGTTTGTTTTCGGCGACCTTGAAGGGACAGTCAAAACCCGCCTTGCAAATGAGCTATCAGGAATCATGGGGATTCGTCCAGGCGTATCGCCCGTTCTCGACGCATCTTTGTCCGGACGGCACCGGCGAAGACGCGGACATTTCGTGCGGCGACCCGTGGTATCGTGAAGCCGCCGCCGGCGAACCCGGCTCCTCGTTGGTTCTCGTCCGGACAGAAACCGGCCGCCGCATTTTGCGCGCGGCGATGGCCGCCGGCCGGCTCGCGCTTCAGCCGGCGGAACCCTGGAAGCTGATGCGCTCGCAAAAAAATCTGCTGGCCAAACGCGGCGCCATCGGCGGGCGCGTGGCGATGATGAAATTGCTCGGGCTTCCGGTTCCGCAACTGCGCGGCTTTTCGCTGTTCCAAAACTGGTGGCGGCTGTCGTTCGGGGAGAAGCTGCGTTCCACTCTCGGCACCGTCCGGCGGATTCTCACGCGCCGTTACCATCGTCCGCTGCGCCTGGCCGCAACGGCCGGCGATGCCCGCCCGGTTTCCTGCAACTTGGAAAGCGTCCCGGAAGTTTTGTGAAACGGAAAAAAATCGCGGTCGCGCCGGCCTCGGAATTTCAGTCCCGCCGCCGGCTGTTTGCCCTTCTGGGCGAACTGTATCCGGCTGACTTCGAAGTCTGGCAGCCGGGCGCAGCAACGGCTTTTGACGGCGCGATTTTTTGGGAGGGCTGCGCCGGGGAAAAGGAAATCACCGCCGCCCGGAACCTGGACTGCCTGGTCGTGGCCCGGGCGCAGCGGGCGGTCATCCCGGTGCAAAAATGCACCGTGAAATTCGCGGCGACGCCCGCGCTGGACAACGCCTTTCGCGGCCAGACCATGATTGAGGAAGGCATCGAGGAACTGCCGGAACTGCGGCCGCGCGACAGCGACGAAATCGTGTGCCGGATTGATTCGCTGCCGTATTGGCTGGTCCGGCGCGCGGACGGCGCGGCGGTCTCCGTCGCGGCGCTGGGGCCGGAAGAATTTTTGGACGGGCAGACGGTCTATGACCATTTCAACCGGCGGCGCTGGCTGCGGCTGCTGCCGTATTTTCATTTTCTGAAGCGGCTCACCCGCGACGACGCCTGGGAAGCGCCGCCCGTGCGCGCCTGCCTCATGTTTGACGACCCGAACCTGCATTGGCCGACGTATGGTTTTCTCGACCTGCGGAAACTGGCGCGGCACGCGCGGGAATTTAATTATCACGCGTCGTTTGCGATGGTGCCGCTGGACGCGTGGTTCATCAACCCGCAGGCGGGCGCGCTGTTCCGGGAAAACCGTCGGCACCTGTCCCTGTGCATGCACGGCAACGACCACGCGCCGGCGGAACTGGGCGCCGCCCTGGACGCGGACGGCTTCACGAAACTGTTCGCGCAGGGGCTGAAGCGGATTGACGGCTTTGAAAAACGTTCCGGCGTTTCCGTGGCGCGCGTGATGGTGCCGCCCCACGGCGCGTTTCAGGAAAGCGCGGCGGATCCGATGTTGAAACTGGGCTACGAGGCCGCCTGCGTCTCGCGCGCCTCGCTCACCGCCTGGAACAAGGGCAAGACGTGGCCGGCAACCTTCGGACACCCGGCGGTGGAATTTGTCGGCGGCGGCCTGCCGGTGATTCCGCGCCAGGTTCTGGCGGCCGGGCACGAGGGCACTTACCGGCTGGCGGCATTTCTGGGCCAGCCGATCATTCCGCACGGGCATCATCAGGACTGCGCGAACGGCCTCGATTTGCTGGGCGCGGCCGCGAGCAGCATCAACAGCCTGGGCAAGGTGGTCTGGACGGACATGGCCGCCATCAGCCGCTCCAATTATCTGACACGGCGGACGAACGGCACGCTCGCGGTGAAAATGCTGTCCCGCCGGATCACGCTGCCGGTGGACGGCGACGTAAAAGAGATTGTCATCGAACGGCCGTGGATTTCCGATGACGGAACAAATGAGCCGCTGGTCTGCCGCGAAGGAAACCAGACGCGCTTTTCCGGCCGGTTTGGCCGGCACAGTGCGGCCCTGCCATTGCCGGGCAAAAACAGCCTGGAAATAATTTCCGCCCCCGGTGAGGCGGTTGATTTTCGTGAAATCAAGCCGCCGCGATTCCAGCTTTGGCCGATGACCCGCCGGCTCCTTTCCGAAACCAGAGACCGGCTGGCGCCGCTCCGTTCCAAAATGCGTCCCCCAACAATCATCCCCGTTGCCAAATGACGAACCGGGAAAACATCCCGCCGCCGGACGCGGCCAGATTTACGGTGGTGGCCGCCGTCAACAACGACCTTGTCCTGAAGGATTGCCTGCTGCGGTCGCCGGAAGTGCGGGCGGTCCGGGAAATCATCATCCGGTGGGGCTGCCCGTCCGCCGGGCACGCCTACAACTCGGGCCTGCGGGCGGCGGAATCGGAGATTGTCGTCTTCGCCCATCAGGATGTTTTTTTTCCGGACGGCTGGTTCAAATCCGTGGCCCAGACGATTGCCGCCATTTCCACGAAGGATCCCCATTGGGGCGTTTTAGGAGTCTATGGCGTCAGCCGGTCCGGCGAAGGAATCGGACACCTGTATTCGACCGGTCTTCAACGCGTTCTTGGCCGCCCATTTGCAGAGCCGGTTGAAGTCGGCTCGCTGGACGAAGTGGTTTTGATAGTGCGGCGTTCGGCCGGTCTCCAGTTTGACGAGGCGCTGCCGGGATTCCACCTTTACGGCACGGACATCTGCCTGGAGGCGCGGCGCAAGGGATTGAAGTGCTATGCCATCTCCGCCTTTTGCATTCACAACTCGAACGGGCTGGCCATGCTGCCGCTGGCGTATTCGAAGGCGCTCCTGTTTATGCGCCGCAAATGGCGGACGCAGTTGCCGGTCTTCACGCCTTGCGTGGCCATCACCCGCTGGGGAATGCCGCTGGCCAGGCATTATGCCGAGAGCCTGGCCGGCTTTGTGTCCCGGCGCCGGGTTGGAAGCCGTTGTTCGGATCCTTCAGTGCTTTACCGGCAGCTTCTGGCCGGCAGCCGGATGGAACAGCTCGTTGACCGGAACAATTCGCCGGCGCGCGTGATGGATGTTGTGCCGGCACATCAGGACGCCCCGTTGGCGTAAACCTGAAACGGGCGCCGGATAAATTTCAAAATAGAGCCGCCCCAATCTCATGCCGTTAAAAACAAAAGTCCTGCGCGGCTCGGCCGTCCTCAGCCTGAATGAGGCCGTGGGCAGCGTCTGTTCGCTTGTCCGGAACTACATCCTGGCGCGCGTGCTTTCCAAGGACGACTTCGGCATCGCGGCGACGCTGACGGTGGCCTTCCTGTTTTTGGAAATCATCAGCAAGATGGCGTTCGGCCAGCAGGTCATCGTTTCGAAGCATGGCGGCGACCGGCTGTTCATTGACACGGGGCACACAATCCAGCTCATCATCGGATTTTTAAGCGCGGCCATTTTTCTGGTCATCGCCCGTCCGCTGGCCGGGCTGCTGGCCGTGCCGCAATTGGCGGAGGGGCTGCGGTTGCTGGCCTTGGTGCCGGCCTGCATGGCGCTTGGCCATCTTGGCGCCTATACCTACGCGCGGGAGGTGCACTTCGAACGCTCGGTGTGTCTCGAGGCGATACCCCAGATACTGATTACTCTGGCCGCCTGGCCGATCGCCGTCTGGCTGCAGGATTTTCGGGCGTTCATCTGGATTCAAATCGGCAAGGCGGCCTTGTCCACCCTGGTCTCCTATCTCGTCGGGGGCAGCCGTTACGCCTTTGGTTTCCGCAAAAATTATTGCCGCGAAATCATCCGGTATAGCTGGCCGCTTATCGTTTCCGGTTTGATTATGCTTTGCAGTTCGCAAGGGGACCGGCTGATGATGACGCGGGCCTACAGCATGAAAGATCTGGGGACTTACGCGGTGGCCTGGTCGCTGGCCGCGACGCCCTGTTTCGCCATGATGAAAATCGTGGGCGGCATATCGCTGCCCATGCTGGCCCAGGCGGCGGACGATCACGCGCTGCTGCGAACCCGTTACGCGCTGGTGGCGCAGGTGTTCTCGCTGTATGGCGCGCTGTTCACCATCGGCATGGCTGTCTGCGGCGAGGACATAATGCGGCTGCTGTTTGGAAACAAATACGCCGGCACCGGGGCGCTCGCGGCCTGGCTGGCCTATGGGCAGGCCGTGCGGATCATTCGCGGCGCGCCGAGCGGCGTGGCCTGGGCGCGCGGCGAGACCACGACCCAGATGATTGGCACGGTTGTCCGGCTGCTGGGATTGATACTGGTCGTGCCGGTGCTGGTTCTCAAAGGCTCGCTGTATTGGGTGGCGGCGGCGGGCATTGTCGGCGAAGTCCTGGCGCTGGCAACGCAGGTTGTTGAAGTCCGCCGGCGGCACCGGATGGAAACCGGC
>Ga0316231_1003844_pt1 | contig 12882 bp, 8 predicted proteins | sample TBH18027metaG_FD_206002 | JGI IMG/M metagenome (GOLD analysis project Ga0316231, IMG submission 206002) | Freshwater microbial communities from Trout Bog Lake, Wisconsin, USA - TBH18027 | ecosystem: Environmental > Aquatic > Freshwater > Lake > Hypolimnion/Profundal zone | place: USA: Wisconsin...
CTCCCTTCCAGGCGAACACCGGAATCCCAGCCCTGGCAATGGCCGCGGCCGCATGGTCTTGCGTGGAGAAAATGTTACAGCTCGCCCAGCGCACCGAAGCGCCGAGCGTCACCAGCGTCTCGATGAGAATGGCCGTCTCAATGGTCATGTGCAATGAGCCGGTAATGCGGACGCCTTTGAGGGGCTTCTGTGTGCCATACTTCTTGCGCAGGGACATCAGGCCGGGCATCTCATGTTCCGAGACGTGGATGGTCTTGCGGCCCCATTCCGCCAGGGAAAGGTCGCGGACTTTGAAATCGTTTTTGAGTTTCTTTTTCATGATTGATTCACTCCCGAATGCGGCGCAACATACTTGCGGACCGCCCAAAAGGCAACGCCGTTTTATTGCCGGATTCGTCCGCCCACAATCTCCAAAACCCGCTCACCGCGCTTCGCGACGTGTTGGTCGTGGGTCACCATTACCAACGTCGCACCCGTGTCGGCCCGCATTTTCCAGAGGAGATCGAGAATGGTTTCGCTGGTCTTGTCGTCGAGGTTACCGGTCGGCTCGTCAGCGAGCAACAGGCTCGGGCGGTTCATGAGCGCCCGCGCCAGCGCCACCCGCTGCTGTTCGCCACCACTCAATTCAGCCGGCCGATGCTCCCAGCGATCCCCCAACCCCACCGCTGCCAACAGTTCCCGGCCGCGCGCCGTCGCCGAGCGTCCCGCCACCATGGCCGGCACGCAGACATTTTCCAAGGCGTCCAATTCCGGTAAAAGATTGTAGGATTGAAACACAAACCCCACCCGCTCATTGCGCCAGCGGGTCCGGTCCAGATTGTCGAGCGGGGTCCCGTCAAACAAAATTGTGCCGTCGGTCGGCCGGTCGAGTCCGCCCAGCAAATGAAGCAATGTGCTCTTGCCGGCACCGGACGCCCCGACGATGACCACCACTTCGCCGCGCGTGATCTCCAGATCCAATCCTTTCAGGACTTCCACTTCCCGCCGGCCGATCCGGTAGGTCTTGTGAAGCTGCCGGGCCGCCAGAATGACATTACTCATACTTTCGCCTTCGCTTCCTCTCACCCAACCTCTCCCCACCGGGGGAGAGGATTAAGGTGAGGGGGATTCGCCGGTAACTACTCATGGCGGAGCGCCTCCACGGGTTCCAGCCGGGCCGCCCAGAGCGCCGGCAACACACCGCCCAATGTGGCAATGATCTGCGCAACCACCGCGATGGTCACCAGATCGCGTCCGGTCAGATAAGTCGGGATCTTTTGGAGATTGTAGATTTCGCGCGGGAACAACTCGATCTGCAGTACGTTCGACAAGAACGCCCGCACCTGTTCGATGTGGCCAATGGTCAGCAAGCCGAGCGCCAGTCCCGCCGCGACCCCGAACAAACCCACAATAAATCCTTGAAACAGAAACAAGCGGGCAATCCGCCAAGACGTTGCACCCACGGCTTTGAGGACCCCGATTTCATTGGTTTTCTGCGCGGCCACTGTGATGAGCGTGCCCATCACACAGAAGGCAGCGACCACGATGACGAGGCTGAGAATCAAGAACATCGCAGTCTTTTCGACCTGGATCGCGCCGAGAATTTTCTCATTGAGCTGCATCCACGTCGCCGCATGGAGGGGCGATGGCAATTTCCGATTGAGCGTATACGCGACGGAATTTGCCCCGACAAACGGATCGTCGGCTGTGAGTTCAACGCCATGAATCGCACCGCGCAGCTCATAAAGTTCCTGTGCCGTTTTCAGCGATGTAAAAATCAAGCCAACGTCATATTCGTACATCCCGGACTGGAAGATGCCGGTCACGGTCAAATCCAGCGGGAGATAGACTTCTTCGCCTTTCTTTTCGATATTGCGCGGTGAATAAACGGTGATTTTATCGCCCAGATGGATGTCGTACTGCTCCGCCAGCTCCCGTCCAATAACAACCTTGTCGCCGTTCAGGTCGAGCCCTCCTTCCTTCAGGTAGGATCCGAGCTTGCTGACTTTGACTTCACGTTCGGGGTCGATACCTTTCATGTACGGCGTGGCAACATGGCGGTTGAATTCCACCAAGACCAAGCCCATCACAAACGGGGCCGCCGCTTTCACATGCGGGGTCCGCTCGATTGTCTTCAACAATTCGGCGCCGTTTTTGATAACCCCACCGCTTACGGTCACATGCGCGTGCATGCCCATGAGCTTGTCACGGAGTTCCCGGTCGAACCCGCTCATCACGGCAATCACAACGATCAACACCCAAACGCCAAGGGTCACGCCAATCAATGAGATCAGCGTAATCGCCGAGACAAACGACCGCTTCGGCTTGAGGTATCGCAGTCCGAGGAACAGTTCAAAAGGTAAGCGAGTCATGGGCGAAGTGCCAAAGTGGCTAAGCGGCAAAGTGCCGCAATGCATAAGTGACTAAGTGCATAAGTAACTTGGGAACTTCGGCACATCGGCACTTATGCACTGTCTCATACCTGGGGTCTCAACTGCGGAAAGAGGATCACGTCCCGAATGCTCTCGACGCCGGTCAACATCATCACCAGGCGGTCGATGCCGATGCCCATCCCGCCCGCGGGGGGCATCCCGTGTTCGAGGGCAGTCAGGAAATCTTCGTCCAATTTCTCGGCGTGACCCGCCGCTTGCGCCAACAAGCGCTCGCGCTGGATCACCGGATCATTCAACTCTGTATACGCCGGCGCAATCTCCTGGCCGTTGATGATCAACTCAAACACATCCACCACGCTGGGGTCTTGCCGATTCGGCTTGGCCAGCACCACCAACTCCGCCGGCAAGTGCGTCACAAACGTCGGATTGATGAGCGTCGATTCAATGGTTTTCTCAAAGACAGCATTGGTGACTTCATAGTCGGGCGCGTCCGCGGGGAACTCAACACCCAGCTTGATCGCCCGCGCCTTGCGTTCCGCCGGCGTGACCGCAAACCAATCCTTGCCGTGCCGTTCCTCAACGATTTCACGGTAGGTCACACGCCGCCACGGGGGCGTCAGATCAATTTCCTGGTCGTCGTACCGTTTGACAATCAGCGTATCGAACACGTCCTCCGCAATGGTCACCACCAAGCCCTGCACCAGCTCCATCATCGTCTCGTAATCGCCGTACGCTTGATAGACCTCGAGCATCGTGAACTCGGGATTATGCCGGCGCGAGATCCCTTCGTTCCGGAAGTTCCGGTTGAGTTCGTAGACCTTTTCAAAACCGCCGACGAGCAGCCGCTTCAGATACAATTCGGGAGCAACCCGCAAAAACAAATCCACCCCAAGCGCTTCGTGGTGGGTGATGAACGGCTTGGCCGCGGCCCCACCGGCAATGGGCTGCATCATCGGGGTCTCAACCTCCATAAATCCGCGCCCATCGAGAAACTTCCGGACCTCCGACACGATCCGGCTCCGGAGCCGGAACGTTTCGCGCACTTTGTCATTCATCCACAAATCGAGGTAACGCTGCCGGACCCGCGTCTCGGCGTCCTTGATGCCAAACCATTCCTTTGGCAACGGCTGGATCGCCTTGCTGAGCAAGGTGAAATCTTCCACGCGAACCGTTAACTCACCGGCATGTGTTGTAAAAAGCTTACCGGTGATCCCGACAATATCACCGAGATCGATGAGATGCTTAAACCGATCAAACTTCTCGTCCGTCAGAACCTTTTTCTGCACATAAATCTGAATGCGCCCGGTCGAATCCTTGACGTCCGCGAACAAGCTCTTGCCCATGTCGCGGTGACTCATCAACCGCCCGGCAATTTGCACATCGCGTTCCGGAGCCGGGTTGGTGCGGACGACGGCGATTGTCTCCGGCACATCAAACCGGCTGCCGTACGGGTCCGTCCCCTGCTCCAATAACTTCGCGCGTTTTTCCAACCGCGCCTTCACTAAATCATTGATTTGCTCCATGCTGGCAGTCTAGCGTGGTTCTGTTCCTTCTCGCAACCGCAAAACAACCAGCTATATTTAGCACCATGGTACCGATAAAATATCTTCAGCAATTCTGCGGGCTGTCATTCCGAGCTTGTCGAGGAATCTGCCCCGGTCAAGGGACGACCCTTCGACGGGCTCAAGGTGGCAGATTCTAAAGGTTTGCGGGCACTCCAGTCAGCGAAATAGCAAATGAAACGCCACTGTTCTGATCTTCTCCGCTTATTATCGATCTTGTTGCTCCTCCTCACCGGCACCGTTCATGCCGCATCGCTCGCCGACTTCACCAATGTCACCGCCGGACACTATCAAGTGCTGGCCCAAAGCGGCCTGCCGATGGCCAGCCAGGTCAACGGCTTCATGAACGAGATGCTCCGCCATTACTCCCGGTATTTCTCCAACTGGACTTTCAAAGACGCCTCGCGCGTGGTGGTCTTCAGCAACCTCGCCGACTTCCGCAGCTATGCCCACAGTTCCATCGGCGTCACCCATCCCGGCCTCGCGGGCTATTGCCATTTAAAAACCGACGCCGACGGCAATACATTTTACGAACTGGTCACCTTTGAACATCCGCAGCTCTGGCAGGTTCTGGCGCACGAAGGCTTTCATCAGTTCATCGGCTACGAATTAGGTGACGCCGTACCGGTCTGGCTCAACGAAGGGATGGCGCAATATTTTGAGAACAGCTCCGTCAAAGGAGGCCGGCTCATCCCCGGCGGCATTGACCCCGCGCGACTGGCCTCCGCGCAAGCGCTGCTACGGGCGCGCCAGATGATCTCCGTCGCGGACTTATTGCTGATGGAACGCGGCACATTTTACGCAAACCCGGCCATCACTTACCCCATGAGCTGGGCGCTGGTGCATTTTCTAATGAACCGCGATGGATTCAATTATCAGAGCAGCCATTTCCGCCGATACCTCCAGGATCTGCGCTGGAACCGGGATGACGTAGAAAGTTTTCGCAAGCGATTTGGCCGGGACAGTGTGGAATGGGAAAAAGAATTCCGCAGCTACATCGCCCATCTCCGCCCACCCGCCCCCGGCTAGTCCACACGGTTATCCGACCGCATTGACCGGGTTGTGCGCCGGTCTCCGACCCGCGCACTCCGGCCGACCGAAGGTCTACCATTCCAGCTCAAGACCTGCGGTCTGCGAAAACGGCGCGGTCTCGAGACCGACGCCGAACCTGAATCGCAAGCCGAATGCTCAAACCGACCCCGGTTCCATCGGGAGATAATCACGGGCGTTGCCGAAGCTGATCGCGCGCACCAAATTGCCTAGAAGTTTCATGTCGTTCGGCAACTCCCCGTTCACCACATCCTGCCCGATCAAATTACAGAGGATGCGGCGGAAATACTCGTGCCGGCTATAGCTGAGGAAACAGCGCGAATCGGTGAGCATCCCAACAAACCGGCTGAGCAGCCCCAGATTACTGAGCGCGTTGAGCTGCCATTCCATCCCCTCCTTTTGGTCGAGGAACCACCAGCCGCTCCCAAACTGAATCTTGCCGGGCACGGTACCGTCCTGGAAATTGCCGAGCATGGTGGCGAGAACATAGTTGTCCGCCGGATTCAGATTATACAGGATGGTCTTGGGCAATCGGTTGTTCGTATCCAATCGGTCGAGGTATTTCCCCAAAGCCGCGGCTTGCGGCCAGTCGCCAATGGAATCAAACCCGGTATCCGGCCCAAGCGCGCGCAGTTGCCGTGAACTATTGTTACGCTGAGCCCCCAGATGCAATTGCATGACCCACCCCCGGGCGTGGTACTGTTCCCCCAGCCAAACCATCATGAAACTGCGAAATCTGGCCACCGCCTCGGGTGCAACTTGTTTACCCGTTCGGGCGAGGTCAAAAGTTTGAGCCGCCTCCCCCTGGGTGCAATCCGCCGCGTCCAGATAGTTTAGGCCGTGGTCCGACAGCCGGCAGCCGTTTGCATGAAAGAAATTGAGTCGCTCAGCGAGGCGCTCCAGCAAACTGGTCAGGGTACCGGCCGCACCCACTTTGTCAAGCCAGGCATTCCACGGAATCAATTGGTCCACTGCCAACGCCTTGTCGGGCCGCCAGGCCGGATAAACACGCGTCTTGAGCTGGGTCTTGGCCAGCGTCCGGTGGTGCGCGAGGGAATCGGTCGGATCGTCGGTTGTGCAAACAACCGCCACCCGGCTGGATTCCAGAATCGCGTGCACAGACATCTGCTCAAGTTTCGCGTTGGCGGTGTCCCAGATTTTCTGGGCGGTGGATTCATCGAGCAGATCGTCAATCCCAAAGAACCGTTTCAGTTCGAGGTGCGTCCAATGGTACAGCGGGTTGCGCAATGTTGCGGGCACGGTGCGCGCGAAGGCCAGGAACTTCTCCCAATCACTGGCGCCACCGGTGCAGAACTCTTCCGCAATCCCATTCGCACGCATGGCCCGCCATTTGTAGTGGTCGCCGGCCAACCAGATTTCATAAAGGTTGCAAAAGGTTTTATTGCCGGCAATCTGGTCGGGCGGCAGATGGCAGTGATAATCAAAAATCGGCTCCCGCGCCGCGTGGTCGTAATACAGTTCGCGGGCCACCTCGGAACGAAGAAGGAAATCGTCCGTCAAAAAAGTTTTCATTCGTTCAACCTTCACTCAGCAGCGAATAATTTCTTCAACCCAACTGGGCCGGGGGGGGAGTCCGATCCATTTCGCATCCACTAGCATATCTGGTCGCCACACTTCAACTCTTCTCGCCGTTGGCGACCAACCTCGTCGTCCAAGCCTGTTTGATTCGCTTCGTAGTAGAACGAGTGTCTCGCTCGTTTACCGGATCGTTGAACAGGCGTCCCGCCTGTTTGATTGATCTGAATACAACAGACACAGGCGGGACGCCCGTCCAACTATCGGTAACCGGGCGTCCCGTCAATTCTCCCCACCTCCAGCCGAGTCTCTACACAGTCGGCTTGAAGCTGGTGATGGCGCGCATGTACTGGGCGCGCTCAAACGCGCTCGGATTCGGGCATTTCAACTGGCTCATGCTGCCTTGCATCTGCTCGACCGACTCGTACCAGTGTTGCTCCATCCATTCGCGCAACCCCTGCTCCATCGTCCGCAAATGATCCACGCCGTGCAGCAACAACGCCGAGGCAATCATGGTGCAGTTCGCACCGGCCATGAGCATCTTCAAAACGTCCTGCGCGGTATGAACACCGCTGGTGCCGGCCAAATCCGCGCGAATCTTGCCGTGCAAAATCGCCAACCACCGCAACGGCAATCGCAGTGCCTGCGGCGTGCTTAACAAGACGCTGGGCTGGACTTCGAGTTCATCGAGGTTCAGGTCCGGCTGATAGAACCGGTTGAACAGCACCAGCCCATTCACACCGGTATCGTCAAGCTTCTTCGCCATGTTCGCCATGTTGCTAAAGAACGGGCTCAGCTTGACGGCGACCGGGATCTTCACACTGCCTTTGACGGCTTTGACTACATCGAGGTACGTCTGCTCGACGGCCGCGCCGCTGAGATTCAAGTCAGTCGGAATGTTGTAGATGTTCAGTTCCAGCGCGTCGGCACCGGCCTGCTCGATTTTTTTTGCGAAATCGATCCACCCGCCCGGCGTGCTGCCGTTGAGGCTGGCGATCACCGGAATCTTTACGGCGGCCTTGGCTTTGCGAATGTGTTCGAGGTATTGGTCCGGTCCGAGATGGTAATCCTCCTCGTCGGGGAAGTAACTCAGCGCCTCGGCATAGCTCTCGGTGCCTTCGGTCAAGTGATGGTTCAACTCTTGCGATTCCAGGCGCAGTTGCTCCTCGAACAGCGAATAGAGCACCACCGCGGCGGCTCCGGCATCTTCGATCTTCCGAATCTTGCCGATGTCGTCGGTGAGCGGCTGGCAGGCCGAAACCACCAGCGGTGTCTTCAAGGTCAGTCCCATGTAGTTTGTGCGTAGGTCCATGATTTATTCTCCTTTGGCCGCGGTTGTAGTGGTAGCGCCGGTTGCTGAGGGAGCCGGCGGTTCAGGGGCAAATTTCCGGCCCGCCATGTATTCGTAGAACCGGAATCGCGTATCGGCATCTTCCTGGGCCATTTTGAACAACAGCTTGGCGCGATCCGGTTTGCTCTTGGTCAGCATCTTGAAGCGGTTTTCCATCAGCATAAACTGCTCGACCGTCTGGGTCGCCTTGCGCGAATCCAACTGTAGCGGATTCTGCTGCGCCACGGTGCGGCGCGGGTCGAACCGGTACAGCAGCCACTGGCCGCTGTTGACGATCGCCTTCTGGTCTTGCATGGCGGTGGTCATGTTGATGCCATGCGCGATGCAATGGCTGTAGGCAATGATCAGGGACGGGCCGTCGTAACTTTCGGCTTCGATGAACGTGCGGAGCGTATGCTCGTCACGCGCGCCCATCGCCACGGAACCGACGTACACATGGCCATAGGTCATGGCGATCAACCCCAGATCTTTTTTACCCAGCGGCTTGCCGCCCGCGGCAAACTTCGCCACGGCACCGCGCGGCGTGGACTTGGACATCTGCCCGCCGGTGTTGGAATAAACTTCAGTGTCGAGCACGAGAATATTGACGTTGCGGCCGCTGGCCATGACGTGATCCAGTCCGCCGTAGCCAATGTCGTACGCCCAACCGTCGCCGCCAAAGATCCAGACGCTCTTCTTCACCAGCATGTCAGCGACCGACTGCAACAGCCGCACTTCGGGCGTGTTTAACCCCTTGAGTTTTTCCTTCAATGCCACCACGCGTTGCCGCTGGTCATAAATACCGGCTTCGTCTTTTTGGTCGGCTTTGAGAAGTGCCGTCACCAGATCATCGCCCAACTGCGGCGCGAGTCGCTGGACCAGTTCCCGGGCGAACTCCGTCTGTTTGTCGACGGACAGCCGATACCCGAGACCGAATTCGGCGTTGTCCTCGAACAGTGAATTGTTCCAAGCCGGGCCACGGCCATCACGATTCTTCGTGTACGGAGTCGTCGGCAGGTTGCCGCCGTAAATCGAGGAACAGCCCGTGGCGTTGGCCACCAACATCCGGTCGCCGAACAATTGCGTCACCAGCTTGATATAGGGCGTTTCTCCACAACCCGCACAGGCGCCACTGAACTCGAACAGCGGTTCCATGAGCTGCTGTTGCGGGATGCTGCCCACCTTGATTTTGCGGCGATCGAGTTCGGGAATATTGAGGAAGAAGTCCCAATTGGCCCGTTCGGCATCGCGGAGCGGAGCTTGCGGCGCCATATTGATCGCCTTGAGTTTGACCTCGGTTTTGTTTTTTGCCGGACAAACTTCCACACACAACCCGCAGCCAGTACAATCTTCAGCCGCGACCTGAATGGTAAATTTATAGCCGGTGGCTTTAAAGTCGCGATCCCGCGCATCTGCGGCCTTGAAAGTGGCCGGCGCGTTGGCCAGCGCGGCGGGTTCGTACGCTTTGGCACGAATCGTGGCATGCGGACAGACCATCGCGCACTTGCCGCACTGGATGCAGACTGCGGAATCCCACACTGGGATATCCAACGCGATATTCCGCTTCTCCCAGCGCGCCGTCGCAGTCGGGAATGTGCCGTCGCACGGCATCACACTGACCGGCAACAGGTCGCCGCGGCCGGCAATGATCTCGCCCAGCACGTTGCGCACAAACTCCGGTGCGACCAACGGCACCGGCGGCAGGAACTCGGCCCGACTGTCCACCTTGCTCGGAACGGTGACCGGGTACATATTGGCGAGCGTGTTATCCACGGCCTTGAGATTCATCTGGACGATTTCGTCGCCCTTCTTGCCGTAGGTTTTCTTGATCGAGTACTTGATGGCGTTGATCGCTTCGTCCTTCGGCAACACACCGGAGATGGCAAAGAAACAGACTTGCATGACGGTGTTGATCCGGCCGCCCATCCCGCTTTCGCGTGCGACCTTGACGGCATCGATCACGTAGAATTTCAACTTCTTATCGATGATTTGCTGCTGCATCGGCCGCGGCAGGTGACTCCAGACGGCGGTGGGGCCGAACGGTGTGTTCAAGAGGAACGTGCCGCCCGCTGTCATGTCCTTGAGCATGTCATATCGTTCGAGGAAGATGGGCTGATGGCAGGCGACAAAGTTCGCTTTCGAAATGAGGTAGGTCGAGCGAATCGGCTGCGACCCGAATCGCAAGTGCGACACCGTCATCGAACCCGACTTCTTGGAATCATACACGAAGTAGCCCTGGGCGAAATTGTCAGTTTCTTCGCCGATGATCTTGATGGAGTTCTTGTTTGCGCCCACCGTGCCGTCGGCGCCGAGTCCGTAGAACAGGGCGCGCACGACTTTGTCGGACTCGGCCGAAAATTCCGCATCGAACTCGAGGCTTGTATGGCTGACGTCGTCGTTGATGCCGATGGTAAAATGGTTTTTCGGTTTGGCAGCCGCGAGATTATCGTAGATTGCCTTGATCATCCCCGGCGTGAATTCCTTGGAAGAGAGACCATACCGCCCGCCCACAACCTTGCCAATCTGCCGGCCGGCTTCAAACAGCGCCTGAACGCAATCCAGGTACAACGGATCGCCACCGGCACCGGGTTCCTTGGTCCGATCCAGAATCGCCAGCGCCTTTGTTGTTTTGGGAATCGCCGCGAGGAAGCTGGCAATATCCCACGGGCGATAGAGGCGCACCTTGATCACGCCGACTTTAGCGCCTTGGGCATTCAAATAATCGACCGTTTCGTGGACGGCTTCGCAGCCCGATCCCATCAATACAATCACGCGCTCCGCATCGGGTGCCCCGTAATAATCAAACAGGTGATATTGCCGCCCGACGATTTTCGCAAATTTATCCATCGCCTTCTGCGTGATGGCCGGACAAGCGGCATAAAACGGATTCACGGTCTCACGGCCTTGGAAGTACACGTCGGGGTTTTGCGCTGTGCCGCGCAATACAGGCCGGTCCGGCGACAGGCCCCGTGACCGGTGCGCCGCAACGAGTGAGTCATCCACCATCGCCCGCATATCGTCTTCGGTCAGCATCTCGACCTTGACCACTTCGTGGGAGGTCCGGAAGCCATCAAAGAAATGCATGAATGGAATCCGCGATTCGAGGGTTGCTGCCTGGGAGATCAGCGCAAAGTCCATGGCTTCCTGCACGGAATTCGAACAGAGCATGGCGAACCCGGTCTGCCGCGTGGCCATCACATCGGCGTGATCGCCAAAGATTGACAGCCCCTGCGCTGCCAGGGAGCGCGCCGTCACATGAAATACCGCCGGGGTCAATTCACCGGCAATCTTGTACATGTTCGGAATCATGAGCAGCAAGCCCTGCGACGCCGTAAAGGTGGTGGTCAACGATCCGGTTTGCAACGAGCCGTGGAGGGCACCCGCCGCCCCACCCTCGCTCTGCATCTCGGTCACAGATGGCACCGTCCCCCAGATATTCTTGATGTTGCGGGCGGCATATTCATCCGACCATTCGCCCATCGGCGATGAGGGGGTGATCGGGTAGATCACGATCACTTCGTTAATGCGATAGGCAACATGGCCAACCGCTTCATTTCCGTCCATTGTTACGAACTCTCGTTTTGTCATTTTTTATCTCCTAAAGTTTTCGGTTATGCAACGCGGTCGGCTGATCGCGCTGCGGCAATTAACAAATCCTCGGCAAATCCTCGCCCGTCGGTAGATCGATAATTCGTTCTCCGCCGATCGCGGTCCGCAACACAGCCAACCCCTTTGGTTTTTCAATTACTTCCCCGATTACAACTGCCCCGCGGCCCAGCGGAACCGACCGCAACGCTTGCACCACCTGATCCGCGTCTGAACCCCGGCACACAACGACCAGCTTTCCTTCGTTGGCAATGCTCAGAGGATCCAAGCCTAACAAATCACAGGCACCCTGCACCGCCGGACTGATTGGCAGCGCCGTCTCCTGCAACCGGATCCCCACCTGGGACGCCCGCGCAAAATCACACACGGTCGTCGCTAGACCGCCACGCGTCGGGTCCCGCATCGCGTGTATATCTGCACCTGAAGCAAGCAATATTTTTACCATTTGCCACAGCGGGGCGCAATCACTGACTACACTGGTCTGAAACGCAATCCCGGCCCGGCGGCTCAGCACTGCGATACCATGTTCCCCGATCGGACCGCTCAACACGACCGCATCCCCTGGGCGCAACTGAGCCCCCCCCACCGGCTGACGGGAGACCACCCGACCAATCCCGGCGGTGTTGATGTAAATCCCATCGCACTTGCCGCGTTCGACGACCTTCGTATCACCCGTGACGACGGTCACACCCACTTCCGCCGCCGTCTTTTGAATCGAGGCGATGATTTTTTCAAGGTCGGCCAGCGGCAACCCCTCTTCCAAAATCAGCCCAAGACTCAGCCACAACGGCTGCGCTCCCTGCACCGCCAGATCGTTCACCGTCCCGCACACCGCCAGCTTGCCGATGTCCCCGCCCGGAAAGAAATACGGCTGCACCACATAACTGTCCGTCGTGAATGCCAATCGCTCGCCGCCAAACTCGCGCACCGCGCTATCATCCATTGCCCCCAAATCAAACGCCGGCGCGAACACGCGTTCAATCAGCTCATGCGTCAGCGATCCGCCGCCGCCATGAGCCAACAAAATCCGGTCGTGTTTCATGCCGGTTTCCTCCGCACGACATACCGGGCCTTGCCTTCCTTCACTTGAAATCCGATTGCCTTCTTGGGCGGTTCGGACAGGGCTGGCGGATCAATGATGTCCATCACGCGTTGGAGGATGGTCACGATGGCGGCTTCGTGGACATCGAGGCGGTCCTTCAATTCCTTCTCCAGCGCGGCGAGTTTGCCCGCCAGTTCCCGGGTGTCCGACAACGCGGAGCGCATTTTGATGAATGCCCGCACCACGAAAACACTCAACTGCGCTGCCCGCTTGCTGTTGAGGACATTGGCCGCCATCACCGCGCCGTGTTCGGTGTAAACCCAGGCTGGTTTTCGTCTTCCTCCGTGGCCGGAACTTGATATTCCAATTTGGAATTTCAAGTTG
>Ga0316231_1003846_pt1 | contig 12877 bp, 10 predicted proteins | sample TBH18027metaG_FD_206002 | JGI IMG/M metagenome (GOLD analysis project Ga0316231, IMG submission 206002) | Freshwater microbial communities from Trout Bog Lake, Wisconsin, USA - TBH18027 | ecosystem: Environmental > Aquatic > Freshwater > Lake > Hypolimnion/Profundal zone | place: USA: Wisconsin...
GCAATCAGGACAAAATCAAAAATTTGATTGACCTTCGTGCGGAGGCCAAACTTGGCGGGGGAGCGAAACGAATTGATGCGCAACACACCAAAGGTAAATTAACCGCACGCGAACGTATTGACTTACTGCTCGATGAAGGGAGCTTTGAAGAGTTTGACATGTTTGTCACCCACCGCTGTACCAATTTCGGGATGGAGAAGACTAAGTTTATGAGTGACGGCGTTGTTACCGGAAGGGGTACCATCGATGGTCGTACAATATTTGTCTTTTCACAGGATTTTACCGTGTTTGGCGGCTCACTCTCCGAGACCTTTGCCCAGAAGATTTGTAAAGTGATGGATATGGCCATGAAGGTTGGTGCTCCATGTATTGGCATTAACGATTCAGGGGGTGCCCGCATCCAGGAAGGTGTCACTGCGTTAGCCGGTTATGCTGAAATCTTTCAACGCAACATTATGGCTTCAGGGGTGATTCCGCAGATCTCTGCAATTTTTGGTCCTTGTGCAGGAGGGGCTGTTTATTCTCCCGCCCTGACCGATTTTATTGTGATGAAAAAAGATACCAGTTATATGTTTGTTACTGGTCCTAAGGTAGTTAAGACCGTAACTGGGGAAGTTGTAACTGATGAGCAGTTGGGTGGTGCTCTTGTTCATGGTACAAAATCGGGGGTTACCCATTTTGTTTCTGACTCGGAGGAGGAAGGATTAATGCTGATTCGCAAGCTACTCTCCTATTTACCACAAAATAATCTTGAAGATCCGCCAATTTCCTATTGCCAGGATCCGATTGATCGTCTGGATGACAGCCTGAACGATATTATTCCCGAAAATCCCAATAAACCATATGATGTTAAGGATGTAATCCATTCAATTGCCGACGAAGGGGAGTTTATGGAGGTTCACAGAAATTATGCTCAGAATATTGTGGTAGGGTTTGCCCGGTTTAATGGTATGCCTGTTGGTATTGTAGCCAACCAGCCTGCTTATTTGGCTGGTGTGCTCGATATTAATGCTTCCAGAAAAGCAGCCCGCTTCATCCGCTTTTGCGATGCGTTTAATGTTCCGATAGTCACTCTCGAAGATGTTCCCGGATTCTTACCCGGCACAGCTCAGGAGTATGGAGGTATCATCATTCATGGGGCCAAATTGCTTTTTGCATATGGTGAAGCTACAGTTCCAAAGATAACTGTAATTTTGCGTAAAGCTTATGGGGGCGCCTATTGTGTAATGAGTTCAAAACATTTGCGTGGCGATATTAATTATGCATGGCCTCAGGCTGAAATTGCGGTTATGGGACCCAAGGGTGCAATTGAAGTTTTGCAAAATAAGAAGATCGCAGCAATAACCGATCCTGTGGCCCGCGCAGAATATATTGCCAGGGCTGAAGCGGAATATAAGATGGAATTTGCAAATCCCTATAATGCAGCCAGATACGGATATATTGATGATGTGATTGAGCCTCGTAATACCCGGTTCCGCATTATCAGAGCGTTACAGGCGCTTGCAACTAAAAAGGATACAATGCCGGCTAAGAAACATTCAAACCTACCGTTATAAATCCGAATAGCTATGCTAGAAAATGAATCAGGTATTTTAAAGTTGTTGAAACGTCTAGGATTTTTCACATCCAAAGAGGTCTCAAAAACTGTGGAAATGGAGAAAACAGCATCCCCGGGTACGGCACAGGATGGCTTATCCGGTGAAGTGAATGCGGCCATAGTCATGGCACTCCATCTTTACAGCAGTGAGATCCACGATCAGGAAGATCCTATAATTACAATGATCAGAGTGTCAAGAACTTATTCACCATGGAGTTCAAAAATTTATGGATTAAGAAAATCACCAAGATAAATCGGACTGAATATGAAAAAGTATAAGTTTAAAATTAACGGGAATCAGTACAATGCCGAGGTTGTGAGTATTGAAGATAATATTGCCGAAATAGAAATTAATGGAATAAAATACAGCGTCCAGGTCGAAAAGGATATTCAACCGGTCAAAACGCCAAAATTGGTACGCAGTGTTTCGGTCCCTTCAACTGATTCACATCCGTCAATAGCCAAAACAAGCAGTCCTTCCGCTCCCAAAGGTACAGGCACGATTAAATCGCCGCTGCCAGGTGTGATCCTTGATCTTTTAGTGAAAAAAGGGGATACAGTAAAAGTCGGACAACGATTACTTGTACTTGAAGCGATGAAAATGGAGAACAATATTGAAGCTGATAAAGCTGGAGTAGTTGTTTCAATTGCCAAAAACAAAGGGGATTCTGTAATGGAAGGTGACATTTTAATTGTAATAGGAGAATGATCGTCCAATAGGTCATTGTAGCCCGAATTTTGCTGAGCTTCCTGCATAAACGATTACGCAAAATATGTTTGAAAGCGATCTTTGAAAAAGGATCGCTTTTTTTTGTACCTTCACGTCATCAACTTAACTTAAATTATCCCGGATGAAAAAATCCAGCAACACCTTGCTCTGCCAATGGGTGGGTCCGAAAAAGCATCGACTTATAGGTACTAATTTCAATATTTAATCGCTAATTATCATGAAAAAGAGATCCCTAATCACTTTAATTCTTTGTTTGGTTTTATTGTCGGTATTTGTTTCAAATCAGGCAGTAGCACGCATGTCAAAGGTCACTAAACCACCAATCCAGGTGGATAAATCAGCCACTTCTAAAGTCGACATGACTCAATGGAGAGCACTGTTTAATGGCAAAGATCTGACCGGATGGAAACAAGTTGGTCCCGGTTCACATTATGTGGAAGATGGTTTATTGAAGTCTCATGGTGGAATGGGCTTGCTTTACTGGACGGGAGAAAAATTCGGAAATTGCACGATTCGGGTTACATTCAGGATGCGTGATAAGAACAGTAATTCTGGGGTCTTTATCCGGATACCAATCGAACCTCGCGAAGAATGGATGCCGGTTAATTATGGCTATGAGGTTCAGATTGATAACAATCCGGAGCTCTCCAACGAAGATGATTACCATTATACAGGAATGCTCTATTCGCTGACTAAACCATTGGCTAAAACCGGGAAACCCGGACCGGAATGGAATACCATGGAAATTACTCTTGATGGACCAAGGACCATTGTTGTTTTAAATGGTGTAAAGGTGACTGATTTTAAAGAAGGAGATCCGGTTCCGGAGCGCAAATTTGATTTTGAACCTTTCCGGGGGCCACGTCCGCTTTACGGATTTATGGGATTACAAAATCATGGGGATAATGATGTCGTATTCTTTAAGGAAGTGGTTGTTAAACCATTATATAATAAGGCTAAGTAAAAATTAAAGGATGGAATTCTGAAACTTTAACCTGTCTGAAAATGAAAAAAATGGATACTGAAAAAACAAAACTCAGTGAGGTTTCGCGCAGAGAATTTGTAAAAAGTACTACGGCAGGGGCTGCCGCATTTACGATTCTTCCAAGTTTTACAATCGGCGGATTGGGCCATGTACCCCCGAGTGACAAGCTTCAGATTGCTGCCATTGGCTGCGGTGGGGAAGGGGAGAACGATATTCAGCATTATGCCGACGCACCCAAAAAGAATGCTGTAATCTCTTGTCTTTGTGACGTTGATGACCGTCAGGCTGCACCCCGGATTAAGCAATTTCCTAAAGCCGCATTTTACCACGACTGGCGCGAAATGTTTGACAAGGAAGCAAAGAATTTTGATGCAGTCTCCGTCGCAATTCCGGACCATAACCATGCTATTGTGGGCCTGAGTGCAATGCAGCTGAATAAACATCTTTATCTTCAAAAACCGTTATCCCATGATATTTATGAAGCACGGATCCTCACCCAGGCCGCTGAAAAATATAAGGTGGTTACCCAGATGGGTGACCAGGGAGCTTCATGTGACGGAATGCGGACTTTGCGTGAATGGATTGAGGCTGATCTCCTCGGTGAAATTGAGAGGGTCTACTGTTGGACCGACCGACCGGTATGGCCACAAGGTATACAATGGCCCGATTCACGACCGGCAGTACCAAAGGAGCTTAAATGGGATCTATGGTTAGGTACTGCTCAGCAAACCAATTATATAGACAATATGGTTCCGTTTAACTGGCGTGGATGGTGGCAGTTTGGAACTGGTGCTCTGGGCGATATGGGTTGTCATATTATGGGACCACCCTTTAAATTGCTTAATCTTGGATACCCTTCTGAAGTATCCTGCAGCGCGAGCACAGTTTATACCGGCATATTTAAGGAGGGCATTTTCCCCGATAGCGGACCTGTCTCCAGTTCAGTCCGGTTTAAGTATCTACAGAATAATGGAAAAGTTCTAAATCTTTACTGGATGGATGGTGGTATTACTCCTGAGCGTCCCTTTGAACTTGATTCGGACGGAAATATGAATTATCTCCTTGCTGATTGGCCGGGACTCAATGATTTTGAAGGCGGTACACTTTTTGTCGGAACCAGGGGTAAAGCAGCCTGCGGATGGGGAGGGCGTAATCCAGTGCTGCTGCCAATGGCACTTAATAATACAGTGAAGGTTCCCCAAAAATATCCACGAATCGTCGGAGATATGGATGGTCATTGGTGGCAATGGGTTGATGCCTGTATTGCCGGGTATGGGAATGCCGAGGTAGACTCCCCGTTTGTCGGATATGCTGGCCCCCTGACCGAAACAGTGCTTATGGGGAACCTGCTTTTACGGAGCTTTAATATTCGGGAAAAGGTGGTCAAAAAAGATCCTGTTTATGGTGATATGGAATCGTTTACTTTTCCGGGCAGGTATATCAACTATAAATGGGATGGAGCCAATATGCGAATCACTAATTTTGATAAAGCCAACCAATTTGTGAAGCGGGAATACCGTCAGGGTTGGGGAGAATTAAAGCTATAATGCAGATCCCGGGAAAAATAGTTTTTGATGATTATCAAAAATTGTCAGCAGAAACTGCGGCTATTATTGCAGGAATCATCCTTGAAAAACCTGACGCTTTACTCTGTTTTCCCGCCGGTGAAACCTCAATCGGAACATTTAATCATTTGATTGATTTATACAAGCGTCGAAAAATCAGTTTCAGCAGGTGCAGAATTGTTGGACTGGACGAATGGTTAAACCTAAGAGAAAGGCGAAACGAAAATTGTTTTTCATTTCTTAAAAAGCACCTGTTTGATCATATTGATTATTCATCCGAAAATCTCTGTTTTTTTGACGGGGAAACTGTTGATCCGGAGAACGAATGTTTTAAAACTGACAGTTTTATCCGGAAGAATGGCCCGATTGATCTGGTTTTACTCGGTGTCGGGATGAACGGGCATCTTGGTTTGAATGAACCAGGGAGCTCATTCGATTCATATTCACATATTGTTGAACTCGATGAAGTGACCAGAGAGGTTGGCCAAAAATATTTCCAGGGTGAGGTCCGGCTAAGTACAGGCATCACTCTGGGACTCAAATCCATCCTGGAGGCCAGGTCGGTAATTTTGCAATTGAACGGAATCAGAAAGGCTCAGATTTACGAGCGGCTGATAAGCTGTGAAATAACTCCGGATTTCCCGGTTTCGATCCTGAAATCACATCCTAATGCCCTGTTATTCCTTGACAGGGAAGCTGCCAACGGACATAAACGGATAAAAGGTTTGTGTCGCTAAAAGGTCTTCAGCACTATGATTTGACAAATTCCACCGCATAATTGCCTTTACTTTTCATCACTCCAAATGACTTCGGATTCAATCCGTATTGTGCGGCAATGTCTAAAAATTCCTGTTTACCATCAGGTGTAACGGCCACAAGAAGCCCACCGCTGGTTTGAGGATCGCAAAACAAATGCTTTTGCTCATCAGTCATAGGAGCAACTTTGTGCCCGTAGCTGTCAAAATTACGGAAGGTGCCACCTGGAAAGGTCTTATGCTCCATATAAAAACTGAGATTTTCGATGGTTGGAACCTTAGTGGAATCAATTTCAGCACTCAGTCCACTCCCTTCACACATTTCTATCAGGTGTCCCAATAATCCGAAACCTGTAACATCAGTCATTGCCTTAACTTCTTTCAGTTTCCCAAGTTCCTTTCCAATCGTATTTATTGTGAGCATCAGGTTACGCGCAGTCTGGCGGTCTTCCTCCTTCAAAATTCCCTGTTTTTGTGCGGTTGATAAGATGCCAATTCCCAGGGGCTTTGTCAGATAAAGCTCGCAGCCGACCGTTGCAGAACAGTTCAACCGAATCTGGTCTTTCCGGGCAATCCCTGTAACCGCCAGTCCAAAAATAGGTTCAGGACCATCGATGCTATGACCCCCGGCTATTGCTATGCCAGCCCTGGCGCAAGCCTGCTTTGCCCCTTCAATAACCTGACCGGCAATTTTTGCAGAGAGTTTATTCACGGGCCAGCATAAAATAGCCACTGCCATCAGCGGTGTCCCCCCCATAGCAAAAATATCACTGATCGCATTCACAGATGCAATCCCTCCAAAATCGTAAGGATCATCAACAATTGGCATGAAAAAATCAGTTGTTGAGATAATTACTTGATTGTTACCGATATCATATACAGCGGCATCATCCAGGGTACTGTTACCAACAAGCAATAATGGATCAGGGAATTCAGTTTTACATTGTGCCAGGATAGCGTTTAATACTTTCGGCGAGATTTTACAACCGCAACCCGCTCCATGCGAATATTGGGTAAGTTTTACAGCATTAATTTCAGTGAAAGAACTGTTATTCATAACATTATTTTAAACAGATAAGAAAATTTTTAAATTAAGGTCAATATCTTATTATCCAAAGATTTGAGTCGCCTTTTCAATAATTATTTGTGCATTTGCCGCCGAATCATCCCCTGAAAATATAACCTCAGTCAGTTTCTTTTTATACTTATCCCGGCTGTATTGATAGGTTTGATCATAGTATTCAAGCAGCTTATCTGCAACGATATCCAGCTTTTTTTCCCGATAAAGAGAGAGAATCTCCCTCATTCTGAGGTCCCCCAACCTTTTGGCAATGCTGATTATCGCATTTTCCATAAGTTCCTCCGAGAGTACTCCGTATTCTGAGACCAATCTTCCAATGCGTGCTTCACGGGGTACCGTGATTTCCAAATTGGGTGCTTCATTCATCCTTTCCCACAAAGGGTCAGGGAGAAAAACGCGTCCAACGGTCTGACTTTCGCCTTCGATCCAGACCCTTTTTGACAGATCAAAATCTACAATCACCTCTAAAAGTTTATTCTGAAATTGCTGGGTAGTCGGTTGCGGTCCCTGATTAATTCCTCCAAAGACAGATCCCTTATGATTAGCATGCCTTTCAAGGTCGATGACCTGTTCTCCCATTTTGGCCAGAGTTTGAAGGATTTCCGTCTTGCCGCTACCTGTATAACCTTCAATTACAATTAGATGTGGAATATTTCCTATGATCTCAAGGAGATAATTACGATAGGATTTGTAACCACCCTCCAGAATGAAGCATTTCAGGTCCATCCGTTCAAACAGCCAGGCCATACTTTCGGAACGCATTCCGCCTCTCCAGCAATGAACAAGTAGCTGATTGGATTTAGCCAGGGATGAAGCCTGACGGGCAAAGTCTGCCATTTTGGGTCCAACCAATTCCAGCCCTTTTTCGATAGCAGGCAGTCGACCCTTTAATTTGTAAATTGAACCAACTATAGCCCGCTCCTCGTTATTAAAAATAGGAATATTGATGGCCCCTGGAATATGACCTTCCGCAAACTCTCCCGGAGACCTCACATCCACAATTGGCAGCGATTTTCCTGATTTTAAAAATTCTGTTGGACTAAGAATCTGCATAAATTGTCTGGTAAAAAAAGTCATTAATTATTCTCCCAAAGATAACCAACCAAAGTTAAACCCATGATATTTTGGCGCATGTTCTTTGCGTACCCAGACAATTGATACCATAAAGAGAAACCATGAAACATCATCTATTTTTATACTTTTGATTAATCTTTCCTTAAAACAGCTCAATAGATTTTGGACATGAAAAAATTTGCGGTTTTACTTATTGATAATCAGATTGATAATATATATTCTCTGATGAATGTTCTGAAGGGAAATGATTTTGAGGTTCAGACTGTACCAAATGAGCAGGAAGCTTTACTAATTTTAAAAGACCAGATCGTTGACCTCGTTTTAATTAACATTCATCTACCTGATCCGGAAAGTTTTTCGATTTGTCATGCGATTAAAACACATGCAGATTGGAGTGTAATTCCGGTAATCTTTATAGTCGGGATTGATGATTTGTCATTAGTGGATCGGATTTTTGAATCTGAAGCGGATGATTATATATTAAAACCACTGGTAAGCACGGAGTTGTTGAAAAAGTCCGGAATGCTCATCGAATTAAAGTATAGCCGGTTGATGGCCAGGAATATGAATCAGATGCTTGAGTCGAAGGTGGCCCAAAGGACCAATGAACTTGAAGATTCGCTTAGAAAGCTTGGACAAGCAAAAAAAGAACTTGAAATTCTTGATACCGCAAAAACCGATTTTCTCAATATGATCAGTCATGAGATCAGAACTCCTTTAAACGGAATTCTGGGAAGTCTCGCACTTATTGACCGTTATAATTTAAGTGATGATGTGAATCGTTATCTTTCGCTCCTTGATTTTTCAGTAAAGCGACTTGAAAAATTCTCAAATACAATTCTTGAGGCTTCAATTTTACGGATAAAAGGTGAAAAAGCTCTGGTATTTAAGGAGACCGATCTGGTAAGTATTCTGGAACTTGCAATAAATCAATGTCTTTTGCTATTTACAGAAAAGAATATTGTCCTTGAATTTAGAAAAGAATTTCCCAATCCAGTTTTTAGAGGTGATCAAAAATACCTTTTAAAATGTTTTAGCGCTGTCCTTGAAAATGCTTTTAAATTCTCTCCCGTAGGTGAAAAGGTTGAAATCGCTATAGAATCTGAACCGGATGGATATATTAAAATTGTGATTTCCGATAATGGTACAGGATTTTCAAAAGTATCCCTTGATCATATTTTTAGCCCTTTAAGTAATTTAAAGGGCCATTTTGATCAGAATACAGGGATGGGGCTACATATTGCCAAGCTAATCATGGATGCACATTCTGGATCGATAAAGGTTGGGAACCGCAATCCAACTGGGGCAATTGTTGAAATAAGAATACCTGCCAGGCTCTAAACTTTGAATGAAGGCAGGAATCGTAAAGTTTACCCTTTTTACGATTCCTGCCTTTCAACCCCCCAAAAAAACAAAAAAAATCTTATGGTGCTTTAACAGCTTCCTCCGGCATCAGGGCCACGCTGACATAATTTTTGAAATCAAAAGTTCTTGAGGCTGCCGATTTTAATGATTCCTTGGTAAGTCCCTGTACCACACCATCAAACTCGCCAAATGTTTTAAAATTGCCGTTTCGGTTCAGGTAATAACTCTTAAGGGTAACTTCCCAAAAATCGTTTTCCCTTAAATTAGTCTCACGTTCGCGTTTGATCTTTTCGCGCGCTTTATCGACCTCTTCCTGTTTCGGTCCATTTTCAATCAGGTCATGAATAATGGCAAATACCGAGGCTTTTATATCTTTAACTTTCTCAGGAGCAGTTCCATAGTATATAGTCATATCGTATTCAGGAACGGGAAATTTATTATTTCCTGGTTGGGCTCCAATATAATAAACACTTGATTTATCCTCTCTAATGCTTTCCAGAAGCCTGGTTGTCAATATTTTACTTAAGGCATCAAGCTCCAGAATTTCTTTATTGGTATAATTTAGTTTACCATGAAATTGTATATATTGGATTGATTTGGACTCCTTACCTTTATGCACAATTTTGTCGACCACGCCATTGGGTTTTCTAACTCCGAGGTCGATCCATTTTTCGGCTTTTTTGCCAGTTGTCAGGGAGGCAATATATTTTTCAACCATGGGTTTAAATTTAACCGGGTCTATTTTTCCCACAAAGAAGAAGGTAAACGCACCTGGATTAGCAAAGCGCTCTTTTCCTATTTGTTCTATTCTGGTAAACTTAGCTTCGTCAAGCATCTCTTTGGTCAGCGGTTTCATACGAGGATGATAATTTGAGGTTACAAACCTGAAAGTATCGGCAAAGGCACGTTCCGGTGAGACATCCTTATTTTCCAGTTGACTGCGCATTCGGGTGATGTAAGATGAGAATGCCGATTCATCGAACCGGGATTGCGTAAAGTAAAGGTTGATCAGTTGGAACATTGTTTCAAGATCTGATACATTTGATGATCCTTCCATTCCCTGAGTAAGCATCCTGATTGCAGGGGTAACTGAAACTTGCTTCCCTGCGAGCATCTTTTTTAAGGTGGTCATCTTATAATCCGCAATTCCACTCATATCCATGATCGTCGCTGCAAAAGAGGCAGAAATATTGTCTGTTTGCGGATAAAGTGACCAACCACCCAATGAAAATGCGGTAAAAATTATCTCATCATCCTTAAAATCTGTCTGTTTGAAAACAACCTTACTGCCATTCGATAGGGTCCATTCTGTTGCGTCAACTTCAGGTATTTTCTTTTCACCGGTTATTTTACCGGCTTTGGGAACTGTTTTCATCAAAGGCTCGCTGGAAGTTTCATCGGCATATTTTGAAATGTTTTGCGCCTGAACTTCCGCCAAAACCTTTCTGATATCGGCCTCTGAAGGTGCCGGAGATGCAGCCACTTCAGGCGCGGTCACAATAACCACCCGGTTCTCATCGGTAATCCATTTTTGTGCCAGAGCGTTAATCTCTGCAAGTGTAATGGTAGGCATAAATGCTTTGTAATACTCAAATTCCATTTCGATTCCCGGAACCGGTTCCTGTCGCATCAGAAAATTACGGGTATATTCCTGTGCTAAACTCATCGATTCTCTTTTATCACGCTCATTATAAGCTGATTCCATGGATTTTAGCATAGCATTTTTATTTCGGTCAAGTTCGCTTTGTGTAAATCCAAACTTTTTAACTCGCTCATTTTCAAGCAAAACAGCTTTAAGTCCCTCCGGAATTTTCCCGGGATGAGTTATCGCTGTGGAAGTATACACATCCGATGGACCAATTAAACCACCATAACCAGACTGACCCATTACGAACGGTGGATTTTCTTTTTGCGTTAATTCAGAAAGCCGAAGGTTTATCATTTGATTATAGAGGGTATTTAATATCGAGGTCCTATAGCCGTTTACAGTCAGATCAATAACCATGGGATGTTTGATGTAAACTGATGCCGAAGAATAAGTTGCTTCTTTATCGGTTACGATTTTGACCAGTGTTTCTGCATTTCCCGGTACCTGAAATTCCTCCTTTTTCCGTGGATTTGCTTTGGTAGGTAGGGCAGAAAATTTTTCCTGAATCATGCTCACCATTTTTTGCTGATCGAAATCTCCAACAACAATTACTGCCAGTAAATCAGGGCGATACCAATCCTTCCGAAACCGTCTTAAAACTTCAGGAGTACAATTATCAATAACCTCCATTTGGCCAATAGGTAATCGGTCGGCATATTTTGAGTTTTTAAGAAATACAGGCAGCCACTGATTCATCATTCGTTTTTGAGCTCCCTGGCCTGCGCGCCACTCCTCATGCACAACTCCCCGTTCTTTATTGATCTCTTCATCTGAATCGGTCACCTGTGAAGCCCAATCGTAAAGTACCTGAAGCCCCTTTTGAATATATTCCTCCTTGTCGAGCGGAACCTTAACCATATAAACAGTTTCATCAAAGCTGGTATAGGCATTGATCTCCGGTCCAAATTCCATTCCAATTGACTCAAAATATTTAATCAGGTCATTTTTAGGAAAGTTTTTTGTCCCATTGAAGCTCATGTGTTCGCAAAAGTGGGCAAGTCCGAGCTGATCCGGATCTTCAAGGACCGAGCCGGCTGAGACAACAAGCATCATTTCAGCACGATTTTTTGGAGTTGAATTTGCTTTAACATAGTAAGTTAGTCCATTTAGAAGTACTCCCTTGCTTGTGGCAGGATCGAATGGAATCGGATCCGATAGTTTGATGGGCTGCGCAAAAAGCTGGAAAGTGGCCCACAAAAACAGGGTAATCAAGGATAATTTTCTCATTTTGAAAATATTAACAACTTTATGATATTATTTAGAAATCGATTAGGGAATGACGTTAATACGTGGTGGATCCCCCCCAAAAAAAGCTAAATTCAGGAATGAATAGAAAGATGTTTATTAACTGCAAAAGTAAACCCGTTCTCATCATGGGCCGGGCTGTTGAGATATTTCAATTTTAATTCTTCAGGAGCATTATCAACGACATAGGAGTGTTGGGTAAATTCCAGCATTTCAAGATCATTGAAATCATTTCCAATTCCAAGTGTATTCTCCTGTGCAATTCCGGTAATCCGGCAGATCTCCTCTATTCCATGAGCCTTTGAAACACTGTTGGGAAATATTTCCATCCAGATGTAATTCTGATTAAGCGGAGAGGTTGTCTTAATAATGCTTAACTCAGGCAAAGCTGTTTGAATTTTTTTCTTAACAACCTCAAATTGATTACTTTCTATTGGAAAAAACATGAGAAATTGGGAGGAAGTGAAGAGATGTTCAGGATCAATTTCAATAGCCTCACCAAATTTTTTATGGTGTTCTACATATCTGTTGAGCTCAGGACATTCGTAGCTTTTCCACCAACCGAAATTGTGGTTGTCAGGTAACTCTCTGGAAATCTTAAAATTATGTTTCTCTCTAATCAAATAATTTGCAAGCTTTTGGGTTGTCTGATCGGGAATAGCCATAGCCCTGATCAGTTTTTGTGTTTTCCAGTCCATGATACCAGCGCCCGAAGAAAAAATAACATAATCAAAAGGTGACTCCTGGTTCAATACTAACCTAACCTTATAAAGATTACGACCAGTTGCAGCAACCCTGCACATTCCTAAATTCCCCAATTTTTCGAGTGTCT
>Ga0316231_1003848_pt1 | contig 12875 bp, 9 predicted proteins | sample TBH18027metaG_FD_206002 | JGI IMG/M metagenome (GOLD analysis project Ga0316231, IMG submission 206002) | Freshwater microbial communities from Trout Bog Lake, Wisconsin, USA - TBH18027 | ecosystem: Environmental > Aquatic > Freshwater > Lake > Hypolimnion/Profundal zone | place: USA: Wisconsin...
CAGAGGGATGCCCCAATTCCATCTCTACCTCCACCTCTACCTCCATCTCTACCTCCACATCAACAAATTTTAAAATATATTAAACTATGTTGACAGAGGGATGCCCCCGATGATATACAACTCACATCTGCCTTTAAAATATATTAAACCATGTTGATAGATGGATACCACAATGATATACAACTTTTACCTCATCATTTTTTATTATATTATGTTGATGATGATTAACGCCTTGGATGGAAAAATGGATAATAAGAAGGATATGTTGTGTGAATTCTTTACCATGACTAAAAAATTGAAAAACAATCTACTTATTATAAATATGTATATGGAGGACCTACCAATTGTCACGTTTGGAAAGTATAAAGGTAAAAGCGTGTTGGAATTGATAAGTGATAAAAACTATGTTGAATGGTTAAAACAACAACCATGGTTTACAAGTCAGAAGACAATATACAACATAGTTATAAACCAACAACTAAATGAACAAAATGTAAATTCAAAAACACCAGAACATAATAAAATTCAAAATAAATTTTTAGATAGAGAATATCAATTAAAATTTATAAATTATACATCTAACTGCTTTACAAGGATGCGGTTGAGTAATAATCTTTTAAAATTACCTGAATTGGGTGAATATTTTGATGTATCAAAAGGTAATGTTGATGTAGATGATATTGAGATATCAGTTGAATTTGAAAGTAATTTTAATTGGGATGTTGTAATATGGTGTTATATCAGAGCAATAGGTTCATTACCAATAAAAGAATGTAGGGAAGATGATTTGAGTCCTGAATTAAGAGCAATGATTGAACAAGCCAGTTGTGCGATACTTTTTAAAGGACTACGTGAACTAATAAGTTGTATTAGATTTGAACAATCTATAAAGTTTTTCTGTGAAATCAAACCTATACTTGGAGATGATTATCCATGTGTGCTAAGAAAAATGAAAAAACAAATTAAATTAACTTATGATCATGAAAGATGCTATGCATTCAGATGGTTTTTGATAATACAAAATTTTACCTCTGATACTACAACAAGGGAACAATTAATTCAAATCTTTAAACAGGAGAACATAAAAGTTATATTTACTGATGAAATACAAAATTCATTAGTAGATTTTAATGAAACTAACAAAAATGTTGATTGTCAACCAACCAGGGAATTATTGCAAGAAATAATAAAACAATTAAAACATGACATAGAAATATTACAAACTAAAAACAAACAACTTGATTGTGATATTATAACCGCACATGAAGAGTACAAACGAAATTATGAGAGAGATCTTGATACCATTAATAAACTAAAAGGGGATAATAAACAATTGAATGATGATAAACTCACAATGCAAAAACAAATTAAACAACTAAATGTTGATAAAAAAAAATTACAAAAAGAATTAGATGACTTAAGTGATGAATTTGTAAATCATAGAGTAGACGAACAGATAATAGAGAATAATAAAGACTTGTTTGCGGAAACTCTAAAGTTGGGTGACATCGTTGAATCCCTAAAAAAGGAAAATAAACAATTAAAGAAAACTATTAAACAACTTCGTAATCAGTTAGGAGTGTCATTAGAACCCAAAGAAGAAATTAATAAAATGTGTAGTAGATTATCATCCAGTGTTTTTAAAAAAACCACAACCCCAACTTAATCACTCTCTCTTATCAGGTGTAATGTACTCCATCCCCAACATATCAAATATATCTTTTTCACATGTTACATCTCCACTATTTCCTTTATTATCGAACAATCCATATTCATTTAGTGTATAATCATTAGCAATAGCAACTTTTCTCATTTTAGTATTGAAATTCTTAGAACCTGTAAAATACAGTGTAGAGTAATAATATGATTCATAAGGAATAAAGCGAATATCAATTCTTCGTATTACATCATTCCATATGAATATCCCCATGTATTTCGTATTTACATCATCTCCTGTGAGTGAATCAACAATAAACCCCTTTAGTTTTAGAAGTTCAATAAATTCTACAAGAAAATTAGAATTTGTTACATCTTCCTTTGTTTGCACAGATGGATGAATAATTATGAAATCAACATCATTCGATGTAATATGTTGTCTCCTGTATGAACCACAAACAGTACCAAATAAATCATCATCAATTTCGGTTAAGGAGTGTGAAAGGAAAGTGTATATATCATCTATCTCACCCCGTGGGATATTCTCTTTGATTTTATCATGATATTTAATTCCCTTGATGACCATATCGGGTAATTGTATCTCTCCACTCTCATATTTGTAGATGAGGTCATTTATTGAAGTTATATTATGTTGTGTAACGAGATCGTATGCACGTTTATGTCCAATTCCATATAAGTCAGTTAGTTGTTCAACTATTTTAAGATAGTCTTCTTTTGATTTAGTTAATGTAATTTCAGATAATGAACCTGTTTTGAGTATCTCATCAACACGTTTTATTGTTTTTTTACCTATTTTTTTCATATCCTTAAGTTGTGATGAATTTGTTATTTTAAAGGGGATTTTCTTAATAACTTTGAGAGCATCTTTTGTTGCCTGAAGACTGTAGTTGTTTTTTATTCTATCTTTTCCAGTGGAGAAGTCAAATTCTATGGATTTCTGCTTAATCAACAGTTCGAGTTGTTCTATGATTATCTTGTTCATCTATACAGATTTCCATCAAAAAAATGATTTGTATATTGTTGAATAAATTTGTATATGACATATAACATGATGACCAGTGATATTGTTACACCATGTCACCCAAAACTGAATAATCCAAATGCACAATGTTACATTAACACCTTCTTACAATGTATGTCTGCCACAGTTGCATTCCGTAAATATCTAATATATGGAGCATACAAAGGAGATCTCCTCAACAACATAATAGGAAGACATAATGAACAACAAATATATGATTGTGATAGAATGTCACATGAATACAAACATTCTGTCACTCACAAACTTAGAAATGTAATATCAGAAATGTGTAATGATGCACCAAATGACAATGATATAAACAGAGCAAGAACAGAGTTTATAACACAACTGTTTTCAGACGATGCTATCAAAAATTTTGAATTAAAGAAAAATCAACAGAGTGATTGTAGTGAGCTATTTACATTTGTTGTTGATAGGATACATAATGAAACAAAAAGTGATGTGTTAGTAACATTTAAAAATCTATCAGAAGATGTAAAAAGAGATTTGAAGAACATAAATAAATTAAAGGAACACAAAAAGAGTGATGGTGTTGTCGTTGGTGTTGTCGTTGGTGTAAATGTTATTATTAATTACTTCTACAAAAAAAATAGAATATCAAAGGAAGAGATATTTTATAAAATACAAATGGATCCACAAGAAGAAAGGGAAATGAAGAAAGATTATGTGTATTCTAAAAACTTTACATACAACATATTTGTTGCCTCTCTTGATTTCTGGAGGGATGCATTAGACAAGTCACACTCTCCAATGATTGACATATTTGGTGGTTTGAATGTTGATATAATTAGTTGTAGTGGATGTAACATATTATCACATAAATTTCAATATGCAGATATGCTTCCAATCCCATTACATCAGAATAAACATTCACACGACTTGTATGATTATCTAAATGACTATTTTAATGAAACACAATTAAATGAAACAATTTGTAAAAAATGTGGTCAATGTAAAATTAAGAAACCATCTATTTGGTTTTTTCCAAATATTATGGTTATCCAACTAATAAGATTTGGTGATGGGAATAGAAAAGATAAAAGAAACATACATTGTCCTCTCAAATTGGATATGTCCATGCATCAATGTAAATATAATCCATTAAATGATTGTACAGAATATAACTTGTATGCTATTGCTTGCCATCAGGGGAATATCTTAAATAGTGGTCACTATTATGCAATTGCAAAGGAAAACGATAAATGGTATGAATGTAATGATTATTATTACATTAAGGAAATATCAAATATTGAAAACAGGTTGAACTCTGAAGAAATCTATTTACTGTTTTATGAAAAGAATAAAAGTGGTAATTTTCATATAAATTCAATTAGTTAGATGGATGGTAACATATCCATATGAAATAATGTTATTTTATGTGTTATATAATATAATGATACATTGTCACCATGGAATAAAGAATTTTGGTTCTACATGTTACGCCAATACTATTTTTCAATGTTTAGCAGCCACAGTTGAATTTAGGGAGTATTTAATAAGTGGAATGTGTATGGGAGATTTACTCAACAACCTAATAACTCAAAAAGGAAACAAATGGAATGATATATCAAACGGTATGACTAACTCCGTTACTTACAAGTTACGGGAATTTATGTTGGATATGTGTAACGACGAAAAAAAAGATGTTGTTGTTGATCCTGCCAAACAAGTTAGGGAAAGTTGGAAAGTGTCTGTTAAAGGAAAAGACGAAAAGGTAACATCGAAGGTACCAGATGGACAACAAGATTGTGAGGAATTTTTAACTTTTATTCTTACATCATTGCATGAAGAATTAAAAACAAGGGCAACTGTGTTAATTACCAATAATTCAACAATTAGCATGGTAAAAAAATCAATTGAATTTTGGAAAACATCTTTGGAGTCTGAACATTCACCAATAACTGATTTGTTTACAGGAATAACAGCAGAAACAACTGAATGTAAAGGTTGTAATAATGCCGTACATAGCCCAACTATTGAATACATTACAAAAATTGATTTGACTACCAATAATTGTAAAACATTAAACGAATGTTTGAAAAAAAAATATGAAGACACACCCACAGAAGATTATATTTGTGAGAATTGTGTTAAAGTTAAAAGAACTCCAACAACCCCATCAACAGCAATACCCACAATATCTAAAGCAACGCCAATATTGTTACCCAACATATTAATATATCAGTTTATTAGGACTGAAGCTGACGAGAATAAAAAAAATTTGACAGAAATTGAATGTTCGTGTGAATTAGATATGAGTAAATATGTACATGAAAATTGCAAACAATTAAATGGTTGTATGCAATATGAATTATATGCAATATCACAACACATAGGTGATACCGTTAATGACGGACACTATGTTGCAATCGTTAAGGAAAATGGAAACTGGTATGAATGTAATGATACAAATGTTAAACCAACAAATTCGGTTGTTAATGGAGGAATTACAAGCAAACATACATATGTACTTTTTTACAAAAAAAAAGGAACCATTAAAATCAACTCAGTGTGTAGTTAATGTAATTACTCATTCAACGTCAATCAACTTTACGACTAATAACAACAATCAACATTTTTGTTAAATCATACACATGCACAATATATTTCTGTTCATCGAGGACATCATTAAAGTGATACACATTATAATTAACAGGGAGTTTAACAACAACAATTCTTGGAATACAAGTCATAATTTTCTCATCAAACATATCTTCGATAACATTTTCAATTGGCTTATCACCTATTGACAATGTTATATTATGTTGATTTTTATAATTTCTACCTCCCCATGGTGGATCGATATATATGACATCGATTTTATCCAAGGAAGGCAATACTCTAAGACAATCATCATTTACAAGTGTTACATTATTAAGTTTATACACTGCAACATTATGACTGATAAATTCAAATCTCTTCGGATCATTTTCAATTGCCGTTACATGGCAGAAGTAGGTACTGAATGAAATCGTATCACCACCAACTCCACCAGTGGCATCAATGATACGACTTGTGTATGAGTCTTTAATGTATTTTAATATGATTTGTTTTATTTGTTGTGTGAAACGAGGTGTTGTAATCATGTACATTGAATCGTTGTCAATCATCAGCGAATCGGTATCCAAACTCCTGACCATTGGGAACAGCCGTGACAAATATATCTTATCAGCCATTGATTAATATATGGTATATTTTATTTAAGCCACAATGCACAAATAAATCATTTTTTAGAGGGTGTTGATACCATGGGTTGAAAAATTGATATTCTAATAATTTACATAATAACTCAACAGCAACAATGAAGTTCTCCCAAGTGAATGATGATATTATAACTGAAATCAATAAATATGTTGATTACTATGTGGATATCGCAAGACTTACTATGGCGAGTGGGTGCCCAATCCTCCCAGGTAAAATACGAATATTGACATATGATGCACTCGATATAATTTCAAACAAATCAGAACGTGACCAATTTAGGAAGTTAATCAATATCACATCCCTGACAAACTTAACAACTTTAAAATGTAGTTCATGTAAATACATAACTGATACACATCTTAAAGATTTAGTAAATTTAACAACTCTGGATTGTAGTTCATGTAAATACATAACTGATACACCTCTTAAAAATTTAACAAAATTAACAACTTTAAATTGTGAGTCGTGTAATGGTATAACTGATAACAGTATTAAATATTTAACAAATCTTACAACCCTAAATTGTGATTATTGTTGTACTATAACAGACTACAGTATTAAAAAATTAACAAATCTCACATCTTTGTGTTGTTATGGATGTAACATAACAGATCGCAGTATTGAAAAATTAACAAATCTCACAACCTTAAATTGTCAAGAATGTGTACACATAACAGATTACAGTATTAAAAAATTAACAAAACTTACAACTCTAAATTGTTATGAATGTGTAAATATAACAGACGACAGTATTAGAACTCTATCAAACCTCACAAGTTTGGGATGTGCTTGTTCTGAAGACATAACTGATGCATGCATTAAATATCTAATTAACTTAGTATCTTTGGATTGTTCTGGATGTGACAGCATAACTGATGATGGTATAAAATATTTGACAAACTTAATGAAATTAGATTGTGATCACTGTAGTAGTATAACAGATGCATCAATTAAAGAATTAACAAAATTAACAAAATTGATATGTACATATTGTCATCACATAACAGATGAAGGTATTATTGGATTAAAAAATTTAACATATTTAGAATGTAACAGTTACAACACCATAACAGATAAAAGTATTAAAGAATTAACAAACCTAACAACTTTAAAATGTTGTGATTGTAGGGGTATTACTAATGAAAGTATTAAATACTTAACAAACTTAACAACTTTGAATTGTGCTGACTGTATAGGCATTACAGATGAAGGTATTATAAATTTAACAAATTTAACAACATTAGAATGTAACAGATGTGATGGCATTACTGATAAAAGTATTATGGGTTTACATAACTTAAACAGATTAAAATGTTTTAATAATAACAAAATTACAGACAACAGTATTACAAAATTAACAAAATTAAGACATTTAATTTGTTATGAGTGTCGTGGAATTACAAGGGATTGTATTGACAAATTACCTAATCTTGTATGTTGTGATATTTGTGTGATGGAGTAAGTTTTTTTTACATAAAAAATTGATTTTTTAATATTTTAACATAGAAATCAAATGAAGTTCTCCCAAGTGAATGATGATATTATAACTGAAATCAATAAATATGTAGTTGATTATGTGGATGTTGCAAAGATTGCTATGACATGCAAACGTATGGCGAGATTTCAACATGTGATACAGACGTTACAATATGATGAAAAAAATGTCATATCAAACAAACAAGAGCGTGAACAATTGAGAATTACAATTAATATTGGACTTTTGACAAATTTGACAACCCTGGATTGTAAATCATGTAAACATGTGACAGATGCACATATTGAAAAATTAGTAAATTTGATTAACTTGAAATGCAGAAGGTGTGAAAATATAACAGACAAAAGCATTAAAAAAATGACAAAATTAACAACTTTGGAATGTGACTGGTGTGAAAATATAACAGATGAAAGTATTAAAAAACTAAAAAACTTAACATTTTTAAACTGTAGTGAGTGCAACTCAATTACAGATTATAGCATTGAAAAATTAATAAACTTGACTACTCTAAGTTGTGGTTCATGCAGAGAAATAACAGATCTGTCGATTGAAAAATTAACAAACTTAACAAGTTTAAACTGTTATGAATGCGATGATATAACAGATTACATCATTAAAACACTAACAACCCTAATAACTTTAGATTGCTTCCAATGTGAAAATGTAACAGACAATGGTATTGAAAATTTAATAAACTTACAAATTTTAGGTTGTGCTTATTGTGAAAACATCACAGATGCAAGTATCAAAAAATTAACAAATTTGATAACTTTAGAATGTGTAGGATGCGAAGAGATTACTGATGCAAGTATCGAAAAATTAACAAATCTAACATCTTTAAGTTGTGCATGGTGTAATGACATAACGGATAGAACTATTGAAAAACTAACAAACTTAAAAAGTTTAGATTGTGGTAATTGTGATGGTATCACCGACATGACTATTATGAAATTAACAAATCTGACAACATTAACGTGTGATCATTACGTAAATGTTTCTGATTGGGGTATAAAATATTTAACAAATTTAACAACATTGCACTGTAAAAACATTACATATAGGGGAATATCAAAATTAACAAATCTAACTGATTTAGATTGCAGTGAATGTAAACATATCACAGATAGAAGTATTGAAAAAATAATAAACTTGAGAACGTTAAAATGCTTTAATTGTAATAAAATCACAGACAAATGCATTGAAAAATTAACAAACTTGACAGATTTATCCTGCACAGGATGTAGTAAAATTACAGACAACAGCATAAAAAAATTACCAAAACTTACACATCTGTACAGTTATGGAAGCAAAAAAATTACATACAATATGTGAAATGTTGGTGAAATAATGAGTAGAAAAAATTGATTTTTTAATTTATTGAATAAATATACATAAAATGGCTCGACCCAAATGTCAAATGATTGTTGATAATAAGGTGTGTGGAGGAAGAATATATATATCAACAGGCATGTGTTTTAAGTGTGCATTTGAAAAGAAAACAATCGAAGAAGGTAAGAGGATATGTTCTAACATGAGAACAAGAGCGTGTTATTCAAAAATTGAACAGTCTGATACACACAAAAGATGTGCAAACTGTAGAGAATATGGAAATAGTGGAGAACAACGACATCGGGATGCCGCGGAAGAAGAAAATAAACAATGTAAAATTAACACAAATACTACAGGTGAACTTCCAACAAAACTATGCGCTACATGTTGTAAACGATTTGGTATGAAAGAATTTGTGGGTAACCATGGTAATGAAGTAAAAACATGTAAAAAATGTAGAGAATATGGTAAAATAATGGATCATCAAAGAGCAAATGATCCCGACAGGAAGGCAAAGAAAGCAGATGCAGAAAGGAAACCTGAAATAAAAGCAACAAGACGAAGATGGAGAAAAAACAATTATGCAAAAGTAACATCATATTGGATTGAATATCGAAAAAGAGAAATATCAAAAGATATTGTTGCATATTTGAAGAGAAATGCAGACACAATGGCTGCATATAGAGCAACACATGTTGAAGAGTTTAAGGAATTGTATAGAAAACTCAAATTGGATGATGAATACAGATTAACTTGTTATAAAAGGTGTGCAGAGATAAGAGGAATTCAAATAGAAATCACCGATGAGTTTATGAAAAACCTATTTAATGATCCATGTTTTTATTGTGGAAGAGAAATAGATGATAAAGTGAAAAATGGAATTGACAGAATGAATAATGAACTGGATTACATTGAAGAAAATGTTGTTCCATGTTGTGAGATGTGTAATATGATAAAAAATTGTTTGGATGTAAACATATTTGTGAAGAAGTGTGAACACATATTAACCTACAACAAACTCATCAATGGAAAGATTGATTACAGACTGTTTTCAAACAAGATAAGTCATGATATTGATGAAGAATATCATACATGTATTAATAGGGCTGAAGAGAAAGGTTGGGAATTTTCATTATCACGTGAGGAATTTGGTAATATTGTTAATGATAAATGTTATATGTGTGGCAAGAAAACCAATGAAGAACATCTGAATGGTATTGATAGGTATAATTCAAAAGAAGGCTACATCCTCTCAAATTGTAGAACATGTTGTAAAGATTGTAACTACATGAAAAATAAATTTACATACAAATCATACATAACAAAACTACAAGCAATTTATGAAAATCTTACAAAAAATAGACCTAAGTTTTACAAAGCATGTGAAATTCCTGATGAAGTAGAAACCTGCAATACAGAAGTAATCAAAAAAAATATGAGACCCAGAATGACCAAGGAAGAACGAAAGCAGAAGCACCAGGAATGGTTAGAAGAAAAGAGAAAAAAATTAACTGTTAGATATTGTGTTGATGGTGAAGTACTCAAAGAGAAACTAATTAGAGAACATGACAACATGCAAAAAATTGAAAAATAAAACATTTAATACTATAATTATAATGGACACTCCAACATGTATTATGTGTAGTAAGAAAACAAAAGATCTCTCGACTAAGATGATGTGTAGTAAGTGCGAGTTTAAGGTAAAAACTAACACTGAAGGGAAAAAAGTATGTGGCAATTTATATGCAAAATGTTGCTACTCCATCATGGAAGTATCAGATACAAAAGCCACATGTGAAAAATGTAGGAATAAAAACAAAAAGAATAGATTGTTACTCACAGAGAGAAAAGAGCAATTGAATAATGATGAAACTCGTAAAGTTTGTCACAAGTGTAATACTGACAAAGATATTAAAGAATTTATTAAAAATGGTGACACATTAAACGTATGTGAAGAATGTAGATACAGAGAAAGAAACACACATGACCTATGTTTTGAAAAAAAAGAAAACACTGTTGTTAATGGACACAAAATATGTATTAAATGTACTAAATGTAAGGATATTAAACAGTTTATGAAAGACAACACAGAATTAGGAACATGTCGTGAATGTCGTGATAAATTGTATCCAGATAAGGAGGAACATGCAAAATATATGCGTGAATATAGAGCACGAAAACAAACTAAACCATAATAATTATTTGTAATAATAATTATTAATGTAAATAACCATACTCAACCATAATTAACCCACCTTTTTTTATACATTTTAATAACTAATATTTGACCCCATCCCATTTTTCAATGCAGTCAATATCCAAACTGTAACACATATGTGTATAACCATTTGAACCATAAATATATATACCAATAGAGATGTAATTCTCGTCGGTCAATTGCTATAAGCCAAACCACCCATTCCGCTCATAATTCTCAGAATATTATAGTTCGTAGCAAAGACGAACAACCTTGAATCCTGAACAAAGTTCAGGGTAGGAACATTCTGGTTAGCGCGGAAGGGATCACTGTACCACATATTAAGAATAGCGGTATCAATCCTGGACATATTGCAAGTGCCTGATGGTTGATGTTGTTCAGGATGGAGACCGAAGCTGTAGACATTGACACCATCAGCGGGGGTTCTGGTGTGGCATTCCCAAGGCTGAACGTAGTTGAAGTAAGATCCATCGATAATATCGAACCGATCTTGTCCGTTCAGCTGCAGGTTTCCTTGGTACACAGGGTTTCCACGCCCAGCAAGGTTAAGACCGTAATTGCCAGGTTGGATAACAGAGAAATCCCAAGGATTGACTGCCGTTGGTCCCGATGGGTTACGGTTAACACGGTAATCAACTGCATCCTTAACTGGGATGGAGATGTCATTCAGTTGCAGGTTGTGTCCTGTAACAACAACATTCTCACCAATGTAAGAGGTTTTGTTGGGGGCTTGTTGGGTTCCGAGATCAACAATGGTAATTGGAACGGTTGCAAGAGCGTTGGGGGTAGTTGGGGACACGCATGCAAGGCTGTCCAACAGGTTGTAAGATCCCTGGAGGAAGGAAGACCGGAAGAAGGTTGCAACCTGAGCACCAGCGGTGACAACACCTCCAGTTTGGTTATCAACAACAAAGGTGAAGTTGACTGGGATAACACCGAGGCTTGCATTGAAGGAGCTGAGACCCTCAGCAATGCCACCAGTTGGGGCAACAACGTTGATGGGAGTTGCAGCATTTCCAGCAGCATCAGCAACTGCAGCAGCATGTTCATCAGCAGTCAGATTGGTAATACGACCAGCAAGGGAGTTGTAGATCAGATTGGCAGCAGCATAATCCAAAGCAGATGAATCCCATTGTCCATCAACGTTGGTGTATGCCAAGAAGCGGTTCCTCTGGTTGGAGGCAGAGTAACTGCTGGATGCACCATTGTAAGCACCGCACGTAAGTGCCCAAATCAGTTCTTTACAGGGGTGGTTAAAGTTGAGCTTAGTCTTCTGTGTAATAACTGCACTCATGGAAGCAGTCAGGGAGTCAACACCTGGGAATTGGAGTTGTTCAATCAGGTATTCATGTCCAACCTGGGCAAACCGTCTACGTTCCTCAGAATCCAGGTAGACGTAATCAACCATGAGGCTGCATGTCAGGAGGGAAGAGTTGAGGCTTGCAATCTGTGGGGCAACAGCACCAGACCAGACCAACAGCTTGCTAACATCTTCCATATCAACGTACACGCGGACATCGTGATATTGGAGGGCAATCAGGGGCAGAGCCAGACCTGGATTGCGGTTGAACCAGAACTGAAGAGGGATAAACAGCTTGTAGGCTGGGATAACAACTTCGGATGGATCACTTGTTTCGGGGGAAGAGGGAGTTGTCAGTTCGGGAACATCTCCAATCATCTTGGAGTATCCACGTTCCTGTTCAACAGTGTGCGTCAGTTCATACCAGATATCCAGCCACTGACCCACATGTTTATCGATATCAGTTCCACCAATATTAATCTTGAATTGCCTAATCATGGCATGACCCAATCTCCTGACCCATGCAACCTTGGCATTGCAATGATACAAGTCATCATTGAATGTCAGCATCGATCCCGTGATTGCGGGGGTTGTGAGTGACAAGAACATC
>Ga0316231_1003852_pt1 | contig 12865 bp, 12 predicted proteins | sample TBH18027metaG_FD_206002 | JGI IMG/M metagenome (GOLD analysis project Ga0316231, IMG submission 206002) | Freshwater microbial communities from Trout Bog Lake, Wisconsin, USA - TBH18027 | ecosystem: Environmental > Aquatic > Freshwater > Lake > Hypolimnion/Profundal zone | place: USA: Wisconsin...
AGCCATGCGCCCAGGACTGCGACGAAGACCGGCGCTGTATACTGCAGCAAAATAGCGTTGGCCGCGGTAGTCAGCTTGGTGGCGGCCACAAACAGAACAACCGTGGCCGAATAAGCCACCGCACCGGTTAACTGCGGCCGGCTCCAACTCAGCGGCGACTTATGAAACGCCGCCCTGATCACCAGGGCAGCAATGGCGCTTCTGGCGCCGGCGATAGCCAGCGGGTGCCACTCTATCGATTTGACCAGAACACCGCCGGTGCTCCACAACGCCGCTGTGATTACAAGTAAGATAATACCCCGAAAGTGCCCCGACTGGCCGGAGCCATGAAGAATAGCCAACGAGTCTGCCCCTTCCGTAACACCTTGTGATCAGATAATCTTTGCCGCCCTCAAGGCGGCAATTTTTTGCGCCGAATAACCAATGCCGGCCAATACCTCTTCGGTATGCTGACCCAAAGTCGGCGACGGCCAGTCGATGCTATCCGCCGATGCCGACATTTTTATCGGATTACCGGGAATGACCACCTTGCCGGCCACCGGGTGATCGGTCTCCACCATCATGTTTCGGGCTCTGATATGCGGATCATTGACAACTTTATCGATCGTCAGTACCGGCGCAGCAGGCACAGAATTCTTTTCCAGGATGCCCAGCAGCTGCTCGATGGTCAGCCTGCCCGACCAGGCGTTGATAATAGCCGATAATTCAAAAATATTCTGCGCTCGCTTGCGATTGATGTCGAAGCGTTCGTCGGTAATCAGCTCCGGCTGTTCCATCGTGACGCAAAGTCTCTGCCAGGTAGCCTCATTGGCACAGGCAATGAAAACATAGCCGTCCGCCGCGGCAAAGACGTTGTAGGGGGCGACGCTGGCGTGGCCGCTGCCGAGCCGCTGCGGTATCTCCTTATCGATGGTGTGCCGCACAACCGCGTTTTCCAAGATAGCGACAATACAATCCTGCATGGAAATGTCAACTCGTTGGCCCTGGCCGGACCGTTCCCGCTGGAACAGGGCGGCCAGAATCCCTGTAGTCATAAAATTTCCGGCGTTGATGTCGCCAAGAGAGACTCCCACCCGCGTCGGCGGACCGTCCGGGTAACCGTTGATGCTCATTAGGCCTCCCATCGCCTGAGCGATGGCGTCAAAAGCCACCCGGTGAGAATTGGGTCCGAACTGGCCGAACCCGGTGATCGAAGCATATACCAGTCGGGGATTGATCAGAGCGAGATCATTATAACCAAGGCCCCATTCTTCCATCGTTCCGGTGGCGAAATTCTCCAGCAGAACATCCGCTGTTTTCGCCAAATCTCTCAGCACCGCCTGGCCCTCAGGCTTGCGCAGATCGAGGGTAATACCCCGTTTGTTGCGGTTGAGGGTCATAAAGTAGCCGCTTTCGCCGTTAGCAAAAGGCCCGAAAAGTCTGGCATCGTCGCCGCGTCCGGGAACTTCCACTTTTACCACATCAGCGCCAAGGTCGGCAAGCACCATAGAGCAATAAGGACCGGTAAGCACCCGCGAAACATCTAATACGCGCACTCCGGTCAAGGCTTTTGTCATAGATTATCCTCCAAACAAGCTGTTAGTGGTGTGAGTATCCACAAGAATTACTATGTTCGCACTACCTGCCGAAAATCCTCCTGACCCCTGTTTTTTCCTGCGAAGCATAGAAAAAGCAAAAGACGCAAAACATCTGTTTTGCGTCTTTTTGTCTTCAACAGCCTGACACCATTACAAAATTGCCAGTTCCTCGTCGCGGATATCACTGATGAACATATATCCGGGAGAGTGGGTGATCATGATCTCCGGCTTGGTGGTCATCGCCACCGCTTGCGGCGTCACGCCGCAGGCCCAGAATATCGGCACCTCGCCGGGACGGATAGTCACCCTGTCGCCGAAATCAGGCCTGTCAATATCGCGGATGCCGATAGCCGCGGGGTCACCGATATGAACCGGCGCGCCGTGGACTGCCGGAAACCTTGATGTGATCTGCACCGCCCGTACCACCTTTCCCTGGGGGACAGGGCGCATGCTTACAACCATATTGCCGCGGAACTCACCGGCCGGCTTGCAGGGGATATTGGTTATGTACATCGGCACATTGCAATTCTCCTCAATATGCCTTACCGGAACCTCACTCTTCAGCAGCGCCGCCTCGAAGGTGAAACTGCAGCCCAGCAGGAAGCACACCAGATCGTCGCGCCAGTACTTTTCCAGATTCGGCACCTCATCTACCATCTGACCGGCTTTATAAATACGGTATTGGGGAATGTCGTACCTGAGGTCAGCGCCTGGGGCGATAAGCCTGGGTTCGGCGCTGCCGACGTCGGTTACATCCAGAATCGGGCATGGTTTGGGATTACGCTGGGCAAACAGCAGAAAATCATAAGCCAGGGCCTTGGGCACGATGGCCAGGTTGGCCTGCACATACCCTGCAGCCATACCTGCTGTGGGCCGCACCAATTCCCCCCGGCGGATTTCTTCGCGAATTATTTTAGGAGCAACCTGTCCCAGATCGTTCATATCAATCGCCGCCTGTTCTTCATTTTAGTACCGTTTTTCCCCCTGGAGCACTGCTTCCCGGATAAGAGTCACCATAGCCAGCTGGACGGGAGCCTCACAACCGTCGACACTGGGAAACACCCCGCCGAAGATCGCGTCATGAAAGCCGGCATTGGGCATTGCCTGCAGCATCCGGTTTTCCTGGACCGCGTCGCAGATGGCCGCCTCGGTTCCGGTCATGATCCCCAGCAGCGCCGCCAGAGCGTATCCGGCCCAGTTGGAAATCGTCGCCGTGACAAGCACATCCACCCGGGTGGACAGTGCAAAACCGCCGCCGCAGGGACACTGGCACTTGGCTCCGTAAGGCACATGGGCTTTTACTGCATCGGCGATATTCGCCATCCCAATTTCATTGCCGCCGTCACCGATGCCGAGTGTCGCTATACCCCGCTCACCCGCCAGCTGGAAGATATAATCCACCTTCGCCTGGCTGGCGCCGGTGTCATGGCCCAGCATATTGTGAATGATGCCATCGGCATTTACTCCGCCGCGCTCGAGAGCAATGCAGGCAGCCGGCTTCAGCACATCCAGCAGCTTAACCGCCTGCTGCCGCGCCTCATCCCACTCAACAGGAAACGGCAAAACAGAGATAGTCAGCAGCTTATTTCTTTCGATAGAGTGAATGAGCTCTTCGGGCTGAACGCACTCGAAACCGGCGGCGCGGGCCACTTGTTTGACCCCATTCACCAGACACTCGTCGGTTACAATAATCGGCGCAGCCTTTAAGGTCAGCCTGAGAGCCCGGGCCAGGGCCAGGGCGCCCGGAGGTCCGTCCGTCTCGCCGCATCCAGGCGCCACCACCGGCTGATCAACCCAGCCTGTAGCGATAATAACTTTGTCCCCCGGTTTAATAGCCTTCTGCAGCAGCTTTACCGCAGCCAAAGTGAGAGGCTGGCCGGCCTTGAGGCGGGCAGCTTCGTAAAGAGTCCCGATGATCCCCCGGGCGGGAATATCCAGCCTGATCAGCTGATCAAGGGTTTCGGCAATCTTAGCTAATTTAATCTCATTCATAGGTACACCTTCTTCTCTTGATGTCCGGCGCTGACGTCCACTGCCTGCACCAGCCGGCACTCCAGGTTCACCGAGCCATTTCCCGGCCACCGGAGCACTGCCCAGCATTTTTCTCCTCCTTTCAACACTGCATCCCTTGCATATATCTTTTAAAAATTCCTCTAGATCAGGCTTTTTTCCTGCTTCTGGTATCTTCCCTGGCGCATATTATTAGACAACATTGCGCCATCCTCCTGGGCAGGTGCACAGCCACCCGGCCCCAGTCAGCCTTTTTCCGGGCCGGAACAATGAAAAACCGGCTCCTCTTAGGAGCCGGTTGCGGCTACAACACAATTTGCACTTTATGATACCTTAGCCAGGCGTCCACCTGGATCAGGAAGGCAAGCACCTGTGGCCCCCCCATCAACTGGCCAAACCACGGAAAGGGCGATTTTACGGCGTCTGAGCTCGCAAAGGCCCGCAATTTGCCGGCGTCGATGAGCGGCGACAAGGGAGAGTTCCGGTCATCCAAAATGGCGAGGAACTCCTTTTGCACCGCCGCCAGAAACGATGGGTTATGGGTCTTTGGATACGGGCTTTTTTTCCGCCACAGTACATCCTCAGGCAGCATGCCCTGCAGGGCGTGGCGCAGCAGCCCCTTTTCCCGGTTCTGGTAATTTTTCATCTCCCAGGGCACATTCCAGACATATTCCACCAACCGATGATCGCAGTATGGTACCCTGAGTTCCAGCCCGAAGGCCATACTCATGCGATCTTTCCGGTCGAGCAAGGTTGGCATCCAGCGGGTGAGGCTCAGATAAAATATCTCCCGCATCCGGGCAGCCTCGCACGATTCACCCGGCAGACGGGAAACCTCGGCCAGCGCTTCGGCGTATCGCTGGCGGGGATACTCCTGCAGACTGGCGTTGGCCCTTAGTTCGGGACATAGCCATTCCAGGCGGATTTCCGGCTTAGGCGACCAGGGAAAAGTAGCAGCCTGGATCATTTCCTGGCGGTAAAACCAGGGATACCCGCCAAATATCTCGTCAGCACATTCGCCTGATAAACCCACCGTGGCTCCCTTTTTTATCTCCCGGCTGAACAAAAACAGTGATGTGTCCACATCCGCCATTCCCGGAAGGTCGCGAGCCCGGGCAGCCGCCTGCAGCACCCCGGCCAGTTCGGGGGTATCCAGCAGGATTTCGTGATGGCAAGTGCCAAAGAAACCGGCGACTTTTTGCACCCAGGGAGCATCCCGGTTAGGCTGAAAACTGTGTTCCTGAAAATATTTATCATTATCCACATATTCGACAGAGAAGGTATCCAGGCACCGGCCATCCTGCTTGTAGGCGTTGGCAGCCACCGCAGTGATCGCGCTGGAATCCAGACCGCCTGAAAGCAGTGTGCACAAAGGCACATCCGACACCAGTTGCCGCTTAACGGCATCCTGGAAAATATCCCTCACCATCGTCACCGTGGTCGCAAAGTCCTGTTCATGCGGCTTACTTTCCAGTCGCCAGTACTGTCGGCAGCTCAGGCCGCTATGATCAAACATGGCGCACCAGCCGGGCTTAAGCTCGGAAACAGCGCGAAAAACACCATGTCCCGGGGTCCGGGCCGGGCCAATCATGAAGATTTCCGCCAGCCCCTCGACACTGACCTCAGCTGGTACCGCGGGATGCGCCAGGACAGCTTTCAACTCCGAACCAAAAACGAAACTGCCGCCCCGTTCCGAGTAAAACAACGGTTTGACCCCTAAACGATCACGGGCCAAAAACAGTTTTTGCTGCGCCTCATCCCAAATTGCGAAAGCGAAAATTCCGTTCAGCCGCTCCACGCAGTCCGGTCCCCACTCGATATACGACTTGAGCAGCACTTCGGTATCCGAGGTCGAGGTAAACAGATAACCCCGGGCCATCAGTTCCCAGCGCAACTCAGGAGTATTGTACAATTCCCCGTTGTAAGTAATCACATAAGTGCATTCACCGCGGCTGCGCAGCATCGGCTGTTTGCCACCCTCAAGGTCCACCACGCTGAGACGCCGGTGGCCTAAAGCGGCGTGGCGGGAAAAGTACATCCCTGAATCGTCCGGCCCCCGCACCGCCAGTGTATCGACCATCGCCTGCAATATTTCAGGTTCTCGGGCCACCTCTTTTTGCCAGTCGACCCATCCGGTAATACCGCACATCTTTTTCCTCTCCTTGTCGGGAAATAAAGGGCGCCTACTCCCGTCCTCCCTGCAGCGTGAGGATTGCGTAGGCGTCTTGGCCTCTCCTATCACAGGATATGATATGCGACGAGTGTTCTCTTTGCTACTACACCCGCACGAAGGGCGCCATTAACGTTTGGAAGCCCTGATCTTCGGTTTGTTTACCGGGGGCATGGCCGGCACAAAGCCATCCTCGTTTTCGATATCCGGAACCTGAGCCGTTGCGCTCATCACATCATGGGCGTGACCGTCGTCAAAGCTGGTCGGCCCCCTAAAAACATGGATATGCTCACTACCCGCCGTATACACCGCCGGCCCGGTCATCGCGTCAAACCAGTGCCAGTGGCCGGTAGAGTCTTCCGCGTTGAAGGACGTCCGCACCCGCAGCCGGTGAACATGCGCCGCTCCCGGCTCACCACGGGCCGGTCCAGTGGCGCCCATCACCATATGCTGATGGTTGTCTGCGACGTGAGTTAGGGTATTATAGTTATGGACATGAACCGTATGCCGGTCTTCCTTCTCTTCAGCAATCCCCCGGTCCTCAGCATCAACCATTCTATTACCTCCTCTATCACTGTATATGTACTATCATATGCGGCAGCATTTTCCCCTGTTACGCTGCCGCATTTTAACGCTAAAAGCACTTAAAACAAGAACTATAATCAGGTGAAGACATTGCAAGAGGTAGACATACCCCCATACCGATATACTGGAGACAGGCGAAACTTTAGGCAAGACGCGACGTTGCAAAGGGTGCTACAGGCCATTGGTGCTGCCAGCGCGCAAGGGTCCGGGGTCCGGGGGCCGAGTCAGGACGACGAGGCAGTCACCAACGGCGCAGGACGCGACGTCGGGGACGTACCCGCCCCTTCGCTGGCAAGCGCCTAGGGCCTGTGGCACCCGAAGCTCCGCTCGCGCGGCCTAAATTCCGAGGAAAAATGATAGCTATGGAAATCGAAAGACCTCGTTGAAAAGGTTTAATACCTAATTAACGATGGCCTTTTACAAGCCAGGTCCCATCCTCCTTGCAGGATAATTGCCGAAACTAGCGGAACAAGAGAAAGGAGGTGGTCATGGTGAAAGATAAATTGGACAAGGCCGTGGAGCTCGGTATTATCAATCCCGAGCAGGCCATCAAGTTGTTGGCGCTATTTAATGAAGAGGCCGCCCCTCTGGCTCAAACCGAAGACAATAGTCCCTTAAGCAAAGCGCTTTACTATTTCGGGGCGATGATTGTCATTTCGGCCATGGGTTGGTTCATGAATTCGACCTGGGAAATATTCGGCGGCTCCGGACTTTTTGGCATCGCCACAGGCTATGCCGCGGTATTTATTGGGGCAGCCTTCTACTTCAGGCAAAAATCCCGGACATTAAGCGGGCTTTTAATCGTGATGGCAGTATGCATGACGCCCCTTGGCGCATATGGCTTTCAAGAATGGTTACATATCTGGCCGCAAGGATATCCTGACACCTATAAGAATTTTCATGTTTTCATAAAAGGCGGCTGGTTTGCGATGGAAGCGGCAACCATTATTGCCGGGCTGATTTCATTGAAATTTGCCAAGATTCCTTTCGCAATGGCCCCAATTGCCTTCACGCTCTGGTACTTATCCATGGACATAACACCGGTATTATATGGATCAGACTATGACGGGGCGGCAAGAAAAATAGTATCCCTGTTCTTTGGCCTTGGGATGCTCCTCATTGCTTTTATCATGGACCAGCGAACCAAAACTGATTGGGCAAAGTGGCTGTACATTTTTGGCGCCCTCGCCTTTTGGGGCGGTCTGTCGGCTATGCAATCCAATTCCGAGTTATCTAAATTCGCTTACTGCCTGATTAATCTCTTTATGATGCTTGTCGGCGTATTACTTAAGCGAAACGTATTTCTCATCTTCGGCTCCCTCGGAACCTTTGGCTATATTGGTCACCTCGCCTGGGACATTTTCAAGGATTCGCTCTTATTCCCATTTGCGTTGTCGGCCTTTGGGCTAATCGTAATCTGCGCTGGTTGGCTATACCATAAAAAAAATCAAGCGATTGAAGCCTTTATCTACAAAATTACGCCTCCACTTGTTCTAAGGCAACTTCCGCAATTTCGAAAGAAATAACAAGAACGTGCATTATATCCCTCCGCTCGCGGGCTAAATTTCGAAAGAAACAAGTAGATACAAAAACATTCAAAGACCTCGTTGAATAGGTTTTAAACCTACATCAACGAGGTCTTTTTTTAATTTCAACAGCTGCTTTATACGCTGCTCACAAGCTGCGCCAGCAGCTTATACTTGGCATCAAGAAGAATTTTGTCAAAATCGACAATATACCATTCCCCGTTGACTTTTTCCAGGCCCACCGGTTTGATCGTGAACCCCAAGGCGCTGTCCTGAGACTGCAGCGACGCCAGAACGACGCTGAAATCTCCCTGTTCGGCCACTTTATTCGCAGACAGCAGGTTGGAATTTTTCAGCTGCTCCAGCCCGGACTGGCCGGTGAGATACTTGGAAACAACCGCCGGATCATTGACTGAACTGGGTGATACATACAGGCTGGCCTCGTTCATTTTTCCGGCTTTGGCGGCATCATAAAAAGCTTTTACCGTGGCATCGGCGGAAAGCCCTGCGGTCCGCTGGGCGCCCCCGCTACTGCAACCGGCAGCAAGCAGTGTCAGCATTACCAGGCTCAAAGCAACCACCAACTTCAACTTATGTTTCATCATCTATCCACATCCCTTCGGCATCGCATTATTGTAAATATGTTATGTATATTATATCAGAATCTGACTACCAAGTCACCTGCTTGCCTGCGCCATTATTTGGCTGAAAAAATCCTTCCCGTTCCGGTTGCCTGGCCTGGATTCCGGGAAAAATAACCCCTGACAGACAGCTTTTTGTGATTCGCGTCACTGTCTTGGGTAAGAAATTAGGTTATAGTTATGCCAAGGAATGGTAAGGAGGTCGGAAATTTCATGGATAAAAAATTTATCAAAAATATCGAGTTCAGCCAAGCCCTGGAACTGTCAAACCTGGTCGACTATCAGCCAGGCAAAGTGATCAGTCTTACTTTTGTACAGAACGATGCCCTTAGTATGACCCTCTTCGCTTTCGCCAAAGGAGAAGGGGTCAGCACCCACTCGACGCCAGGTGACGCAATGGTATACATCCTGGACGGCACCGCCGAAATCACCATCGGCGAGACGACAATGAAGGCCTCTCTAGGCCAGACAGTGGTCATGCCTGCCGACATCCCCCACGGTGTAGAAGCTGCCGAAAACTTCAAAATGCTGTTGATTGTAGTTAAAAAATAACATCGTCACACACAAAGAGGTGCTCAAATGAGCGCCTCTTTGTGTGTGACGATAAACCCCAGGCTGTTCAAAAAGGTCGAGATGCTAGGCGCACCGGAAGAGCGTGCCGCGCCGCGTACTGGCGTACGCAAGCAAACGCTCTGAGGAGCAACGACGCAGATTGGCCTTTTTCAACAGACTCTTCTTTTTCACAACAAATTTTGCAGCACAGCGATGGCGACCTCGGCCATCACCCGATACCCCGCCTCGTTGGGATGGACTCCGTCGTCATGCAGGCCGCGCCGTAGTCCGCCGGTCGGGTTAACCATGGCGGCGTAAAAATCAAGCACGGTTATATTGCGGGTCAGCGCCAGAGCCCGCATTTGCTGTCGGTACTCTTCCAGCAGCGCTTCCTCCTCCGTAAAGTCAACCGGAGGCGGCAGGCCGATAAGAGGCACGATCCCACTCGTGCTAGATAGGTTCAGCATCGCCTCGATATTTTCAGCCACCTCTTCCGGGCTGATATCCATAAAGGCGTCGTTGGTGCCGCCCATGATGATGGCATAGGCTGGCGCCGGCGCTGCAACATCCTGTTCGAAGCGCAGCAGCATGTCCCCTGTTGTCTCGCCGCAAACCCCTTGGTTGATGATCTGGCTGCCTGTTTGCCGGGCGGTGAGGCTTACCCATGAATAGCGGGGCGTAAAAGGGAACCCGTAGGTCAATGAATCGCCAATAGCCACAAATATTTTCATACCCCTTATTGCTCTCCCTTCCCATCGCTTGAGCCGAGCCGACGGCGAAACCGCATCTGAAACCAGTCTTTTCCGCCGCTCGTCCGCTCCCAGCCGTCCTTTGCCAATTCCTTTGCCAGCTCTGCCAGCGCCTCAGTGGCGCTTGTTTTTATTGTCAGGTTGGTAATAGTTCCCAAGACCGGCCTTAAACTGCGGCGACGCCCCGGCGGTATAATTCCCCTTGGGTCCCTCCGCCCGGGCAAGAAACCGCAGCAGATCGGATGGAAAAATCCCCCACCTTTCTGCCACCAGTTCCAGGCCGACCTCGCAGTATTCCCACTGCGGTTCTGCTTCAGGCCAATCTTCCCTGGAACAATCGACGCCGCAGGCGGGACAGAAAATGGCTGCAGCAGGCAGTTGCCGTCCGCATTGATAACAAAATGCCATGGTTATCTCCTCAGCAGTCATGGCCAAAACAGCGAATTGCTCATAGACTATTATGACCATTCTCTTACACTCAATCATTCCCTGTCCTGCACGTAATTCCTCCCGGCGACTGATCCTACAGCAGTGACAGCGAAGGAAACACCCATTAAAGGAGGGTTTTTCGGTGGCCAGAATCGACTTTGAAAGTTTAATAAAAAATGACCGGGATGAGCGCAAACATCATCACTTTTCCGGGACGCTTCTTGACTACCTGGAAATTGTGAAGACCGATCCCAAAGTGGCCATGTTGGCCCACCAACGGATGCACGAGCTGCTTACCGGCCGCGGGATGGAAGTCATCAATACCGAAGAACATCCCCGCCTGAAGCGCATCTTCGGCAACGAAACCCTGAAACGTTACTCCTTTTTCAAAGATTTTTACGGTATTGACAAGAGTGTGATGAAAATCGTCCGCTATTTCCACGCAGCAGCCATGAAAGGGGAAGAATCGCGGCAAGTCCTCTATCTGGTTGGTCCGGTGGGTGCCGGTAAGTCTTCGCTGATGGAAGCCCTGAAAAAGGCGCTGGAAATGAGTCCGCCGATCTATACAATCGCAGACTGCCCGATGCGGGAAGAGCCGTTGCACCTTATCCCCAAGCACCTCCGCCCGCAATTCGAGACCCTGCTTGGCGTCAAAATCGAGGGCGACCTCTGCCCTATCTGCCGTTATCGTTTAAAGAACGATTACAGCGGCGAATTTGAACGCTATCCGGTAACCATGAGTGAGTTCTCCATCCGGTCCCGCAAAGGCGTGGGCGTTGTTCCGCCGGTAGACCCCAACAATCAGGATACCTCGGTGCTGTCCGGCTCAGTGGATATCTCTAAGATGGATCTGTATTCCGAAGACGACCCGCGGGTCATGTCGCTGAACGGGGCCTTCAATGTAGGTAATCGGGGACTCGTCGAATTCATCGAAGTCTTCAAAAATGACGTAGAATACCTACACACCATGATCACAGCCACCCAGGAAAAATCCATTCCCTCGCCAGGCAAAGGCTCGATGATTTATTTTGACGGTATTATTTTGGCTCATTCCAACGAGGCCGAGTGGAATAAATTCAAGTCAGATCATACCAATGAAGCCATCCTCGACCGCATTGTCAAAGTGGAAGTTCCCTACTGCCTGGAACTCGAAGAAGAAGTTAAGATCTATCGCAAGCTCTTGAAGAACAGCAGCTTTGACGCCCATATCGCCCCCCATACCGTCGAAATGGCTTCCATGTTCGCCATTCTCACCCGTCTTGCCCCGTCAAGCAAGGTCGATCCTCTGACCAAACTGAAGATTTATAACGGCGAAGAAATAGTCGAAAAAGGCGCAACCAAAAAAATCGATATCTTTGAACTGCGCGAAGACGCTGAACGGGAAGGGATGACAGGCATTTCCACCCGGTTCATCATGAAAGTCCTGGATTCGGCCCTGTCCGAATCCGAGAACAATTGTATCAATCCCGTCGTCTTGCTGGAAACTATGATTAAGGCCACCAAAGAACTAACCATCGCCGACGACGAGAGAAAACGCTATCTGAGTTTCCTTCAGGATACCATCAAGAAAGAATTCAACAAGGTTCTGGAAAAGGAAGTTACCCGGGCCTTTATCCATGGTTACAGGGAGCAGGCTGAAAGCTTGTTCAACAACTATCTGGATCATGCCGAGGCTTTCATCAACTCCCGCAAAATCAAGGATTCCAGCACCGGAGAAGATTTGGAGCCTGATCTGAAATTTCTGCAGTCCATTGAGGAACAAATCGGCATAACCGGTACCTCGGCGCGCGGCTTCCGCCAGGATGTCACCGCCTACATGTTCTCAGTGCTTCGTAGCGGCGCCGTAGTAGACTATCGCTGCTATGAACCCCTCAAAGAAGCAATTGAGAAGAAACTGACCGCGTCGGTAAAAGAACTGTCCCGCATCGTAACCAAGGCGCGCGTCCGGGACAAAGAACAGGATTCCAAATATGACGTCATGGTGGAAGAAATGAAGCGCAACGGATATTGCGATCATTGCTGTAACGTCATCTTAAAATACGCCGCCAACAACCTCTGGAAAGACTAGTTCGCCTCTGGAGGGGAGGAATAAACAATGGCCATCTTCAAAGACGGCAGCACCAGCAATTCTGACCGTTCGGCCTGGGATCGCAAACGCCACCGCCAGCTGCTGGAAGAAGCGATCAAGAAAAATCTCGGCGATATCGTAGCCGAAGAAAGCATCATCGGTCAGAGCAAAGATAAAAAAATCAAGATACCGATAAAGGGCATTAAAGAATATCAGTTTGTCTACGGCAAAAACAGCGGTGGAACGGGCTCCGGCAACGGTCAGGAAAAGCGGGGCCAGGTAATCGGCAAGACAGGCGGCCAGCCGCAACAAGGCCAGGGCCAGGTCGGCAGCGATCCTGGCGAAGACATCTATGAAACTGAGATTACGCTGGAAGAACTGACCAATTATCTGTTTGAAGACCTCAAACTGCCGGATATGGAGCGCAAGAAGTTCGCCCATATCGAATCAGAACGCAAATGCAAACGCAAAGGACATCAGCGCAAAGGCATCCCGCCCCGTCTGGACAAAAAACAGTCGGTGGTGGAAAAACTGAAACGCGAACAGGCAGCCAAGCGC
>Ga0316231_1003853_pt1 | contig 12865 bp, 13 predicted proteins | sample TBH18027metaG_FD_206002 | JGI IMG/M metagenome (GOLD analysis project Ga0316231, IMG submission 206002) | Freshwater microbial communities from Trout Bog Lake, Wisconsin, USA - TBH18027 | ecosystem: Environmental > Aquatic > Freshwater > Lake > Hypolimnion/Profundal zone | place: USA: Wisconsin...
CTGATAAAGCACCTGGATGAAATTGTCGGCGTTGTATTCAGGGCTGAGAAAATTCCGGACATAGTGCTTCGGGGACATGGGCTTCAGATTGCCCTGTGCGTATCTTGATGTCGTTACTCAAGTGTTTCAGACGGTTCGCGAAGTAAACATGGTGAAACTTGGCCTGTTACGGACACCACCACCGTCGCGATCGAAGTATGCGTCTGAAATTCTGACTCAAGTTGTGCCGCTCTCGTAGCGACATCCGAGAGAAATCTTGTGCTCCACAACTAGACCAGACATCAACATGAACAAAACTCCTCGTTGCAGACGCCGAGATCCGAGATGGCACATCGCAAGATCGGAGCCACCCGCTCACCGAATTGAGAGGTCGGTGAAAGGTTGTGTAAAAGCATGAAAACGAAACTCCGGCTTGAGTTCTTCAATCAGGAAGTGGTTCCTTCCACGTTATCGCACCATGATCACACTCGCCTGTAAATCCTTTCGCGTCCGCCATCAGGCGGACGGTATCGTTCTCGAACTCGATGCTGCTGAACCATCAAACTTGGTTCCGCAGTTGTTGACCAAGAGTGATGTGGCGCAACGTCTGGCCATCAGCGAACGGAAAGTGGAGACGTTGGCCGCTGTGGGTCGGTTGCCAGTTGTGCGGATTGATAGTTGCGTCAGATTTAGAGAAGCAGATATCCTTCAGTATCTAACCGAACATCAAGCAGCTACCCTTCGTGAAATTGTCTCCGATCTTCCCGCACGGGTGCCCAATCCTACGTGATCGCTGTGCCAATTAATTTCTGTTTTCATTTTCTGCGGATAAAAACTGGCGTCCACACTCACGCCAGACGAATGCTACCGTACTATACATTTGGTAAGACACTCTCCATGCCCCCTGAGGTGATTCAAAGACGGTTCTGGCGGCACCAGATTGAGTGTCTTGGCATATGAAATCCCCAACCCGTGGCTGTGCGGGGTACGCCGCTGCGGCCAAACCACCCTCGCGGAGAGCCTCAGTGTCGAGCGCCTGCGCGAGATCGCTGCGCTCTCCAAGAAGCAAAAAAGATTGGTTGACGAATCGGTCTGAATTACGTACGTTATTCAGACCGATGGAAATTATACGATGAAACTTCAAGAAGATATTCGTCCGGTAACCTACCTGAAAAGCAAAGCGGCCGATTTGCTGGAACAGATCAATACCACACACCGGGCGGTGATTATCACGCAGAATGGCGAAGCGCGAGCCGTTCTCCAGGATCCCGAAAGCTATGAACAAATGCGGCGTGCCGTCGGCCTGCTGAAGCTGGTCGCACAAGGGGAGACCGATGTTCAGGCAGGCCGCACCGTGGCTGCGGATGAAGTATTCACCCGCTTGCGCAAAACGCTCACCGCCCATCAGTCCTAACATGGCAGTGCCTCGGGTTTATGCTGTGGAGTTTGCTGCCGTTGCAGAACGCGATCTGCTAGCCATCGTCGAGTTCATTGCCGCGGATGACTCAGTGGCCGCCCTGCGCGTGTTAGATCAGGTTGAATCGCGCTGTGCCGCCCTGAAGAAGATGCCAGAGCGCGGGCGAGTCGTCCCGGAACTGGCAGCGTTTGGGATTTACACCTACCGGGAACTTGTCGTTGCGCCTTGGCGGGTGGTTTACCGCGTCAGCGGAACCACGGTTGCGATTCTCGCCGTCGTGGATGGCCGAAGAAATATTGAGGATATCTTATTGGATCGGCTGATCCGGTGAATGCTACCTGTGCACTATATTGTGGAGTATTGAAACCAACGAGTCTGTCGGATTCGCCCAGTCAACAGGCCGTCAGGTTTTTCGTCAATCGAGGTCAAGTTGTAGCAGTTTGTAGCAGTTGGGAGGGGTCTTGGTGCGGTTTTGTGCGTTTGTGCACTGCACAAACCCGAATAAATACGAATAAAGCTATGTAATTTGTGGTTTCAACTCCCACCGCCTCCACCATAACTATCTTTAAATCAAATAGTTATGAAAATTGTGGACGTGGAGACGTGTCCCACCTCCAGCTTTGGACATCGGACGTTGGCATTTGGCTCAGCCGGTAGCCAGTGCCGGTGCTTTCTTCTCGTAAATTTCCCTCGTATGCACCTCTGCTTTGTAGCAGTTTGTAGCACTCAAGATGTGAATGAAGGTGCATGCTGATCTCCAGCGGGAAACATTGTGAAAGGAGAATTAGCCAAGCGAGGATTATAAATATGCTCTAAATATAATGTGCACTTCTAGAGTCGACGTGTTATTCTTTCGTATCATGTATGACCGATGGTATGCAGGCCAGTTACGACAGAAATTGACCCGGCCATTCGTGCACTTGATCTTCGGTGCGCGGCAGACTGGGAAGACAACTCTCTTGAGTGCATTATTGCCGTCTGAAACTGTGGCGGTGGATTTGGCTGATCCTGCGGAACGATCGCGCCATTTGGCTGAGCCCGGCGCATTTAGTGCGATGTGCCGGAAGTTACCGGCGAACAAGAATGGACAGTATGTGTTCGTGGACGAGGCGCAGACCGTGCCGTCGATCTTCGACGCGGTGCAGCATCTCTATGACAAGGATAAGCGGCGGTGGCGGTTTGTGTTGTGTGGCAGTTCGGCGCGCAAATTACGGATGACCGGGGTGAATTTGTTACCAGGGCGGAGCTTCTTGCATCACCTCTATCCCCTGACTTTGGCGGAACACCCGGCCCCGACGCCTCGGACCAGTTATGCGGTGTCACCGTTGTCATTTGAATGGCCCCATGGGATGGCACCGGCGAGGCCGTTTCCCGCATGGGACTTGGAATCGCGGCTGGCTTATGGAGCGTTGCCCGGGGTAGTGGACAGCGAGGAGCAAGACCGGGCCACATTATTGAAGTCCTTTGCCTTGGTGCATTTGGAGGAAGAGATCCGTCGGGAAGCACTCGTCAAAGACTGGGGCGCGTTTGTCCGGTTTCTACAACTGGCCGCGAGTGAATCCGGGCAGATTCTGAACTACGCCGGGATCTCACAGGAAACCGGCCTCTCCCAACCGACAGTGAAGTCCCACTACCAGTTACTGGAAGATATGTTCATCGGGTTCCGGGTGCTGGCCTTTTCCAGAAGCCAACGCAAGAACCTGCTCTCAACCCCAAAGTTTCTTTTTTTCGATTTGGGTGTGCGACACGGGGCAGCCGGTCTGACTGCCTCGACGGAGATCGTGAAGGTCAATCCTGGCGCATTCTTCGAGCAATGGGTCGGTATCGAACTTTGGAAGCGCCTCCAATACCTGGGTGGTGGTCAACTGCACTACTTGCGAACGCGAGATGGGATGGAGATTGATTTCATTATCGAACACGACGGCAAACTGACGCCGGTCGAGGTGAAGTGGACGGAGAAACCAAGTGAATCGGATGCCCGGCATCTGCGGACTTTTCTGAAGGAGCACCCGAAGGAGGCGGATCAAGCCTACATCATCTGTCGTTGTTCGCGCCCGATGGAGCTTTGCAAAGGCGTCACGGCATTGCCGTGGTTCTGTTTGTAACGGTGCCACCCGTGGATCTGCACTCAGCGCCTGAGGACAAGATCGCGTTGTTCCGTTCGCTGTTTCGGGGACGCGACGATGTGTACCCGCGCCGGTTCGAGAGCCGGCGAACCGGCAAATCAGGTTATGCACCCGTCTGTGCCAACGAGTGGGCGCGCGGTCTTTGCGAGAAGCCGCGCGTCAAGTGTGCCCATTGTCCTCACCGTAGGCTCTTGCCGATGACCGATGAGGTGATCCGCCAACATCTCACCGGCCATGATGAACAGGGGCGCGACTTCGTGGCCGGCATCTATCCGATGTTGCTGGATGAAACCTGTTTCTTCCTCGCGGTTGATTTTGACAAGGGCACGTCGCAGCAGGACGCATGCGCTTTTCTTCAGACGTGTCAGCGACTGAACCTGACGGCGGCGCTCGAACGATCACGTTCCGGTAAGGGTGCCCATGTCTGGTTGTTTTTTGCCGAAGCCATTCCCGCCACTGTGGCTCGAAAGCTCGGGGCTCATTTGTTGACCGAGACAATGGAGAGCCGTCCGGACATCGGTCTGGACTCCTATGATCGGTTCTTTCCGAACCAAGACACGCTGCCGCAGGGAGGGTTCGGCAATCTGATCGCCTTGCCACTGCAAAACCGTCCCCGCGCCAACGGTAACAGCGTTTTCTTGGACGAGAAAATGATTCCCTATCCGGATCAGTGGTCGTTTTTGGCCCAGTTGAAAAAGATCGACCGCCCAATCGTCGTGGCCATTGTGCAGGAAGCCGAGAAACGAGGCCGGATCGTGGGCGTCCGCTTGGAACTTTTGGATGAAGAGCCGGCCCTGCCCTGGCAGTTGCCGCCATCCCGACAACGTGCAGCGCCGCCGTTGGCCGGCCCCCTGCCGGAGAGGATAGAAATAGTTCTGGGTAATGAACTCTATTTTCTCAAGGATGGGATGCCCCCGGCGCTGAAGAACCGTTTGATTCGGCTCGCGGCATTCCAGAATCCAGAGTTCTACCGCGCCCAAGCAATGCGGTTGCCGACCTACGACAAGCCGCGCATCATCGGTTGTGCTGAGGACCATGGGGCGCATCTTGGACTCCCGCGCGGATGCTTGGAGGAAGTGTGTGCTCTTCTGAAGAGTCTGAAAATCAAGCCTGTGATCCGGGATGAGCGCAATTCGGGTAGGTCGTTGGGGATGATATTCCACGGGCAGCTTCGGCCAGAGCAACAGCTCGCCGCCGAGAAAATGCTCGCCCACGACACGGGCGTGCTGGCCGCGACCACCGCGTTTGGAAAGACTGTCCTGGCGGCATGGTTGATTGCACAGCGGAACGTCAACACGCTCGTGTTGGTTCATCGGCGCCAGCTCCAAGCACAATGGATCGAACGGCTGTCGACTTTCTTAGGTGTGCCGGCGAAGACAATCGGTCAGATCGGCGGTGGACGGAAGAAACTCAACGGACGACTCGATGTGGCCGTCATCCAGAGTTTGGTGCGCAAAGGCGTCGTCAATGATTTGGTGGGCGAATACGGCCACTTGGTCGTTGACGAATGTCATCATCTGTCGGCACACAGCTTCGAGCAGGTGGCCCGGCGCGCTAAAGCGAAATACATCACCGGGCTGTCGGCCACCGTGACCCGCAAGGATGGCCACCAGCCAATCATCTTCATGCAATGCGGCCAGGTGCGCCATGTGGTGGACGCCAAGGTGCAGGCAGCGGCCCGTCCATTCGAACATACCGTACTCGTCCGGCCGACCCGATTCCGTCCCCAGCGCCAAGATTCACCCGATCTGCGCGCCTCGTTTCAATTTTTGTACGATGAACTCATCGCCGACGAGCGACGCAGCCAGTTGATTTGCGAGGAGGTTGTAGCCGCTGTTGGTCAAGGCCGCTCCCCGGTCGTACTCACCGAGCGCAATGAACATCTGCAACGGCTGATCGAATTATTACGACCGCGGGTTCAGCATCTCGTCGTTCTGCACGGAGGAATGGGCAAAAAACAGATGCAGAGCGTTGCCGATCAGTTGGCGAACATTCCTACCGATGCCGGCCGCGTCTTACTAGCCACGGGCCGGTATCTGGGGGAGGGTTTTGATGACGCGCGGCTTGATACGTTGTTCCTGACCTTACCGGTATCTTGGCGCGGCACGATTGCCCAGTACGTTGGAAGATTGCATCGGCTCCACGAGGGCAAGCGCAAGGTGCAGGTGTATGATTACGCGGACTTGGATGTGCCGATGCTGGCGCGAATGTTTGATCGGCGTTGCCGTGGTTACGAAGCGGTTGGCTACCGGATCCTGTTGCCGGCCAGCGCGGTGCCGGGGTGGCCGACGGAAGTGCCGCTGCCGGTGGATCCGGCGTGGAAACAGGATTACGCCGCCAGCGTGGGCCGATTGGTGCGGGACGGCGTTGATATGCCACTGGCGCACTTGTTCGTCAGCGCGGCTCGGCCGGCGACACTTGGCGGCGAAGGCGTGCAACGGGCACGCAGTGCCACCGAAGCATTTCTTTACCGGCGCTTGGAATCGTTGCCGGCAACCGCCGGCAAGTTTCGATTGAACGCCGAATTACCGATTCCATTTGACGGCTGCGGTCGGATGGAAGTGGATCTGCTCTGCGCGGCGACGCGGGTCGTGGTCGAATTGGATGGGGCCCAACATTTGGAGAGTGTGGAAGCGTATCGGCGGGACCGGCGCAAGGATTTGCTGCTACAGGAGAACGGCTACCAGATCTTGCGGTTTCTGGCCGAAGACGTCGGCAAACGACTCGATGACGTGTTGGACGCAATTTTGCGGGCACTGGCGCATCGCGCGAGTTCCCGCCCTCGTTGAGCAAATTGTAGCAGTCGGCAGGGGTCCCGGTGCGCTTCTGTGCGTTCGCGAGCTAGAAAACCCAACCGATATGCATGTGAGCACGATGCTTCCGTACTTTACATTTGGTAAGCCACTCTCCATACCCCAGTGAGGTGATTCAAAGACGGTTCTGGCGACACCGGATTGAATGGTTTTGGTGAAGGCCTTATTGCATGGCTGTGTGGGGTGTAACCGCCCTGCCTCAGTGTCGAGCCGCCTGCTCGAGATCAACTGAGTTCTCGCTCTCCAGTGAGCACAAAAGATTGGTTGACGAATCGGTCTGAATTACGTACGTAATTTAGACCGATGGAAATAATACGATGAAACTTCAAGAAGATATTCGTCCGGTAACTTACCTAAAAAGCAAAGCGGCTGATTTGTTGGAGCAGGTCAATGTCACGCACCGGGCTGTCGTCATCACGCAGAACGGCGCAGCGCGGGCTGTTCTCCAAGATCCCGAAAGCTACGAACAGATGCGGCGTGCCATCGGTCTGCTGAAGCTGGTCGCGCAAGGGGAGACCGATGTTCAGGCGAGCCGCACCGTGGCCGCGGATGAAGTATTCACTCGCTTACGCAAAACGATCAACGCCCGGCAGTCCTAACATGGCAGTGCCTCGGTTGTATGCTGTAGAATTTGCTGCCGTTGCAGAACGCGATCTGCTAGCCATCGTCGAGTTCATTGCCGTGGATGACTCAGTGGCCGCCCTGCGCGTGTTAGATCAGATTGAATCGCGCTGTGCCGCCCTGAAGAAGATGCCAGAGCGCGGGCGAGTCGTCCCGGAACTGGCAGCGTTTGGGATTTACACCTACCGGGAACTTGTCGTTGCGCCTTGGCGGGTGGTTTACCGCGTCAGCGGAACCACGGTTGCGATTCTCGCCGTCGTGGATGGCCGAAGAAATATTGAGGATGTCTTATTGGATCGCCTGATTCGGTGAATTGAGCGGTCGGCTACTCATGCACCACATTGGGGAGTTTTGAGTCGAGCGCTGGTCAGTTCCGTCGACTAAAAACTCCGTTAGGTGCTTCCTCAATCCAGGTCAAGTTGTAGCAGTTTGTAGCAGTTGGCAGGGGTCCCGCTGCGCTTCTGTGCGTTCGAGGGCTGCAAAAACCCGCACCGGCACGCAGATATTAGCCTCAATCACCCAGCAGCATGGCATATCCGTTGAAGCCTCGATCAGTGCCAACAACATCACGGACAGCAAACGCGTTCGTATAGCACAGAACTGGTTATCCCTTGAGCGTGAGCCTAGATCGAATCCTGGAGCAAATGGCGTGGTGAGGTATAGAGGCCGGTTGCCAGAAGGGGCTTCACGGGTTCTTCGATTGCGTTCTGAAAGGCTGCCAATGCATTTGTTTGACATATCAAACAAATATCGTATTGGTATGCCATCTTGAATACCTCAGCGTATCTGCACGTGAACAGCCGAAGTAATCTTACCCGTACCCTTTTCATGGTGTCAGCGATGGTGGCTATCCCGCTCGCACTCATGGCAGATGAATTGACCATGCCAGCCGCACATGTTGGGGGACCCTCGGTCGCAACGCCAGCGTCAGATACGCACTATGGCATTTTCAACTGGCTCGACCGTCGTAGCGCCTATGGTCAGGACGCTTTCCCAGAGCCCTTTCTGGTGGATGACTCCGCTTTGGAAACCGATGAAGCTCGATTGGATTGGGTCTACACGCAATCCAATCATCAACACAGCGATCTCATTAAGGCGGAGATCGAAAAAGGTTTTGGTTTGCTCACCTTGGAGTTGGAAGTTCCGTTTGAATACAATTCATCGATTAAGCGGAATCCTCCCATTGAAGGGTTCGACAACGTAAACCTTGGCGCTCGGTGTCCTATCTACCAATTCGTCTCCGACCACAAATTCTTCGATACCACCTTCGGCACTGCGATCGAAGTCGGCATTCCAACCCATTCTACGATCAGCAAGGACACCGAAGTCGTTCCCAAGGTATTTAATGATCTGAAACTGGGGGAGCATTTCACCCTCCAATCCATTGTCGGCTATTCCAAGCTGTTCGGTGGGGATGCCGACGGTGGCTTGGCTACTTTTGAGTACGGCCTTGTTTTCGGCTATACCATCCCGCATGACCAATTACCATTGCCGCGTGTGCTCCAATTCATTCCAGTGTTTGAATTGATCGGAGACACCAAGCTAAACAGAGCTGATCCTGGACATAACAGCCTCATTGGTAATGCGGGGTTCCGTGTCAATCTCAAGACCATCGGACAGGTGCAACCACGGCTGGGACTTGGGTATGTCTTTCCTATCGACAACGGAGGTCGCGAAGACATGCACTGGGGCGTCATCACAAGCTTGGTCTTTGAGTATTGAAGGAAGCCATTACCACTCAGAACAACACCGCCTCAGGGCTAACTCGACGACAATTCTTGGTATTAACGGCTATGACTGTGGTCACCTGCCGTCAAACCATTTGCAACGCTAGCAACTCCACAGCATCCCGTGGGGAGCGCGTGGTCAATGCTGGTGCGGTGAGTAACTATGCGGCGGACGGACAATATGATGGGTTTATCGACCAAGGGTTTTTCATCATCCGCAAAGGAACTGAACTGTTTGCTCTTTCCTCGGAATGCACCCACAGGCAATGCAAGCTGAAAGTTGGGTCACATCGTTGCTTCTACTGTCCCTGTCATGGCTCAACATATGATCCCAGCGGCAAGGTAACCGCTGGACCTGCCAAGCGGGATCTGCCAATTCTTCCCTCGGTTACAAATGCAGACGGTCAATTATTGGTAACGGTTCCAGTCCTGTAGGGTGTTCACCCTATAGCATGTAACGATTGGTCTGGTAGTGTTAGGCATGAAAATTCGTAACCGTATCCCAAACCAATAGTTATTCTGTGGTCCACCGCGTCCGACGACAGCACAGGCAACACACTCAAATAATCACAATGCATATATTGAGGAACTGGTTCAGGCTGCTGTAGCTCCAGTGCTCACGGTCGGCGGCTAATTCTTTCAAGGTGGACATGATTTTCTCCTGCTATGGTTGATACAGCCGAAGGGGCAACCGACATGACATCGCTTGCCCCTCCAGTACCTCGGCTGTAATTTTCGTTAGGCGGAGACTTTGACCTTGTGGCGTTTCAGGCTGTCTACCAATTCGCTGGCCTCTTTCTTCGAGAGGTCGTAGATCGAATCGACCTTGTAGTTGTCCTGGCAGTACGCGTTGAGCGCGCTGAGGCGGATGTCCTGCTCAGTGGCCAGGCTCGTCAGGTACTTGATCTGGGCGTTGCTGGCCTTTGCCGTTACCATTGCCATTGGTTTTATCACCAGCAGGCACATGGAACCCGCCAAGCCGTGATGCAGGGGCTGGCGATGAATCACCATGACCATTGCCATTATCGTTACCGCTGATCTCGCTCTCCACGGTATTACGAACCACCATGAATGTCTGGTGGATACGCTCCTGCAACTGCTCAGGGCTCAAGGCATCACTGAGCTCGACTTCAACGCTGGCGTGGAACTGCTGGGACGAATAACGTCCGAAGTGAAGTACAGCAGGTTCTAGTTGTTGGAGGGTACCTTTTGCGCTTTTTTGTGCGTTCGCGAGCTAGCAAATCGACACCGGTATACATATCGGTGTGTGCTACCGTACTTTACATTTGGTGGAACACTCTGTATATTCTACTAACATGGTTAAAAGACCTTTCTGGCAGCAACGGATTGAGCGCGTATGGCGCGAAGTTCCCATTGTCTGGCTGTGTGGGGTCCGGCGTTGCGGCAAAACCACGCTCGCCGAGAGCCTCGGTATTGACCGCCTGCTCTACATCAACTGCGATTTGCCCTCGGTCGAGGACACGGTGCGTGATCCGCAGGTGTTCTTCCGCGGGTGCTCCAAGCCGGTCGTCGTGTTCGACGAGATCCACCAACTGCGCGATCCGGCCCGCGTGCTGAAAATCGGGGCGGATGTTTTCCCGAAATTGAAGATTCTGGCCACGGGTTCCTCCACGCTGGCGGCGAGCAAGAAGTTCCGCGACACATTAACCGGACGGAAGCGGCTGGTTCATCTGACGCCGGTGTTGTGGGATGAACTGTCTGCATTCGGCGTGAAGCTGCCACAGCGTTTGTTCCTGGGCGGTCTGCCGCCAGCGCTGCTCGCGAAGTCGAAGCAGTCCGCGTTTTACCGGGAGTGGCTGGATTCGTTTTTCGCCCGCGACATCCAGCGGTTGTTCGGTTTCCGTGACATGAACCGATTCAATGCGCTCTTCGAATACGTTCTCCGTCAGAGTGGGGGGCAATTGGAAGTGACGAAAACCGCCACGGCGCTTGGCATCACACGTCCGACCGTGGAAAGTCATTTGCGCGCGTTGGAAATCACGCACGCAGTCACCCTGGTGCGTCCATTCCATGGGGGTGGCCAGCACGAACTGGTAAAGCAATCCAAGGTATACGCCTTTGACACCGGCTTCGTGAGCTTTGCCCGCGGGTGGGACCCGCTGCGCCAGGATGATTTCGGGATCTTGTGGGAACATCTGGTCTTGGAATATTTACAGGCGCATTTTCCCGACACGCCCGTACAGTATTGGCGCGATAAGGGCGGGCATGAGATCGATTTCGTCCTCGCGCACCACCACGATGCCGTGGACGTGATCGAATGCAAGTGGAACCCTGACGCGTTTGATAGCACGGCGCTGAAAGTCTTCCGCGATTACTATCCCAAGGGACGCAACTATCTGGTGACTCCCTCCGGCGATTCTGCCTACACGAAGCGGTCCGGGAATCTGGATGTGCGAATCTGTACGCCAACGGAACTCCATCCATGAACATCACCAACAATGGGGTGGAGCGGTTGGCGGTCATCTCAGGACCATTGGCAGCAGGCCACACAACTGACCAGCCATGACTGAACCCAACAACGTGAACCCTCCGAGCCTGGCTCAGCAGTTCACAGGTCGCCAGCACACCCCGCTGGTGCAGTTCATCAAGTACGCCATCGCAGGTGGAATTGCGACAGGGGTGCATATCGCTATCTTCTACACCTGTGCGCTCATCCTGCTGCCAGCGTTGAGCCAGCAAGACCCTGTGATCAGGTTGCTGGGCCTGCATCCTGTGGGGATCACGGATGCCATTCGTGCCAGGAACTCCATGTTCGATAACGGTATTGCCTTCATCTTTTCGAACCTGACCGCCTATTTAATCAACATCTTCTGGGTATTTGAAGCCGGCCGCCATAACCGCATCCTGGAGATTCTCATGTTTTATGCGGTGTCAGGAGTCAGTATGGTGATCGGGAGCGCAGTGATGGGTTGGCTGATCAATCACTTGGGGATGACGACAACCGTGGCGTTCGGTGCCAGCATCCTGATATCCTTGATGATCAATTTTGTGCTGCGCAAATGTCTGATATTCAAGGGATGATCCAAATGGAGGCTCCTGAATCCAACCCAGCCGTCGACCAACACCCCGTCATTGAGCATTAGATTGAGCAGTGCAGGAAGCCGGGTGCCCCTCGCTGATATGCCAAAAAATCAGCGGCAACAGGCTGTTTGAGGTTGTCCTTCGGTGAGGTTGCTGGCACTCGATAGAGGATACCGAATCCAACAGGACAAAATCAGAGCCAACCTGCTGCCGCTATGATATTATTAATTTTGACAGGTTCCACACCTGAACCTGCTCCACATCCAGAACTATGCCAAAGGCGATGGCGGCCTTACAATTTCAAAATGAGCCAGTTATCGGCAGGTAATTAGCCCAAAGGCGATCCAAATCAGGACGGAGTTGGGTTTCCAACTCTGGATGAGCTTTAATCGTTTGCTCAATTGAAGCAATGATTTCGCCCCGCGATTGAAACTCTTTTCCTTGTTGCTCCAGTCGGTCAGGTGACTGGAGAAATGAGTCTCCATTCAAATGCACCTCAACCAATGATAATTCAGTGAACAAGATCGCAACTGCGATGGGGAGCCGGTTTCCAGTTCGGCTGGCATCAAACCATTGCCGACACCGAGATTGAATGTCATGGGCGAGCTGGGCGGGGTCTTTCAAAACTTCTGCATCCAATGGTAACGAGTGGAGCATGGTTTTGAACTTGCGAACTGGACCCTCTTTGATTTCGTGTTCTGCTTGCAACCAGTTATCGAGTTCATGCCCCGACTGACGACCATGCTCAACATAGGTTTCGTAGGCTTTAGCTTTGAGCAGCTTGACTGTTAAAGGCTCGTCATTCATTGATTCAACCAATCCTGTCTTGAGTAAACCGGCTGAACTCGCCACAGGATATTTGTTTGATCGCCGTAAACGCCTCTGGCGTTTGCATCTAAAACATACGCACCGCCGGATCGATGTCAACCCCGCCATCCGCTGTTAGCCTGTTCAAATGGATCCATGGATAGCGGCAGGCCATCGAGTCATGGTCAGCCCGTTACCTTGAACCGCTTGTGATGTTTCGTGTTCCGTACGACCCCGCGATTCATCAGATCGGCGACGGCCAAGTTCATTTCAACATCATTGCGTGCATATTGAGAAACCACACGAATCAGATCGCCCAGCGTTAATCGGTGC
>Ga0316231_1003855_pt1 | contig 12863 bp, 11 predicted proteins | sample TBH18027metaG_FD_206002 | JGI IMG/M metagenome (GOLD analysis project Ga0316231, IMG submission 206002) | Freshwater microbial communities from Trout Bog Lake, Wisconsin, USA - TBH18027 | ecosystem: Environmental > Aquatic > Freshwater > Lake > Hypolimnion/Profundal zone | place: USA: Wisconsin...
GGTCGCCGCCCGAAGCAACGAGGAGCCGGGCCATTTCGGCATCCCTTCCCATGACCGCCCACTCGAGGGAACAGGTGGTATCCACCGCCTTGCGGTTGGGGTCAATCCCGAGGCTGATGAGCCTGGAGACTTTGGCTGGATCCTTCGCCCGTACCGCTGCGTTCAGCACACTACCCGCGAAGGGCAAGGCTCTGTTCGTGGCCGAAACGAAGAAGAAGGGGGCGGGATCGAGGACCACCAGTTCACCCTGGCCGGCATCGAGCAGGATTTCGAAATGGACGAAGGGTATGTCATCGGACAGCCCTCGGCCCAGTTCACCGATGACATCGCCCGCGGAGACCCGGGTTCCGGGGGCAACGCCGGTCGTTCCGTAGCGGTTCAGGAAATAACGGGTTCGCAAACCTGAACCGTGATCGATCTCCACGGAGGGCCCGAAGGATGGGTCGGTGCCCACCGAACGGACCACCCCGGAGGCAGCTGCCTGGACGGAGGTGGGCCGGCGGCTCCAGAGATTCCAGCCAAGGGTAGCCAGGGATTTTCTCGTCTCGAGTTGCTCGATCGTGACCCAGGGATCCTGGAGGCGAGCCTGGCCATTGAGGGGGATGACGAAGGCCGCGTTTTTGGCGGGGAGGTCCGTGGTGATCACCCGTCCTCGGTATTCGAGGGTGATCGTGAGCTTGGCTCCCAACTGAGCCAACCAGAAACCCGCGACATCGGATGCGCCGCCGTTTGGCGAGGTCACGAGATCGGGGCTCGCTGCCCACCTGCCCTCCTCAGGCGCCGCTGACAGGATGGGGGAGGTCACGAGCAGGCAGCAAGCGACCATAGGGGCCAGGCGCCGAATGTTCATGGTCCGTTCTCTGGTTCTCATGCGAATCACCATCCGTTGGAAATGCAAGCCTGTGATGGGAAATGCCGCGGAACCCATGAAGCTTCATGGCCCGCACAGCTAGGCCGGACGATCGATGAATCCGCTAAAAATTTAACACTTGCGAGGCGTTCGTCAAGATTGATATGTTAATTTTTTCGCATTGAGGTCACCCCTCAGACCCCCCAAGCCCACATCTGCTTCGGGAGCTTCACCGAATCCTTCGGCCTGCGAAGCAACTTCTAAGCTCCAGTGGCGAACCCCGGCTGGAGGAACTGGCCGAGGAGATCCCTTCGGCGTTCGCGAATCTTTTTGAACGCCCCTGCCTCGATCTGCCTCACTCGTTCCCGGCTGATGGGTGGCACGAAGGTTTGTCCGATATCCTCCAGGGTCTTGGGCTCTTCACCGTTCAGGCCAAAATGGAGATCGATGACGATGCGCTCCTTCTCCTTGAGCAGGTCAAGCCCCAGACGCAGTTGATCCAGAAAAGCTTCCTGGTCCAAGACATCCATGGCGGAACACTCTGTAGTCTGTTCCATATTGTCGGCCAAGGTGAGATCGGAATCACCGAAGGACGCATCCGTGGACACTGGGGTGATCGTCTGCTGGAGTCGTTGGAGTCGTTCGACCTCCTCCAGTGAAAAGGAAGAGGCCCCGATGATCTCCTGTAAGCTGGGGGGCCGCCCCAATTTCTGTTCAAGCCGCTGGGTTATGCGGTTGAGCTTTGCGATTTGCCAAGCCACCTTCTCCGGGAGGCTGATCTTATCCCCGTGTTCGGCAAGTGCATGAAAAATGGACTGCCGGACCCACCAGACAGCATAGGTGAGAAATTTGTTTTCCCGCTCGGGATCGAAACGCTTGGCTGCCTCGACAAGGCCCAGGTTGCCCTCGGAGATGAGGTCGAGGAGATCCAAGCCCATGCCCCGGAATTTCATAGCCACCGTCACAACGAAGCGCAAGTTGCCTTCAACCAGCAGCCTAAGGCCCTCCGGGTTCCGGTCTCTTTGCCATAACCGGCCATTGAACCGCTCCTCCTCCGCGGTGAGAAGAGGCAAGTCCCGAATCAAATCGAAATATTTGTCGAGAGATGGTTCGTCCGAATGCCTCGGGGCCATAGTCCACCTGCCGTTTCCGAAAAGCCAATCCAAGTGAATTGATTGGGTTTATGGATGAGAATCAATTATGTATAAAATGACTTATCTGATTATGCTTCAATGTTTTTTACTATAGAAACTATTGCAGCATATACCATTTGGCGTCAAGTTAATTTCTCGTTAAATAGTCGCCCATGAATAAACCCTTCCGGCAGCCGGAGGCTGCAGGCCGTTTCCATGTCCTCTGGGACTCTCTCGCGAAATCTGTATGCCCGGTTGGGGAATTGTCACTACTTGGCCTTGGGCAATGGATTTTGTCCCGGGACCTTGCCAAATTGGACACGCATGATGGGACGCAGCCCCACCTCAGGACACCTGAGCACCATGCAGCAGTCATGGTCCCCCATACCGACCCACCTCTGAAGGTGGCCGTCCTCTCCGACCGGATCACCAACCACCGGCTACGCGCTTCGTTTGCCAACTTCTGGAACAAGAAGGGGGTTCTCCTTCCAACCATCCAGGAGTTCATGCGCCACAGCCGCGTGGAGACCACTGCGAGCCAGGCTCACACACGGCCCCAAGCACTATCCTTCCGAGATTTCGACCGTGGCCTTGATGGTCAGTGGCACCCCGTTGCGAAGAGAATTCACGCCAATGACAGAGCGCACATGAACACCAGCAGCGCCAAAAATCTCCATCAATAGGTCAGAGGCTCCATCCAGAACCATCGCATGTTCTTCGAATTCGGCGGTTGCATTGATTGAACCGTGGAGTTCAACAAAGCGAACAACTCTGTCAAGCGAGCCGAGGTGATCCCTCAAGACTGAAATCAAATCAATGCAAGCAGAACGAGCGAAAGCGTAACCCTGATCCGTTGAGTAATCGCTCCCCAGTCGACCCTTTGGCTTCCGCCCGTCGATGGGAAGGGGTGCGCGTCCTGAAGTGAACAAGAGTTTCCCCGATTGCACTACGGAAACATAATTGCCCGCAGGGGCACCACCGGCGGAGAGAACAATTCCAAGTTCCATGATTCGCTGTTCAGCATTCATGAAGGACACCTCAAGAATCCGACTGCCCGTCAGGGTATACCCACCGGATGGGCATCGGCAACGCCCTGCTGGTGGAGGTCACGGGCGAACCAGTGACCTTCCGGACCAAGCAAGGCCGGCCTGGAGCCAGTGGCGTTCCTCGCCCGCTTGAACCTTGACTTCAAGCAGGGGAGGACAGAAATTCATCCGGTAGTTTTCGACCACCACCCTTGGGAAATAGGGGCCGATTTCAGTTCGAGGCTTCCAATAGGAGTTGAGCTATGCGGATAGTCCAAGCAATTGCATTCAGTGCCACGCTCACAGGGATGCCCGTACTCGCTGCGGTCATGCCTTACCCGAATGATTTTAAAATCCAGACCCTATCCACCAACGGCATAAAACTCCACGTGCGGGTGGGAGGTGATGGACCGGCGGTTTTGCTGCTCCATGGCTATGGAGAGACCGGTGACATGTGGGCTCCGTTGGCGGCCAAACTGGCAAAGACCCATACCGTGATCGTGCCCGACCTTCGCGGAATGGGCCTGTCCGACCTACCACCCGGAGGTTACGACAAGAAGACGCAAGGCGAGGATGTTTCTGGTGTTCTGGATACCTTGAAAGTCGAAAAAGCCGACGTGGTGGCCCACGACATTGGCAACATGGTCGCCTACGCCTTTGCCGCCGAGCAGCCTGGCCGCGTCACCAAACTCGTACTGATGGACGCTCCGGTGCCAGGCGTCGGACCCTGGGAAGAAATCCTGAAAAACCCTCTTCTCTGGCATTTCCGCTTTGGCGGACCTGACATGGAGCGGCTGGTGAAGGGGCGCGAACGAATCTACCTTGACCGCTTCTGGAACGAATTCTCTGCTGATCCGAAACGTTTCGACGAAACTTCACGCAGACATTATGCGAAGCTCTACGCGCGCCCAGGCGCCATGCACGCCGGATTTGAACAGTTCCACGCCTTCGACCAGGATGCGCAGGACAACTAGGTGTTCCTGGCCAAAGGGTTACTTGCCATGCCAGTCCTGGCCATTGGTGGCGAGAAGTCATTTGGCCAGACGATGGCAACGGTGGCGCGCGCCTTCGCCGTGAACGTCAAGGGCGCCGTCATTCCCGACTCAGGCCATTGGTTGATGGAAGAGCAACCAGAGGCGACAGTCTCCGTCATTGCCGATTTCCTCAAATGAGGACCAAGCGACTGGCGCAACGTGACCGATTCCCTTGATGACCAAAAGGGCAAAATCCGGCGCAGGCACCTGGAAGGCGAAATCCTCGCAAATCAGTCCCGCTAATTCGCTTTGGTGCTTGAGCACATAAGCGCAGGAAACCACGCCACCGGCGCTGTGACCAAGAAGAAACACGGGCAGCCCGGGCATCCTCGACTTCACCAACGCCTATTACTGGCCTCCGGTGCCGGCTACAAGACCCAGTGGATCCTATGAACTGATGAGAGTGGCGTCAGTGCATTGATGAATCCAAATAAAGGCATCGACCGTTTGTGCCGATGACCCCATCAGAGTTCCAAAACCACCAGTCTGAGGGCATGCGGGAATTCTTTGATGCTTGTCTTCGAACAAGGTAGGTGGGAACGATGGGGCTTGAGGCAGACAAAAAAACAAAATTGCCGAATGAGGAAATTCGCACCTCGCCAGATGAGGTTCACCTGGCCCCGCACTCAGATCATCTCCTGAATGCTTTGATGGAATTCCTTCCCGACCGCATCTACTACAAGGACCTTCAGAGTCGCATCATCTCCGGCAGCCGATCCTATGCCCGACTATTCAACTTGGAGGACTATTCCGAGATCCGCGGGAAGACCGATTTTGATTTTTTTTCCGAGGAGCACGCCAATGCCGCCCTCAAGGATGAACAGGAGATCATCCGAACAGGAAAAGCCAAGCTGAACATGGAGGAAATGGAAACCTGGCCGGACGGCCGCGTGACTTGGTGTTCGACCTCCAAGGCGCCCCTCCTAGATGATCGGGGCCACATCATTGGGACCTTCGGCATTTCCAAGGACATCACGGATCGCAAGTTGGCGGACGAGGCGCGAAGAAACCAGGAAAAGGAACTGGCGACCATATTCGAGAACGCTCCGTTCATGATGTTGCTGCTTGACCTGGAGGGCAGGGTCCGGAGGGGAAATGCGCTTGCCAGCACCTTCACGAATGCGTCTGAGGTTGGGCTTATCGGGCTTTCATTGGGGGAAGCGCTGGGTTGCCAGAACGCGCACAAGGGCCCGAACCTTTGCCAGCAAGGTGAGAAATGCCAGCTATGCCATTTGCGCCAGCAGGTCCAGGCCTGCCATGAGAGTGGACAGAGCCAAAATCAAGTCGAGGCAAGCCTGTGCCGCCATTTTGAGGGAAAGGACCAGAACTCGACGCTCCTGATTTCCACCGCCAAAGTCGTGGTCGGGAACGACCCCATGGTCCTGCTCAGTCTCCAGGACATAACGGAACACAAGAAACTGGAAGAGCAACTCCGGCATATCCAGAAGATGGAAGCGATCGGCACGCTGGCTGGCGGGGTCGCCCACGATTTCAATAATATCCTTACCGCGATCATCGGCTTTGCGACCCTGGCCAAGATGAAAATGCAGGTTGACGATCCAAATGGACGTGCAATCAATCAGATCCTTTCGGCATCAGAACGTGCGACGCACCTGACCCAGAGCCTGCTGGCCTTCAGCCGCAAGCAGGTCATCAGTCTGAAATCAGTAGGTCTGAACGACCTTGTCCGCAGGATTGAAAGCCTGCTCGCACGGATCATAGGGGAAAACATCGAAATGCCCACCCGCCTTGCAGCCACGGAGGTCTGCGTCATGGCGGACGCCGGGCAGATTGAGCAAGTCTTGATGAACCTGGTCACCAACGCCCGGGATGCCCTGACCGGGGGAGGCAAGATTTCCATCATCACCGAGGAGGCTGAACTTGATGAACAATTTGTGAAAGTCCATGGCTTCGGCTGCCCGGGGAAATACGCACTCATGACCGTGTCAGACAATGGCTGCGGCATGGATGCAGGAACCAGGGCCAAGATTTTCGAGCCCTTCTTCACCACCAAGGAACTCGGCCGGGGCACTGGCCTTGGACTTTCGATCGTCTACGGCATCGTGAAACAGCACAACGGATACATCCTGGTCTACAGCGAACCGGGGCACGGAACGTCGTTCAAAATATATCTGCCCCTTATCAAACCTTCTCTCGAGGCCGCTCCTTCTTTGGCAACCGCTCCACCCCGCCGGGGGACGGAGACCATACTCTTGGCCGAGGACGACAGGGACGTGAGAAACCTCACCAGAACCGTTCTGGAGGACTTCGGGTACCGGATCATCGCTGCCGTGGACGGCCAGGATGCCATCCGCAAGTTTAGGGAACAGGCGGCAGATATTGATCTCATGCTTCTGGATGTCATCATGCCGAAAATAGGCGGAGTCGAGGCGTACGAGGCGATCAAAGCCATCAGGCCTGGTATCAAGGTAATTTTTACCAGTGGTTATTCCGCCGGCGCCATCCCAAACTCAAACTTTATTAATGACGATTTAATCTATATTCCAAAACCGGTGAGCCCGATTGCTCTTTTGAATAAAATCAGAGAAATACTCGATGATTCCACCGGAATCAGCTGCGGGTGAAGAAGAAAAACGAAGCGCGGGGCTCTCCGGGCGCTTCGTTCGTGCCGAACCCCGGTTTAGAGGGCGCTCTGCAGCACCGTCAGGATCACCGTGTTGACCATGTCTTCCGCAGTGCAGCCGCGGCTCAGAACGTTGCCGAGGATTGCCGTCCACAATTCCCCGTGAACCAAACACTCCAGCTCCTCCCCCACCGCCACGGGTGAGCTGGAGGTTCTGGAGACTGCATATCGTACGTTCGAGGTGACAGGGCGCGCTTGCCGTCTTGCTCATTCCTTGCCCTCAGGAAAGATACATCCGCCTTTGCGGACCAGCGCCTTCACCTCTTCGCTCAACTGCATGGGGCTTCGGCTTAATCGAGCAATGTAATCCTTGCAGCGTCGCACGTACGACTTCGAATCGTACTTCGCGCTCCAAAGGACTATGTTGAGCACGATGGGAATGAGGTCCAGGCCCTTCTCGGTCAGAGAGTAGAAGTCCTTGCGCCTGTCGTCGGGGCTGGGCGCCTTCGAGAGAATTCCTTGCTCCTCAAGAAATGCAAGGCGGGAAGCAAGGACATTGGTCGCGATCCCCTCTTCCGATTTCAGGAACTCGCCGTACGTTTTCTTGCCAGCAAAAACGATGTCGCGAATGATCAAGAGCGACCACCGGTCGCCGAAGATCTCCACGCCGTAGTTCACTGCGCAATGGGACCGGATGTCTTCTTTACCTGTCGTCTTCATGGCTCGATCCTAACATCGCTTGCATGTCGCAAGTAAATTTTACTTGCTTTATGCAAGTGAAACAACGATCATGGATTGTGGGTTGAGCGCGGTCGCCGGACCGCGCCGGCACTCCACGAATGATCAACCCCATATCAGTAAGAAGATACTAGGAGAAAACATATGAGCAACAACAACGGACAAAAATTGGCCGGAAAAATCGCGGTTATCACAGGCGGAAGTAGCGGGATTGGCTTGGCCACTGCTAAGCGTTTCGTGGCAGAAGGCGCCCACGTCGTGATCACTGGGCGACGAGAGAAAGAGCTGGAGGAGGCTGCAGCCTTCATCGGGGCAAATGTTACGACGGTCGCGGGCGACGTGTCGCGCTTGGAAGATCTGGACCGGCTCTATGCCGTCGTGAAAGAGAAACATGGTCACATCGACATTCTCTTTGCGAACGCGGGCGCGGGGACAATCGCACCGCTCGCGGTGGCTACTGAAGCCCATTTTGACCAGACCTTCGACGTGAACGTGAAGGGGCTGTTCTTTACCGTGCAGAAGGCCCTTCCCCTCTTCAAAGATGGCGGCTCGATCATCCTGACCTCTTCGGTCTCGAACGTGTTGGGTCTCCCAGGGTTTAGCGCCTACGCCGCGAGTAAGGCGGCTGTGCGCAACTTCGCGCGCGCCTGGACCCTGGAGCTGAAAGACCGCAAGATCCGCGTGAATTGTATGAGCCCCGGAGTAATCGATACCCCGGCCTTATCGACGACGACGGGCCTTACCCCAGAGCAGGTCGAGCAAGCGGTCGCACAGTTCACCACGCAGGTCCCAATGGGTCGCAGGGGCAAGTCAGAGGAAATCGCGGCTGCCGTCACGTTCCTTGCTTCCGATGAAAGTTCATATATCACGGGCGTGGATCTCCCCGTCGATGGGGGCATGGCACAGGTCTAGTAAGGAGTGTGCAGATCAAGTTGTGAGAGAAATCGAAAAAAATAGCGGTGGTGTGAGAGCTTTAGCGCTGAGGCTTACACCATCAGATGAGAGGGAAATGGAGAGATTTGGATGAGCACACAAGAGAATGTTCAGATCGTGAAGGACTTTTTTGGAGCAATGGGCGGCAGCGATAGGCAAGGTCTGCTGGCGTTGTGTGCCGAAGATATTGTGTGGATCATTCCGGGCGAGGACTGGCCGCTGGCCGGCACGCACTGCGGGCACGCGGGATTGGTGAATTTGCTTCAGAAGGCTTCCGAAAAGGTGGAAACTTCATTCCCAGAGCCCCCCGAATTTGTAGCGCAGGGAGACCGGGTTCTGGTCGTCGGCGTCGCTACGGGGAAAATCAAAGCCACGAATAGGGCGTTCAAGGACGATTGGGTCTTCGCCATCACCGTTCAAAACGGCAAGGTGACGAAGATCCGGGAGTACATCGACACCCAAGCACTGGCGCGGGCCTCTGAGCCCGCAGATCGAAGCTGCGAGGGGCAATAAGGCGGGGTAGGACGCCATGCGATCGACGCGGGCCAGGGCCACGTCAATCAAACGGAGGTTTTTTCGAACTGGAGGAGGTCGTATAAACGGAGCTGCTTGGCATGGCGCCGTGCGTCTAGGGATGTCAGAAGAGATCGCTGCCACAAAACATGGGCCAGAGCGCCCAAACCGCGCATCCTGACAGTCCGATCGGAAGAATTTCGGCCAGTCGCCCTCCCCGAATGCGGAGGGTCGTCCGACTAAAAGGTTCTTCAGCATCCTGCTAGGGCAAAGTGTCGCGCTCGGCGAAGATGCTTGCCATTTCCGCCGCGTTCTCGGTTCCCCAGGCGCACAGCGGGAGGATCGCGTCGGCCAAGCTGCGACCGAGCGGGTTCAGCGCGTAGTCCACGCGCGGCGGCACCTCCTTGTAGTCCGTCCGCGCCAGCACGTGATCGGCCTCCAGATCCTTCAATTGCCGGATCAGCACCTTGTCGCTGACGCCATGGATCAAGCGCTTGAGCTCCCCGTAGCACTTCGGGCCGTCGCGCAGGAAAAACAGGACCAGCGGTTTCCACTTGCCCGAGATGATGCGGAGCGTGGCGTTGAGCCCGCAGCCGGTACCGCAAGGTTGAGAAGGCGTCGACATTCTTTGATCCTTACCAAAAAGTGCATACTTGCCCTTGGGTAACCATAACCGATACTTGCCCTTTAGTAATCAGTTCCCTGCTTCCGCACAACTCCAAGGTAAGGATGCACGACATGACCAGACTGAATGGGAAGACCGCTGTGATCACCGGTGGCGCTACCGGCATCGGCCGCGCCGCAGCAAAGCGCTTCATCGAGGAGGGCGCCTTCGTCTTCATCTTCGGCCGCCGGCAGGAAGCGCTCGACGCTGCTGTGGCCGAGCTCGGACCCAATGCCCGCGCAGTAAAGGGCTCGGTCTCGGATGAGGCCGACCTCGACCGACTCTACTCGGCAGTGAAGGCCGCGCGCGGAACCCTCGACATCGTCTTCGCCAATGCCGGGGTGGGGAGCCAGCTTAAGCTCGGCGAGATCACTGCCAAGCACATTGACGAAACCTTCGACACCAATGTGAAGGGTACGATCTTCACGGTCCAGAAGGCGCTGCCGCTGATGGGCAAGGGTGGTTCGATAATCCTGACCGGATCGAGCGCTGGCACCACGGGCGCCCCGGCGTTCACCGCCTACAGCGCGAGCAAGGCGGCAGTGCGCAACCTCGCGCGGACCTGGGCGGAGGACCTGAAGGGCACCGGCATCCGAGTAAACGTGCTGACGCCAGGGGCGGTAGCGACCGAACTCGCGACGGCAGCGCTAGGCGAGGCGGGCCTGAAGGCCTACGGCTCGATGACTGCGCTCCAGCGCATGGGCGATCCGGCGGAGCTCGGGTCGGTGGCTGCCTTTCTCGCGTCGTCGGACAGCAGCTTCATGACCGGCAGCGAGGTCGCCGTCGACGGCGGCCTCGCGCAAATCTGACGCGCTACGCCCGGCCGGGTGCTCCATTCGCACCGTACGGTAGTCCGGCAGAATTCTATCCCTTTGTTTTCAAGAGGATAAACTGCCGGCTCCCAAGCCCGAACCTTTCAGCGAATTTCAATACCGGTAAACCCAGGCTTCGGAGCGAACAGTGAAAGCAATGGAGTAGATCGGCAAGATCGGCCAGGCTCTGGCCAAAGCGTTTGCCCCTAACGGCGAAATGTCCGTGGCAACCACGCGGGCGGCAGCCCTGCATTGACTTGGTTCGGTTGGAGCGGATGGGGTAGAACAAGTGACCCTGCACTGCGCAGGGGGACGACAACCTTTTGGACCCATGGAGAAATTTCAGCTCAAGGAAAACCGGGTCGATAGCGGGTCCCACCGCCTCGGGAAAAGGTCAACAAGAACCCGCGATGACAGATTCGATTACAGTTGACGGCCTCTGCAAACGAAGCGCCCGGCTCGCCGGGCGCTTTTTGGGTCCGAATTTCGGGCTAGAGGGCGCTCTGCAGCACCGTCAGGATCACCGTGTTGACGATGTCTTCCGCAGTGCAGCCGCGGCTCAGGTCGTTGCCGGGCTTCTTCAGACTCTGCAGGAAGGGGCCGTTGGCGGAGCAGCCGCCGAACCGCTCGGCGATCTTGTAGCCGATGTTGCCGGCGTTGAGATCGGGGAACACCAGCACGTTGGCCTGGCCCGCCACCTTGGAGCCGGGGAACTTTTTCAGGCCGATGGCGGGGATCATGGCCGCGTCGAACTGGATCTCGCCGTCCACCATCAGGCTGGGCCGCTTCTCGCGCACCAGCTTCAGCGCGGCGCGGACCTTGTCCACCATGGCGTGCTCGGCGCTGCCGGCGGTGCTGAAGGACAGCATGGCGACCTTGGGCTCGGCCCCCAGCATGGCCTTGGCGGTGTCGGCGCTGGCCAGGGCCACCTCGGCCAGCTGCTCGGCGTCGGGGTCGGGCAGCACGGCGCAGTCGCCGAACATCATCGCGCCCTTGTCGCCGAAGGCGGTGTCCGGGTGGATCATCAGGAAGGCCGAGGAGACGGTCTTCACACCGGGGGCGCAGCCGATGGTGAGCAGGCAGGCGCGCACGGTCTCGCCGGTGGTGTTCAGGGCCCCGGCCACGAAACCGTCGGCCTCGCCGGTCTTCACCATCATGCCGCCGAAGTAGAGCGGGGTCTTGATGGTCTCCAGGGCCTTCTCCTGGGTCATGCCCTTGTGTTTGCGGGCCTCATAAAAGGCCGCGGCCAGGCCGGCGGTGCTGGGGTCGGTGGCCGGGTCGCGCAGGGTGACGCCCTGGAGCGAGACGCCCAGTTCCTTGGCACGGGCCTGGACCTTGGCGGGGTCGCCCAGCACGGTGATCCGGCAGATGCCGTCCTGGACCAGCCGGGAGGCGGCGATCAGGGAACGGTCGTCCACCCCTTCGGGCAGGACGATGTGCCGGGCCAGGGCCTTGGCCCGCTCACGGAAGATCTTGAACCAGGCTTCGTGATTTGCGTTCATGGTTGCTCCATTCGATAGACCAGTTTGGCACCTCAGGGGGGATCCTCAAAGCCGCCCGGCCACCAGGGAGAGGTTGTTGCCGCCGAAGGCGAAGGCGTTGGACAGGCAGACCCGCAGATCCGGGTCACGAGCGCCCGCGGGCACCAGGTTGAGCGCCGGCAGGGCCGGATCGGCCTGGCCGTCCCAGCAGTGGGGCGGCAGCAGGCGGTCCGGATTCCAGCTGGGCTGAAGCGCCAGCCAGCAGAAGGCCAGCTCGGTGGCGGCCGCGGCGCCCAGCATGTGGCCGGTGAGCGGCTTGGTGCCGCCGCAGGGGATGCCCTGGGGAAACACCTTCGCCACGGCCCGGCTTTCCATCTCGTCGTTCTTGTCGGTGGCGGTGGCGTGCAGGTTCAGGTAGCCGGCCCCGGCCAGGCCGGCGTCGGCCAGGGCCAGGCGCATGGCGGTCTCGGCCCCCAGGCCCTCGGGGTCGGGGGAGGAGATGTGGTAGGCGTCGCTGGATTCCCCGGCGCCCAGCAGGGCGACCTCGGAGGGATCGGAGCGGAGCACGAACAGGACCGAACCCTCGCCGATGTTGATCCCGGACCGGTTGACGCTCATGGGGTTGGTCAGGGTCTGGGTGGACGCCCCGAGCGAGCTGAAGCCGTTCAGGGTGAGCCGGCACAGGACATCCACCCCCCCGGTGATGACCGCGTCGCACAGCCCCAGGCGCAACAGGTTGCGCGCCGAGACCAGGGCCTTGCCGCTGGAGGTGCAGGCGGTGGACACGGTGAAGGCCGGTCCGCCCAGGCCCAGCCACTGGGCCAGGAACCGGGCGGGAGCGCCCATCTCCACCTCGTCGTAGCGGAACCCGGCGGGAAGCGCCCCGTGCCGGCCCAGGTGGACGATGGCGCGCTCCATCTCGGCCACCCCCGAGGTGCTGGTGCCGAGCACCACGCCGACCCGGTCCGGGCCCCAGCGGGCGATTTCCGCCGCCACCTCGTCCCGGATCTCCTCCAGGGCGGCCAGCAGCAGGCGCGCGTAGCGGGGCAGATCCTCCGGCCCGGGCAGCGGGTCCGGCACCCGCCCCACCCGGGCC
>Ga0316231_1003861_pt1 | contig 12851 bp, 8 predicted proteins | sample TBH18027metaG_FD_206002 | JGI IMG/M metagenome (GOLD analysis project Ga0316231, IMG submission 206002) | Freshwater microbial communities from Trout Bog Lake, Wisconsin, USA - TBH18027 | ecosystem: Environmental > Aquatic > Freshwater > Lake > Hypolimnion/Profundal zone | place: USA: Wisconsin...
GCCGGCGCCATCAACTTTTGGATAGGAAGAAACTGACGGTGCTGAACCTGAAGGATGAAGGTATAAAACAGCTTCTGCCGCAGTTGCTCCTTCTGAAATGGTCCACAAGTACGATTCCGCTTTAAGACCCATAAAATCGCCTGATACCTTATCTCTGAGTCCATTTCCGCGCAAAGAAAATGCGGAGGTATTGGTACCCTCATTCGGGTCTTCCCAGAACGCCGTTCCAGTGTCCCGTAATTCATTGCAGTTGGCGCCAAAGCCATTGCTTTCAACCAAAGTCAGGATTTCAGCAGAAGTTGGGACCCTATACCCGGCTGGCGCAATACCTTTTGCGCTTGTTACTATAAACCAGTTATAGAGCGGACCATAAACAGGTGTTCTTGGGCCGGTACTCCCCCTGATTTTCCAGTACTGGTAAAAATCGCCCTCAAAGAGTTGAATCAGCGTATTGACAAATAGCTGAATAGAAACGCTGTTCAAACTGAATGGCTCAATCTGCCTGAGTTTAATCAGCCCTTCCGGCGGTATATAGGGAATATAATCTGGTTCCATTGTTTTTAAATTGGTTGATTTACATTGAGTTTTATTCCCCGCTTACAGGAACTACTGCCGGATTATTTCCGGCCACAAGTGTATCGTAATCAATCACCCAGCCACTGGTTATCTCTGGTGGATAGAAAAAATAGATTTGGTCATTGTATTCGATGTAGTGTTTGTATTCCCCCATAATCTGTCTAACCCCGTTAAGCGAGATTTTGGTAGTATTTCGCACATAAGGGTATTTGGTGGTAAATAACATCTGTACTCCGTCGGCTGATTCTACAAATCCGTAATCCGTTTGCCACCGGGCTTCCTGTTTTGCTTGTGTCCCTTCAACGGTACCATGCTGGTACCTGATATCGTCAAAAGCCAGATCGAGGTGGTTCGGCCAACTTCCCATGAGCGTGATCCGAAAACAGTCCAATGTGTTCTGGGTTGGAGCCAACTGGTACATCTGTATTGCGATTTTGTGCCAGGTATCATCTCCGGGCCGGTAGCTGAACATATTGGTCATCTTCGACATGGATACGCTTCCAGTGCGCGTCACCCCAAGGAATGACTCAATCCGGATCATAGAGTTATCCCTCCAGGGAAGGGCACTTTTAATATTAAGAGACAGGATGCCATCTCTCACTGCATAGGCTTCTGCTGCGACAAAGCTCAGAACTGTATTTTCAGTAGTGATGGAAGTGTCATCTGTTGGATCAGGCGGATCGGTCAGGTCATTGTAGCTACGGATCGCCCTGACACAATAGGCATTGTTTTTATCCCTGGTTAATATAGACCCATCTGAGAATGTTAAACAGCGTGCTTTCTTCCAGTCTGATGAACCTGTAACTTCCGTACTCGACCAGTAGGTTTTTGTCGCAAAATTCCCGATTGCAAACCGGTTGACGTACATTGCATTCAGTTCCTGTTCAGATGGTAAATACCAGTCATCGTAGGGACCAACCAGTAAGTCATTGCAGTATTTAACGGCCTGATCTTTGGCCCTTGGATTAGCCAGCAACAAATCGGAATTGCTCCTGCCGGTACCAATTTCAATGCCGTTGGCTCCCGTTGTGTATGGCGAACCACCTGATAAACTTTCGTAAAAGACATCCAGTGCAGTATCTTCCAGTGCAGCGATCAGTCCTGTTGTCGGGCTTAGAATTTTAAAGATAACGCCTCCATGATAGTGTTCTCCAACAAAATGATCGCTGGTTCCCACCGTTGCCTCAATGGATACCTGTATCCTTTTTGAGCCGGACAAAGGTTCAGTCCGGCATTCAAAATCGATAAGGACATCGGGATCATGCACCTCTGAGGTTGTCCATTCCACGTTTTCATCATACACTTTCTCAACATCGGCATTTGTTGGGGTTAATGCGCCGGGTGCCAGGAGCACTGATCCCACCTCGACCATGGTTTCCGGAAGTTCCGGTTTTAAGGGATTCAGGGCCGGTGTTCCCCGAAGTACGGCGATATTTGAATACTGGTCTGCATAAAAAAGATCAATGCGCGAAAGGTTTGGATCTGCTGCAGCGAGTGTCAGTTCAGTACGCACAGCGGTATATCGGACCCCAAGGATTTTATAAGCGACAGTATCGGTTGACTGGTAGGTTAGATCATGCTCCCAAAGCATGGCGCCGCTAATGAGTTCCGTTTGTGAATCATTGTAAACGATATTCAAACTGTCCAGGTAATTTTTAATCAGATCGATGTATGAAATGTCGCCACCTCCGATACCACCATAGGCAACCAGACGGCCATTGATGATCCGGATCGTTGTTCCATCCACATGAAACGGCAATCCGCCACCCCAAAGCTCTGCCATGCTGAGCTTCTGCCATCCAATCGCATAGGGTGACTGGACGGCCATGATTAATGCTTCGTGGTAAGAGGCCTCGGTCAGACTACTGAGTAAATCAGTCAAAAAAAAAGCGTTCAAGCCTTCTGGCGCCGGGAGTGTGGTTATTGTTCGGTCCAGATTGAGTAGTTGTTCATCTTTACCCAGACGATAGGTGAATTCATAATTAAACTCATCATTCTCGCTGCTACTGATAATCTTTGAACTGATAACCGCTATTGATTTTATGCCGAATAAATTCCCGAATGATCCGTCGGGTCGGACCCGGTATTTTTTTCGTGAATAAAAGAAATCCTTGATCCAAAAACTTTCCTGTTGGTCTAAATAGCCTGTTGACTGTCTGTATTCCCTGGGTTTTTTGAGATCAAATTCACCAATGGTATCATCCGAGTACAAAAGATTTTTCTGGTCCAGCTTTTCATCTTCTTCCAGGTACCCGGTAAATGAAAAGCTGTCTACCCCGCCAACGGTATTTACCCAGACAAATACATGCTCTTCCTCGGTAGGCGGTCTTAATTGGTATCTCTGAACCGGAGTCTTTTGAACTCCTCCAACGGCAAACCAAACATCCCAGGCAGCCTGTTGTCCAAACCCTACCGGATCACCGCTACTTGCTCCGCTTCCGGCATCACCGGGAAGCCATTCAGCCACTTCACTCCAACTGGTATTGATGCTATAAAGTTTTCCGGCTTCCAGACTGGCATAAACATCGGTATAACTGGTTCCGTCTGTAAAATAGGCAGTTATCATGAAATCGCCTGCCTGTAAGGGGTACAGACCAAGCCATTCAGGAGCCTGTTGAATGATAAACTTTGTTTGGGGTTGCCAGGTAAGCCAATGCTGTTCAATCCAGGGTGTTGCTTCCAGTAAATTCAATTCTGCAACACCTCCCTTGAGTACCCGAAAAACGATTGGAGCTAAAGTGTCAATGCTGGCAGTAAAATCGGCATATCCGCTCTTCTGTTCAATAACAGTTGTTGACGGCTCCGGAATAGTAATATCCAGTAAACGCTCAATGACAGAATGAAGATCGATCTCTACCAGGCTGACCATAGACCCATGATAATCGGTCAGCACAGGCATATATTTCTCATCCAGGATTACAAGCCCATCACGCCTCAGGATAAAAGTAACTTCACTATCGGACTGAATAATAAAGGATTTCATGCTACCAACAAGGTTAACTAACCCTGGGGCATAATCGGGACAAGCCAGTATGGAGCTCATATCTTTTTTGTTTTATTGCGAAAGATATTGGCTTGTCAGTTCCAGGGAAAGGACAGAAAATCTGCTCAGGACATTTACAGCTGTTAACCGGTGAACCCATTTATCTCTGCTATCCCCCGATATGGTAATTCGTAATTGATCTTATTAAGGATAATTACCACGCCATTAATCACATATCGTTTCCCCCATTGTAAAGCAACCACATCATTTAAGGTCAGCTCAATGTATTTCGTGAATTCCCTGGCCCGAAAAGTCTTCCAGTTTAGAAACTCTGCATAAACTGCATTATACAGGTAAACCGGTTTTAGGGACATTCCCGTATCGATCAAACCATCCATCGATACTTTGGCGGCTGAACAAAACGGATAGTTGACCAGAGAGGCAAATGATTTTCTACCATGGTAAAGCGTGATACTTAACGGCATATCTGAGGTAAAATCCCGCTCATAGTACATCATAGTATAATCACGTTGCACATATCGCTGTACTAATGGTGATTCCAGGGTAATTGAATGCTCAGTATACTGTGATTGTCCGGGAACCTGAATGTTGATTTCTGCAACCTCTTCCCCCGGAAGCTCCGGAAAATCTTTTAACCGTCCGATTTCCTGCCATACCAGAACATTGTCCGTATTTCGGATTGTGACGTAATCGCGGTCAAGGCGGGGGACATTCAGTATTTCTCCTTCAGTCAGGGGCGCCGGCAAATTATAAACCCGGTTAATCCACTCGGGATAATTACTCTTGGTATCCCATTCACTGTCCTGACTGACGTATTTCAGCGTAAAGCCTTTGGAGGCTTTGATCTCCTGATGGCTCCATCCTTCAAGTTCCCTGATCGGCAGCGTACTGAGGTTTTCTGACAGAAATAAGTCTTTCTTAAATTTGATCTTAACCTCTTTTTTCTTTTCGTCAATCAGATAGATCATGCAAAACAGGTCCTTGATGGTTTTAAGAAATGTCAGAACTTCAAGATTTTCTGGCATGAGCTGATTGTAATGGAGTTTGTCCAGGTTAATGTTAATCCGTCCCCGGATCTCATGGACCATGTAAAGGACTTTGCCAAAGATAACGGCATTACTAAATTCAGAATCTTTTAACTCATCTTCAGTTACCAGATATCCAGCATTTTCAAAGATTTTCTCCAGTAAAAAGTAGACCCTGAATTGTAGACAAAACCAGGCATTGGCATTCCATAGCGGATTTGAGCCCACAGTATCATACATGGCCAAATGGGTATTGCCGGCTCCACTCCACTGCTGCAAATTAACGGTAAACAAAGTGGTTCCTAATTTGATTCGAAATGGAGCAACCACATAGATCCCATTGTCTGTTGTGTTGGCCAGATCCCATGCTGCAAACTTTGCAAGAAAACTATTGGTTGGATTGGTTTCAGCATCAATAAAATAGGGAAACCATTCACTGCCCAGATCGAGGTTCGCTAAATTCCTGCCTTCCATCTTTTTACTGAATTCAGTATTCCCGCTTTGAAGAACCAGCCCAATTTCATCTTTGGTGATTGAATCGTAAGCCACGGCGCCACGCAAGATCTGGATTCCACCTTCCTCTAAAATGAAGGTCTGGTCGATAATGTCTCCAACCCGTTGAAGCTTTCCCGGCCAATCGAGGTTCTGCTGATTAGGAAGCGTCGGAACAGGAAATGGAAATGAATAGCTTCCTGAATTGTCATTCATAAATGGGGATACCCGTTCAATGTTAATCTTGCCATCGAGCGGTAAAGCAATGGCTTTGTCATTAACAGTTAGTCTCATATCAGGATTTATAAACTTGTTTCTTAAATTTTGTGATATCACTGATCGCTTCATCCAAGCCATTGCGCCCATATTTGTTGATATAGGCATTGGCTTTAATTCCAACTTTGAGCTGTTTATTCAGTTCTTTAATGGCAGCTAATAACTCAGAATCTGGTGATTGTCTTGTTTGATTGGTCAATTGCGGGTTAGTGACCGAAGTTGTAACATATCCGCCAGACACAAATCCACCGGATCGGTTTGCCAATTGCGCCATGGGATTTAGTTCCAGTCGTGCAAGCCTGTTATTTTTGCGGGCCATTTCAAAGATGTTGATCAGAGGCTGCAGTCTGGGATTTTTCACTCCGTCCTGAGGGATTACGTATTCCCCTTTGTGAACGATTCCCGCAGGTTCATACAGGTCGCCATCGCCGGTGTAACCACCTGAAGCGTAACCCTTGCTCTTTTTGCTGCTTCCGGATAGCTGTCCAATCGTCTGAGCCAGTACACTAGCGATACTGACTCCTGCAGTTACGGTATTGATTGTGACCCATGGCTGGCCAAAGGTTAATGGTGAAGCCGCTACAGCTTTGGCATTTGCAATGGCTGTATTAAATACGATCTGCCCGATGGCAGCCGCCTGTTGAAAAAGAAACATCGCTTTACCCAATGCGCTCTCCTTGCCAACCAAATCAGACAGTGATCCAAATAGGGTTGTGGCTGCACCAAAAATGGCATCGCCAATGGCCTGCCGCTTATCCAGTTCTTCAGCTTTGATTGCGATCAGCTTGTCTGACAGGTTCCGTTCGGCTCTGGCGATTTTAGAGGCGTTGCCTTCAGCTTCTTTAATCTCCTGGTCATGCTGTGCTTGTGCTAGTTCGGTTTCAGCGGCCCACCGCGTTTCATCCGACTGTGCATTAGCCGTATCAATGATGGCCTTGTCCATCTGTTTTTCCAGCTCCCCGGCTCTGTTCAGATCGGTGGTCTTTTTAACGTGGGCCTTTGTTTTTTCCTCAATGATTTGATTGATCGTTTCATTGAGTTCAAGATCCTGCTTTGTTAGATCTTTTTTGTCATTCAACCGTTTTTTCAGGGCTGCAAGTTCATCCTTCCAGCGCTGTTCCTCCAGGGCTTTCTCCTTTTCTATTCCATCTTTGAGGTTCTCAATTTTGGCTTCGGCCAGTTCTTTATTGGCTTTTAGGATCAGGTTTTTAACCAGCTGTTCCGCTTTGACCTGTTTTTCCAGGAAAAGCGCATGAGCATCTTCGTACTGTTTGGACCCTGTCTTAAAAAGATTCATTTTGGACTGCAGATAGACCAGTTCCTGGGCTAGTAATTCGGCATCATACTGGTCATCGGTTGTTTTTCCTTCCAGGTGATCTTTATTGATTTGGGCTACTTTGCTTTTGTTGGCAGCTTCCAGAAGTTCCAAATCCTTCTTGGTTTTCTTGTTCTCCCGTTTTTCCTCTTTATCGGTTAGTCTTTCCTCTTTATCAGCAAGTTCTGAATGGGTCTTACCCAGGTTATTGAGCACCTCGATCTCTTTTTGAATCGCTTCAACTTTTTTATTGCGTGCAGCTACTTCAATTTTTGTAGATCCGGGCATTCGTTTTGCCGCTTCCAGTTCCTGTTCCTTCAGGGAGACAAGGTCTGTGGTCCGTTTTGATTCATCACCTTCACCATCGAAATTTTGATTGGATGATGGTGCCTTTGAGGGTGCAGCAAGCAAGTCTTTTTTCTTCTCCTGCATCAGTAAAATTTGGCCATCAACCAGTTTTAATTGCTGCCGGTAATGTTCAGCTACATCGGCATTCTCCGCCTCCTGTGCTTTTTTAATCTTTTGGGTGTAATTTGACCGGACAGAAGACAAATAAGTCAGTTGGTCTTCGGTGTATTTAAGCGTATTACTCTCTCTGGCTTTTTTATCGGCATTGACGATTGCAAGGCTGATCTCTTCCTGCTTTAGTTTATAATTACTAAGCGTGGAGTTCAGGTTTTCATACTCAAGGTTCAGCTTGGAAACCTGCTGATCGGATTTCGGATCACCGATACGGTATCTTTCTTTTTCAATCTGGACCAATTCATCTTCAATGGCCAGTTTGCGTTCTTCGGCTTTTATCGATGCATTGTTATAGGCTGTACTTTTGGCATTTAGGGCCGCAAGCCGTATTTTTTCGGCATACTGTCCGTTAACTTCAGCCAGTTTTAACGCCAGTAGCTCGTTGGAAACCTTTTCACTGGTCATCAGACCTAAAAACGAAGGGTACTGGTCTCTTAGGTTTTTAATTAGGACACTCCGGATCGCTTCATTTTCGTTGGTATGAATAATTGAACCAACCAGCGCTCTCAGGTTATTTTGTTCTTTAATCAGTTCGCTTGAATACCCTTTGGTCAGGTTCATCTCTTCTTCTAGTATCTTTTTAGTGGCATTGGCCGCTTCAGCTGCATCTTTCTGTTTCTGGATATAGTATTGCCAGGCTGAAACGCCGGCAATTACAGCAGTGGTCAGAAGTCCTATGGGATTTAATTTAAACGTGGAGTTGACTACCCGCATCGCTTGTGCGGCACCCTTGAAGTTTCCGGTGAGTAGCATTACGGCGGCAGCCCAAAGATTGGTCGCAATTATGGAGGTGGCTGTCAATATGATTTGCGCCCGTTGCACTACGATCTGACCCAGCGTTGCCTGGTTAGCCCGGTTTTGCCACATCGTTTGAAGCTTCACAGCAATGGTATATCCGGCAATTGCCAGAGCTGAGGTTACAATAACCCGTCCATAAACAGTAAATACATCAATTAAAACAATAAGCGATCTGAGGAACATCCCGAAGTATCCGGTAACAGTATGCATAGCCGGCGTCAGTCTTTTTCCCAGATCATTGGCAATGATGTTGATCCGGTTACCAGCCTGGGCCAGTTTGGCATTGTTATTATCGGTATTGATCTGGGCTTGTTCAATAGCGACATTTGTGCCGGTCATTGCTTTTTCGTAACGTTTGAGTTCTTCCCTGTTCCGGATTAAGGTGTTGGCAACATTGATATTTTCAAGACCGAACATTTTAAGGCTCTCCTGGGGAGTCAGCATTTTCTTATCCAGGTTTTCCAGTGCGGTTGATAAACCCACAATGGCCGGATTCGTATCGTCGGCGCCAGTTTGCAGGTGAAGCAGCATACCTCTCAATCCACGTCCGGCAATTTCAGGCTGTGAAAACCGGGGAGCAAGCGTTTCGAGTGTGGCTGCGAGCTTTTCGATAGATATTCCGGCCATGGAGGCCGTGGTACCGGCTTTCTCGAAACCAACAGTTAAGTATGGAATTTCTCCGGCACCTTCTTTAGAACCTGCTCCCAGGACATTAATGATTCTTCGGGACTCATCTGCTGAAACATTGTACTGGTTCATGACCATACATAATCCTTCGATGGCTGGCTGGAGTTTTATCTTGGAGGCATTACTCAGGATTATGGCCTCTTCTGTCACTTTAGCAAGGGCCTCCTTATTTTTGAGCAGTTCCGGGCGGGCTGACCCCACTTTGGTAAAAGCATCAACAATCTCCTGAGCATTCTGGGTTACCCTGATCCCACCCTCCAGTGTTGATGTGCTTAATTCTTTCGCTTTTTCAGAAAGCCACTCCAGGTTTTTACCCGTTAATCCGGTAAGGGCGGAAAGGTTTGATACTCGTTCTTCGAAATCGTTATAGACCTTAACTAAAGCTTTAAAACCCAGGACCAGTCCGACCAGAGCTGCTGCACCCGCCTGCAGCATGGAAAAATACCGGTTGAAGGAATCGCCCATTTTGGCAAAGCTCCATGATTTTGAAACTGCAGCGATTTGCTGGTTATGTTCGGCCAGAATACCTTTTAATTCCTTTATTTTCCGGGTATGCTGAATATATTCCTGGCTACCGATAGTCATTCGGGCCTGTTCATTAACCAGTTTGGTCATCTCTGCACGAATGCTTCGAATATCATTACTGACTTCTTTCCCATTAATAAATAGATTGATTCTTCGGTTGTAACTTGTGGCCATTTATGTTGTTTTTGGCTAAGTTACAGGGAGGTGCGAGAGGGGGAAAGGACAGAATTTGATAAAGTCAACTCTAAAATAATAAAGTGGTTATCGAAGAATATTCAATAAATTGTTTTAATTTTACAATATAAAGCTGATGATAGTCAGACCTATTGGTCCAGAATTGGCAATTAGGGAAAGTTTTATTTGGTGTATAAAATGATGTAGGAGTAATTTAATTTTAGCTATTGAAACGAAATTGATAAAAGAAAGTTTTTCGGTTTGATTGGTTGACTTTTAACGCCAGCATCTTCGTCCCTGTTTCAGGAAAATGTCTTCCCCGAACCAGAGCAGGGAAGTTTTTGGGGGAAATGGAGAGAATTGTCATTGAACAAAGAATAAAAGGTTAATTTATTCAACGTCATTATTGAGAATTTAAGAAACTAAATAACTAAAACAAGAATAAATGAAATGGATTAATTGGATTTTTAAACCTGTTTCTAAAGCAATATTTGGTGTTTTATCGGTATATTCTTCTGGCATTTTATGTAGTGCTTTAGTTGCAGAATTGCCAGTAGAAAAAGGAAATATAAAATGGACAGAAATGATTAATAAAAATTCATTTTATATAATAGTAGCCATTTTGGTATTGTCAATACCATATAACGCATATGCAGCAAAAGTAGAAATTAACTTTAGACAAAAGATAAACACTAAATTTTTGAGTAAATTCCTTGAGGATAAAGGTCTAGTCACTTTAGCTGATGAGGTTAGTGATGCTATAAAGAATAATGACATAAGTAAATTGACAAATCTTTTAGACATGAAAGAGTTGATAACTAAAAACCTTGAAGCAAAATGAAAATACTTATCCACAATAATCTTCTAAAAGAGCTTACAAATCTTTCAAATAAAGATTTGCAGAGTAAAATTTATCGTTACTTAAGAAACTTTGAAAGTTATTTTACGAGTCCTTTAAAGTATGAAACTAGTAAAATTCAAAAAATCACGATAAGGAAAAGCAATTTGTATGTTTTTAGAATTGACCACAACTATAGATTAATTTTTACCGCCGAATACGATAAAGAAAATGAATTGAATGTCGCTCTTTTAGAAATGGCTAAACATGAAGACTATGAGCGCAAAGTATTCAAATTAATTGATGAATAAAAACGCCCAACAATAAAAAATACCCGCAATTCGGATTTCATGCAGGCTGAGGAAGTGGAGCCTTGCAGTTAGAAAATTAGTAAATTTGAACAAGGATTCTTTGTAGATGTTTAAATTTAAATCCCTAACTGCACTTTTGTTCCTTACTTGACCATCATCCTTGTTGCATTCAATACCGCATCCGTATTAATCTCAGCCAATTTATCAGCAAGTTCCGGAAGAGTTTGGTCAAGTAGTGGGTTAAACCATTCATTGGGTAGTCTGGGACGGGGATCATCTCCCCACCAGGTTGGCTGACGAGTAGTGGGATCTTCCGATTTGGCTGTGCGGATGACCATCCCGCCCTGCATCTTGTACCCACGACCGACCCCTTTATGTACAAAAACGCCATGCCGCTCAAAAGTATAGGTCACCCGGTCAATCACCCCGTAAGATTTCTTAGTTAGTGATTTAATGCTATCGTTGAGATTCCGCTCAATTCGCCCCGGGCGACTGATGGTTCCCTCTTTGCCATGCACAAAAACGGAGGTGCGATCTCGCAACTTGCGTTGAACCATCGAGGCCCATTTTGAGACAGCTTCATTCTGACCCTTAGCATCAAAATCAGCACCTGAGGTCTGGTCAGTAATATCAGGTATTCCAAATAGACTTATTCCCATTGAATCAGCGTTTTATAATTGAGGAATATTGCTCGTTAAATTCCACTTCTCCGGATTTACATCGGTCGAAAGTGGCGAGGCGATGGTAAATGTGCACCGGATACCATAGTTTTTATCGTTTTCGTTCGCGATAAGGGCCACATTAACGCTGCCCAGGTCAAAATCACGGATGGCTCTTGCTTCCGGATTACGCTTGTCAGATTTAATCCGGACGATGATATCATCGCAAATCGTTTCCAGATTGTCCAACAACTGGTGCATTGCATCGTAATCTCCAATATCGTTCAGGTGGCCAAGGAGCATAAAAGCCCCTGATCGCTCTTTTAGTACATTATCACTCTGTTTATCGGTGAGCGAATAGTGGTAACCTTCCAATATTAACGCTGGATAGTTCACTTTTTTCAGACCGGTAAGCACTTCGTCGAGTTCGAATCGGTAGAAGTGCTTATCCCTAGTGGAATGTCCAATATCAACATGTTGGGCAGCCAGGGTTCTGAAATATTGAATCAGATCGGAAAATTTTGATTTCATGGCAATTATGATTTACACGGAGTTTTTAACGGATTACACGGAATTTACACGGAGATTAAGAAGCATTTCGCGAACTCTCTTTGTATTTGCTGGTCAGATACCTTAGAACTGCGTGAACCGAAAGTTCAGCGTACCGGTCCTGATTGATAAGGTCATCCCCAACAAGCGATTCAAAGGTTTTAAGCCATTGTGATTGTTTGGCTTGACCTTCGGATGAAGACGAAGCATGCTTTACCTCTACATTCTCCTGAAAAATAAGTGGATAACATTTTTGCAACCAGATCATAATCAGACCGTAATTGAAGGCGATAGCCTGACGGATATCCATCTTAACTGATTTGATTTTTTCAGCTTTGTTACCTATCGTTTCACTTTTGAATTTCTCGTTAGGATTCAGGTAAAGTGAAGCAATGAATTTATTCAGTACAGTTTCGTCCTTCCCTGACAGCCAATCGTTATAATACGATTCGGTATAGATAAACTGACCAAAGGATAACCCTGCAAGTTTATGTTTTGGGGCAATAATATCAGTTCCAGGTATTTTGGGAATTAAAAATCCGGCATAGGAATTCCCGGCCCGGCCGATAAAATCAATTGCTTCTGAAAGTTTGAACAGGTCGAACGGTGAGAGTTTTTTCAACAGACTTTGGTCAATTCCGGTAAGGACTGATAGGAAACGGAAGTCAGGTTCTATTCCATTCACTGTTCGCGAAATGGCAATAAATTGCTGTTGGGTAAGTTCTGCCCATGTTGAAGGAGCCTTACCTGTTGCGGTTCGTTTGAAAAAAAGAATCGGATATTCAATGGCTATTGCTATCATTGCTTAATTGAAATACTTTGAAATACATTGCGGAACATTCCAATATCTTTGAAATGTTTCATTGATCATTCTTTAATTTTCAATTCCTTCATTCCTTCATTTTCATGAGTATCATGCCCAGAAAGTTTTTTTGTCGGTATTATCTCTCTGGAATACTTTTCCTGAAGACGGTGTTACTTCACTCCAGTCTGATGAATTAGCGGACAGATAACTCCGGAGCTGATCTAGATAAGCATTTCCAATATTCCGGTTCCGGGTTACGAGAATAGCAATCCGGTCGGAGGCTGCCGGTTTTCTC
>Ga0316231_1003864_pt1 | contig 12844 bp, 12 predicted proteins | sample TBH18027metaG_FD_206002 | JGI IMG/M metagenome (GOLD analysis project Ga0316231, IMG submission 206002) | Freshwater microbial communities from Trout Bog Lake, Wisconsin, USA - TBH18027 | ecosystem: Environmental > Aquatic > Freshwater > Lake > Hypolimnion/Profundal zone | place: USA: Wisconsin...
TGTCCGGCCAGTTTTCATTTCCGTCGCGCCCGGCGACGGACACCCGAATCACACTGCACCTCGATCTGATGTTTCAGGTGCCGACACCGTGCATTGCTTGTTTCACCAATCTGTCAATTATACTCATCATAACTTTCACTTGTAACCTAGGCCCGAAGCGGTGTCGCGTCAAATTTTAGGCCGGACGGCCACGCGTTCAGGAAAATCGCTGAAGACGCCGTCCACGCCAAGCGCTTTCATCCGGGCAATTTCCGCCGGCTGATTGACCGTATAAACGAAGACCTTCAGCCCGCGCCGGTGCGCGTCGGCCACCAGCGCCGGCGTCACGCAGCGTTTGTTCGCGTGCAGCGACCACGCGCCCAAATCTTCCCCGAGCTTTGCCAGGCCGCGCGGCGTTTTTTCAATCAGCGCGCCGATGCGGATTTCGGGGCGCAATTTTTTTGCCTCGCGGATGCGCGCGTGGTCGAACGAGGAAACCAGGAAGTCGGCGTAGCTCCAGCCACGGCGGTTCACATATTCGGCGATGAGCGCGGCCACCGGCGCGGCGGTGTGCGCACCTTTGAGCTCGACGTTGATGACGGCGCGGCGGTTCACGACGTCGAAAATTTCCGCCAGCGTGGGAATGTGTTCGCCCAATCCGGCGTCGAGCGAGCGCAGATGGGCGAAAGTTTTTTTCGCCACGCGGCCGCGGCCGTTGGTTGTGCGGTTCAAGGTGTCGTCGTGAATCACCACCAGTTGGCCATCCGTAAAATGCACGTCCACCTCGACGCCGTCCGCGCCCAGCTCCAGCGCGCGGCGCACGGAGCGCACCGTGTTCTCCGGTTCGTGGCCGGCCGCGCCGCGATGGCCGAAGCAAAATAATTTTTCCGCCGTCATTTGAACAGGTAGTGCAGCGCCAGTTCCCGGAAACTCGACACCTGTTGTTTTTCCCAGGCTTCATCGCGCCCCAGTGCCGACGCCATGAGGCGGGCGACTGGTGGCGCCATTTCCATGGCGGCCCGCGCGTCCAGCGGCAGCGCCCGCAGCCGCCGCGACAGCACGTCCTCGACTGTGCGCGCCATTTCCTGTCGCACCGCCCAATTCACCTGGCCGGCACAGCAGGGCAGGTGCGGATGCAGCGGTTTGTCGTTGCCGGTTTCGCACAGTGCGAGCAGATCCTCGGCGTCGGAACCGTATTCGCCCAGCTCCGGCTTGCCGTCGCCCGCCTCGCGCCAGCCGTGCAGCCGCAAGGTTTTTGTCGGCGACGAACGCGCGGCCAATCCGCCAACCATCGCCGCCTGGTTCACGGCGTCCTCGGCCATGAGCCGGCTCGTCGTCCATTTGCCGCCGAGAAGGCTGACCAGGCCCGACGGCGCGATCACGACCTGATGGCTCCGTGACATTTTTGAAGTTTTTCCAACGCCGCTTTTGACCAGCGGCCGCAATCCGGCAAACGCGCTCAAAATGTCATTTGCCGTGGGCGCTTTGGCGAGGTAACGCGCCGCGTGGGCGAGGAGAAATTCAATTTCAATCCGCAGCGGACGCGGCTCCAGCACGGCTTCCGCAACCGCCGTGTCCGTCGTGCCGAGCAGCACGCGGTCGCGCCACGGAATCGCGAAGAACATCCGTCCGTCCGAAGTGCGCGGGATGATCAGGGCGCAGCCGCCCGGCAAAAAAGATTTATCCAAGACGACGTGCGCGCCCTGGCTCATCGTGAGCAGTTCCGGCGCGGCGCGGTCGTCGAGTCGGCGGACTTCATCGCTGAAAACGCCGGTGGCATTGATCAGGACGCGGGCACGGACTTCAAATTCTTCGCCGCATTCTGCGTCCCGCACCGTTGCGCCGCAGACGCGGCCAGCTTGTTTCAATAGCGACACGAGCTTGACGTAATTCACAACCACGCCGCCGAGGTCAGCGACGGTCTGCGCGAGCGTGATGGCCAGCCGCGCGTCGTCGAACTGGCCGTCGTGATATAAAATCCCCCCGCGCAAGCCGTCGCGAGCCAGCGCCGGCATTTGCGCGAGCGCTTCGTCGCGTGAAAGATGTTTCGAGCAACCGATGCCGAGTTTGCCTGCGAGCTGGTCGTAAAGTTTCAAGCCCGCGCCGTAAAACGGGCACTCCCACCATGCGTAAAGCGGCAGGATGAACGGCTGTTTGTGGACGAGGTGGGGCGCGTTGCGGAGCAGGTGGCCGCGTTCGCGCAATGACTCGCGCACGAGCGAGAGCCGGCCTTGTTGCAGATAGCGGATGCCGCCGTGGATGAGTTTGGTGCTGCGGCTGGAAGTGGCCTGCGCGAAGTCCGCCTGCTCGACCAGCGCCGTGCGATAGCCGCGCGCCGCCGCTTCGACCGCCGTGGCCAGTCCGCTCGCGCCGCCGCCGATCACCAGCACGTCCCAGACGCCCGGTTCGTCGCGCAGCTTTTGCAACATTTCGGCGCGGTTCATGATTTTGAAAAAATATTAATCGGCTGAACGGCTCCAATTTTTTGCGCGTGCCAGCGCCCGGCTCCAATCGGCGAGGAGCTGTTTGCGCGCAGCCGGTTTCGTGTCGGGGATGAAACGGCGGTCGGCATCCCAATGCGCGGCGATTTCTTTTTGGTCTTTCCAAAACCCGACGCCCAAGCCCGCGAGATACGCCGCGCCAAGCGCCGTGGTTTCAGTCACGCGCGGACGCACGACGGGCACGCCGAGCAAGTCGGCTTGGAATTGCATCAGCAGATTGTTCGTGCACGCGCCGCCGTCCACGCGCAGTTCTTTGAGTTTGATGCCGGAGTCATTTTCCATCGCGTGCAGCACGTCGGCGACCTGATACGCGATGCCTTCGAGCGCGGCGCGGGCGATGTGCGCGCGCGTCGTGCCGCGCGTGAGGCCGATGATGAGTCCGCGCGCGGCGGCGTCCCAATGCGGCGCGCCCAGCCCGGCCAAAGCCGGCACGAGATGCACGCCGCCGGTGTCCGGCACCTGCGCCGCGAGCGCCTCGATTTCGCCGGAAGATTTGATGATGCCCAGCCCGTCGCGCAGCCATTGCACGACTGCGCCGGCGATGAAGATGCTGCCTTCGAGCGCGTATTCCGTGCGGTTACCGAGCCGCCACGCGACGGTGGTGAGCAAATTATTTTTTGACGCGATCGGTTTGCCGCCGGTGTGCATGAGCATGAAACAACCGGTGCCGTAAGTGTTTTTAACCATGCCGGGTCGCGTGCTGACCTGGCCGAACAGCGCGGCCTGCTGGTCGCCCGCGATGCCGGCAATGGGAATCGCGTCGCCGAGCAAATTAGTCTCGCCATAAACTTCGCTGGACGAGCGCACGTCTGGCAACAGCGCGCGCGGCACGCCGAAGAGACGCAAGAGTTCATCGTCCCACGCGCCGGTGTGGATGTTGAACAGCATCGTGCGCGAGGCGTTGCTGGCATCGGTGATGTGGCAACGGCCGTCGGTAAGTTTCCACGCGAGCCAGGAATCAATTGTGCCGAAGGCGAGTTTGCCGGCGCGGGCGCGGGCTTTTGCGCCGGGCGTGTGATTCAAAATCCATTGCAGCTTGGTGGCGGAAAAATAGGCGTCCACCACGAGGCCGGTTTTGCGGCGGATCATTGGCGCGAGGCCGCGCGTCTTGAGCCGGTCGCAGGCCGCAGCGGTGCGGCGATCCTGCCAGACGATGGCGTTGCAAATGGGTTTGCCCGTGGCACGATCCCACACGACGGTTGTCTCGCGCTGGTTGGTGATGCCGATGGCGGTGATGTCTTTGGCCGCGAGGCCGGCCCGGCGCAGCGCCTGCCGGGCGACGCCCAATTGCGAGATCCAGATTTCCAGCGCGTCGTGTTCCACCCAGCCCGGCTGCGGAAAAATCTGCGGAAACTCCCGTTGCGCCGACGCCACGATGTGGCCACGGTGGTCGAACACGATGGCGCGTGAACTGGTCGTTCCCTGATCGAGTGCCAGGATGTGTTTCACAGGCCGAGTTTGTCCCCGCCCGGCGGTTAATGCAACCATGCGAATGCCGGCCGGAATTTATTTCTCAAAAGCGAGCCGTTGAAAAAGTTCACGGTCGCTCAGGTCAAACACATACGAGCCGGAAGAATGTCCGCTGGGATACCGCACGCCGTCCGACTCCATGAAGCCGTTGGAGGAGACGTTTTTTGCCGCCGTGGCGCCGCCGCGTTTTTCAATCTCCAGCCTCGGCTCGAATTTGATGAGCTCGGTTTCCCAGCCGTCCCCGCAGTGCTCCGTGGGCCGCCGGAAGTTCTCCCGATACCAATGGATGCCCGGCGGATTTTGCGAGGTCTCCTTTTTTCGCAGGCTTGAAAACGACGCCCGCCAGACGCCCGCCATGGGTTTCACGTCATAGGTTCTGCCGGCACATTCCATCCGGTGCGCCTCCCATTTCACCCAGATGAAAATTTTAATGTCAACGCCCCGGTCGAGCCAGCGGCAATAGTTGAAGGAATCCTTCAGGTCCATCGTCAGCGCGTATTGCGGATCAACGCCGTAGCTGCGCCCGAAAAAGAGCGGCGAGTTTTTGATCTTCACCTCGCCGATGTCCTTCCCGTCCACGAGCAGGTCGGGATGGTAGGCGTCGGCGGCCTTGGCGGGATGGATGGCGATGGTATGCCCGAACGGGTGCTGTTCGGCCAGCCGGACAAACGCCGCCTCCTTGTCGTTCCCCAGCTTGCACCAAAAAGCCTTGTCATCAAGGTCGCGAAACGCCGTCTTGACGTGGCGACCGTTTTCAAGCCTGTAAAGTTGAAAGGACATCGGTGTCTTTTCTTGAAGCGCCCGGCATTTTGCCGGAGCCAGGGAGGATTTGCAAAGCCATTGATTTTATTGGCTGAAATCCGCGTGGCGGAGAGGGGGGGATTCGAACCCCCGATACCTTTTGGGTATTCACGCTTTCCAGGCGTGCGCGTTAAACCACTCTGCCACCTCTCCACGCGTCTAAAACCAAGCGCTTGAACGGCCGGCCCATCTTCAGTTTGACAACCGGACGCGGCAACCGGATGCTGTCGGCATGATTGAGGCCAATTGCGGGCCGGAAGTTGCGGTCGGGCGGAAAACCCCGGCCACCAATCCCGTCCGCCACGTTCCGAGCGGCGATTTTATTCGCACGAATGCGGGTCAAAGGCAAGCTCATTCGCCAGTCGCCAAAGGCTTCTGCGGTGGCAAATCCCGGTTAAAATCAAATTAAAACCATGAAATCCGCCTACGAAATCGCGATGGAGCGCCTGAACAAAACCGCGCCCGCCGCCAAGCTCACCGCCAAACAGAAAAAGGAGCTGGCGGAACTCGACTCCCGCTACGCCGCCAAAATTGCCGAACGTGAAATTTCGCTGAACGGCGAGATTGCCCGCGCCGCCGATGACGTTGAAAAGGAAGAATCTCTCCGGGAACAGCTCGTGAACGAGCGCCGAAAACTCCAGGCCGAACTGGAGGACAAAAAGGAACGGGTGCGGAACGTGGCTTGAAGTGAGTCAGCCGCCGCCGTCTGGCGCAAACCATTCTTGCCAACGCGCGTGGGGTTTTGTTCAATCTGGCGTGCTCAATCAGCAGACTCTCAACCGTCCCGCCAGTTATTCCGGCATCGGCCTGCACAGCGGCAACCGCGTCAACATGACGATCCTGCCCGCGCCCGCCAACAGCGGTGTGCGCTTCCGCCGTGTGGATCTCGACGGTAAACCGGAAATCGAGGCGCGCGTGGAAAATGTCTCGGAGACCAATCGTTCCACGACGCTCGCGAAGGGCAATGTTAAAGTCCACACCGTCGAACACGTCCTCGCCGCGCTCGCGGGCTACGGCGTGGATAACGCCATCGTGGAGCTGGACGCCAACGAGCCGCCGATTGCGGACGGCAGCTCGCGCGAGTTCTGCAAAATTCTTCTCGCAGCGGGCATTGTGCCGCTCGCGGAGAAAAAAGAATTTTTCACGCCGACCGAGCCGATTGAAGTCCGCCATGGCGAGACGTCCATGACGCTTTTCCCCGACGAAAATTTCAAGGTCACCTGCACGAGCGCGGACAAGCAGGGACGGTTCACGCAATTTTATTCCACCGAGATCACGCCGAAGACTTGGGAAAAAGAACTGGCGCACGCGCGGACATTTTGTTTTTACGAGGAGATTGAATTTCTCTTCAAAAACGGACTCATCAAAGGCGGCAGTTTGGAGAACGCCATCGTCATCCGCGACGACGCGGTGCTGACGACCGAGCCGCTGCGGTATCATGAGGAGTTTGTGCGGCACAAGATGCTCGACATCGTGGGTGACCTGTCGTTATTGGGCAAAACGATTCGCGGCCACGTCATCGCCGTGCGCCCCGGCCATGCAGGCAACGTCGAGCTGGTGAAAAAAATCGTCGAGCAGATCAACAAGCCCATCCGCGCGGCGCAGACGTTCTCGCCGCCGCCGGCGAAGGACGCGCCCGCGCCGCTGCCGTCCGCCGAAGGCGCGATGGACATCGAGGCGATCATGAAGATGCTGCCGCATCGCCCGCCGTTTTTGCTGGTGGATCGGATTTTGAAGATCGAGGGCAACACCATCGTCGGCATGAAGAACGTGTCAATGGGCGAGGATTATTTTCGCGGCCATTTTCCGAACCACCCCATCATGCCGGGCGTGTTGCAGCTCGAAGCGATGGCGCAGGTCGCGGGAATTTTATTGCTCAAACGCATCGAGGCGGCGAACCAGTTGGCGTATTTCATGGCGGCGGAGGAAGTGAAGTGGCGCAAGCCGGTGCTGCCCGGCGACGTGCTGGTCATCGAGATCGAGCTGGTGAAGATTCGCGGCAAAATCGGCAAGGCCAAGGGCGTCTGCAAGGTGGACGGCGAAGTGGTCAGCGAGGCCAACGTGACGTTTATGCTCCGCGACGCATGATACACGCATCTGCCATCATTCATCCAAAGGCAAAGATTGACCCTGGTTGTGAGATCGGGTCGTATTGCGTCATCGGCGAACACGTCACGCTGGGTGAGAACTGCAAATTGCATTCGCACGTTGTCGTGGACGGCCACACGAAACTCGGCGCGCGAAATGAAATTTTCCCCTTCGCCGCCATCGGGATGAAGACGCAGGACTTGAAATACAAAGGCGGCGCGCCGCGTTTGGAAATCGGCGATGACAATGTTTTTCGGGAAGGCGTGACGGTGCATTGCGGCACGAACGACGGCGAGGCGACGGTCATTGGCTCGCATAATTTATTCATCATCCACGCGCATGTCGCGCATGATTGCATTTTGGGAAATCACATTATCATGTCCGGTTTTGCCGGGCTGGCCGGACATTGCGTGGTGGAAGACCATGCGATTTTTGCCGGCTACGTCGCGGTGCATCAATTTTGTCGCATCGGAAAACTTTCGATGATTGGCGGCTGCTCGAAGATTGTGCAGGACGTGCCGCCGTTCATGATCGTGGACGGCAATCCCGGCGAGACGCGCACCATCAACAAGGTCGGCCTCGAACGCGCGGGACTTTCCGACGGGGCGCAGACGGCGTTGCGCGCGGCCTACAAAATTATTTTCCGCGAAGGCTTGTCCACGCCGAACGCGCTGGCCAAGGTCGAGGCGGAACTGCCCGCGCTGCCGGAGGTGAAGCACCTCGTCCAGTTCATCCGCGCCAGCGAACGCGGCATCTGCAAGTAAGATGCGGCTCTGGACGCTGCATCCAAAATATCTCGACGCCAAAGGGCTCGTCGCGCTCTGGCGCGAGGCGCTGCTGGCGCAGAAAGTTTTGCACGGAGAAACGCGCGGCTACAAACACCACCCACAGCTTCTCCGTTTCGCCCAAACCAAAACCCCGCCGGCAACCGTCGCCGCTTACTTAAAGGCCGTCCACGATGAGGCGACCCGGCGCGGCTATCATTTTGATGGATCAAAAATTGGCGACGTCCGTTCCCGCCAAAAAATCAGGGAGACGCGCGGCCAGTTGCTTTACGAATGGCGGCATCTGAAACGAAAATTAAAAAAGCGCGACCCGTTGCGGCTGCGCGAAGTGGCGGCGCTGAAAAATCCCGCGCCGCATCCGCTCTTCAAAATCATTCCCGGCGAAGTGCGCGAATGGGAAAAAGTGAAGTGACGCTCACCGCAGGTTCCACTCGTTCAGCAAATCTTTTGGAATCTCGGAGAGAAACCGCGACGGCGACTGGTAGGTGTCCGCGCCGGAAGCGCCAAAGCCGCCGCGCATCAGCGGGTAGGTCAGGTAAAGCTCGTTCTTCGCGCGCGTGATGGAAACGTAAAACAGCCGGCGTTCCTCATCCTCGCCGTCGTTACTTTCCGTCGAGCGTGCAGACGGAAACAATCCGTCGCAGAGCATGATGACGAACACGACCTCAAACTCCAAGCCCTTCGCCTGATGGATGGTCGAGAGTTTGATTTTTTCCGTGTCGTCCTGCGGATCTTCCTCGGCTTCGACGTTCGTGAGCAGCGCGAGCTGTGTGAGAAACTCCTCCACGCTGCCGAATTGAAACGCAAACTCCGCGAGTTGCTGGATCTCGTCTAGCCGCCGTTCGTAGTTGTCGTAAGTCTCCTTGAGATAATCGTCGTAGCCCGCGTCCATCACGAGCCGCAACATCTTCGCCGCGTTGCGCCGTGTGCTGTCGGCTTCGAGCTGTGAAATCGTGGCGACAAATTGCGTCCACGCCACGGCGGCCTTCTTCGGCACGGCTTTGACGCAGGTTTGCAATGCGGCGGCAATTGCAGGTTGGGCGTTGAATGTTGAATGTTGAATGTTTTCCTCAATCTTCAATCCTCCCTCCGCCATTTTCGCCGTGAAATTGTGAAACAATTTCTCCGCGCCTTTGCCGCCGATGCCGGGAATCAATTGCACCAGCCGCTTGAAGGAAACTTCGTCGCGGGGATTGGCGACAAATTTTAGAAACGCCGTCGCATCCTTGATGTGCGCCTGCTCGAAGAACCGGAGGCCGCTGGTGATGGAGAAGGGGATCTGCTGCCGCGTGAGTTCCAACTGCAATTCCAGCGCGTGAAAGTGCGAGCGATAGAGCACGGCGATGTTGTTTAAGCTCACGCCTTCCTCGCGCAACTCCAGCGCCCGCTGCGCGATAAACAGCGCCTGCTGCCCGGCGTTGTGGCATTGCACCAGCGCGGGTTTGACGCCGGACTTGCGGGCGGGTGCAAGCTCCTTGGCAAACTGGTTCACGTTCGCAGCAATGGCAGCATTGGCGACGTTGAGGATTTCCGGCGTGCTGCGGTAATTGGTTTCGATCTTAAAAACTTTCGCGCCGGGATAACGTTTCGGAAAATCCAGGATGTTCGCGAAGTTCGCGCCGCGCCAGGCGTAGATGCTTTGCGCGTCGTCGCCGACGACGGTGACGTTGTGATGGCGCGCGGCGAGCAGGTCAATCAAGTCACCTTGCAGCTTGTTCGTGTCCTGATACTCGTCCACGAGGATGAACTGAAAGCGCCGCTGGTAATGCTCGCGGATGTCGGCGTGTTCTTGCAGCAGCTTGAGCCAGAGCGCGAGCAGGTCGTCGAAGTCCATGCCGTTCGTCGCGCGCTTGCGGGCGTGGTAACGCTTCTGCTGGTCGGCGATCTCGGCGGCGAACTGGGAGAAATAACTGAACTGTCCGTCCACCAGTTCCTCCACGGTCTTGTGGGTGTTGGCGGCGAGCGAAAAAATTTCGTTCAGCACGTCCGGTTTGGGAAAATGCTTGTCCTTCTTGTCAATTTTCGCATCCGCCATGCACGCCTTGATCAGATCCTTCGCGTCGTCCCGGTCGAGGATGGTGAAATCTTTCTGGTAGCCGAGTGTCTCGGCGTGCAGCCGCAAAATCCGCGCGCCGATGGAATGAAACGTCCCGCCCCAGAGCGCGCGCAGCTCCTGGCCGAGCAGGTCGCTGACGCGCCGCATCATTTCGCCGGCGGCCTTGTTCGTGAACGTGAGCAGCAAAATCCTTTCCGGCGGAATGCCCTGCTCGATGAGATACGCCACGCGGTAGGTGAGCGTGCGGGTCTTGCCGGAACCCGCACCGGCGATGACGAGCGCCGGGCCGGGCGGCGCGGTGACGGCGGCGAGCTGCTGTTCGTTGAGTTCGCGCGCATAGTCAATGTTCAGCCGGATCTCCGGCGTGAACGGCTTTAAGACATATTCGTGCGACATGGCCGCAAATTGAACGGGCAAATGACGACGGACGAAAGAAAATTATTTTTTCGCCGCAAGCCGCTTGTCCCGCCACGCGAGCAAAAGCAAAACCGCCGTCACGATTCCGGTCACACCAACACAAAGCGGCGCGAAATAGCGGTCGAGCGGAATTGAGCCTTGGCGCGGCAGCCGGAGCTGGGCGGAGAAGATTTCGCCGTAGCCGCCCACGGAAGTTTGCGCGACCACGTTGCCGCCGCCGGTGACAGCCTGCGAAATGCCGGAGCTGGCGACGCGGAAAATCGGGATGCCGTATTCCGCCGCGCGCACGGGCGCGACGCGGGCGTGGAGTTCGTGCTGATGTTTGCCCCAGGATTCCACGTCCATCGTCGGGCAGATGATGAGCTGCGCGCCCTGCCGCACCAGTTCGTCGGTGACACGGGTATAGCTCAAATCGTAGCAGATGCAGAAGCCGATCTTGCCCCACGGCGAATTCCAGACCTCCTGTTTTGGCGCGGGCAGGCCGTCGCGGAAGAACTGGATGGGCACGCTCTTGACCTGCTTGAAAATAATTTCACCGTTCGTGCCGACGACGAAGGCGGTGTTGTAATAATTGTGCTGCGCGTCATTCGGGAGGTAGTCCTTGCCGCCGATGACGAGATAGCGGGAATGTTCGCGGCACCAGTTTTTGAGCGTATCCGGCACGCCGCCGTCGAGCGTGTATTCGCTCAGGACGAAAATGGGCGCGTTGGTATTCTTGGCGAGAGCTTGGTTCAGGACTTGGGGGATGACAGCTTGAAGCGGAAATTCCATCTGGACGCCGACGAGGGAAAGTGGGCGACGGCGAGATGACTTTGACTCGGCGAGAGCTGGAAGCAGTATTGCTGCTAAAATTGCTGCAATGACAATGATTATAAGTAGATCAATCAAAGTCATCTTCTTCCAAAAATAATTCCACCAAACTTTACCGAAAACGGCTATCACGAATACAATGAATCCGATGCCATACATTCCAATTAATCCTGTGAAGTCAGGCAGCACATACCCCACATTCAGCCACGAGAATTTCAAAAAATAGAGTTCGCTGCGGAAGTATTCGAGGCCCGTCCAGACAATCGGAATCAGCCACGCGGTTTTGACTTTGCCCCAGCGCCGCGCGCAGCCGCAGACCATCGCCGCGAACAGCCCGACCCAAAACGCCAGCACCGGCCACAGCACCACCGAGACAACGCTGAAGATGCGCCAGAAGAAAAACAGTTGCGGCGCGTAGCAGAGCAAGCCCGTCGCCAGCCCGAAATAAAACGCGCGGCGGACATTCGGCTGGCCGGTCAGTTTGACGAGGCCGTAGGCGTAGCCGAAAATCAGCAACCCGGCGGCGGGATGATGGATGGACGTGTAGGCCGCATGAAAGCACGCCACGGCCAGCGCCAGCCACAGAAACGATTTCTTCCAGCCCAGGGTTTCCGCCGATGGCTTGGTGGCGTGCATGAGGGAATTGAAAGCGCAAACGCGGATTGGAGAAAGAAAATAAATTCAGCCACGGACAAAAAATAAAATCCCGCAGCGATTAAACATGGTTAGCCGTAGGTGCAACCTGCGGTGCGTGATGCGATGATTTGTCCGACCCTGTCAGGGTCGTATAATTTTCCGGTTTGGTTTCCGCAGGTTGCACCTGCGGCTATCCATGTTTGGCCTCTACGAGGCCTTCGCATCCGGTGCGCGACATCTGCAGGCTTGTCTGACGGTCGGTTTTCGAGAATAACTTTGCCATGCAAAAGAACAAGACCGTGCTCGCATTCCTCGACGACGTTTATGAAGACTTGGAACTTTGGTATCCCAAGCTGCGGTTGGAAGAAGCGGGCTACGCGCTGAAATGCGCCGCGCCGGAAATCAAAACCTACGCCGGCAAGCACGGTTATCCCGCCGCGTCGGACTTGCTCTTGAAGGATGCGCGCAGCGAGGACTTTTGTGGGCTGCTGATTCCCGGCGGTTTCATGCCGGACAAATTGCGCCGCGACGCCAAGGTGCTTTCACTCACGCGCGAGTTTTTTGAACAGGGCAAACTGGTCGCCTTCATCTGCCACGGCGGCTGGATTCCGATTTCCGCAAAGATTCTCAAAGGCAAGCGCGTCACCGGCTCGCTCGGCATCAAGGACGATCTGGAAAACGCCGGCGGCATCTGGGTGAACGAGCCGGTCGTCGTAGATGGCAACCTGGTTTCCAGCCGCACGCCGCGCGACTGCGCGCCGTTCGGCGCGGCGATGGTGAGGTTTTTGCAGGCCAGTTAGCCGGCTGGCATGGCTGGGGAAAAAGCGGCGGTGAACCGCGCGCAGTCCAGACGCTTCGCGCAGAAAATACGCCCGGCATTCGCAAAGCGTCTGGACTGCGGCAGCTTTAGCGCCGCAGTCATGCCTGTTTTCGTCATTGAAATTTCTGCGGCAGTTTCTATTATTTCCGCCATGGAAAGTTCGTCACCATCCCAGCTCGCGCAATACATCCCGATTTTGTTCCTGCTCGCCGCCGCCGTCGGCTTCGCGGGCGGAACGCTTTTCATTTCCGTGATGCTGGGCAAATTCGCCAAGTCCAGCAAGGCCAAGGACGCCGCCTACGAATGCGGCAAAGACCCCATCGGCGAGGGCGGCGGGCGCTTCTCGGTGAAATTTTATCTGGTCGCGATGCTGTTCATCCTGTTCGACATCGAAGTGGTGTTCATGTATCCGTGGGCGGTGGTCTATCGCGACATGCTGGCCGAACACGCCACGCGCAACCTTGTGCTCGGCTCGATGGTT
>Ga0316231_1003865_pt1 | contig 12843 bp, 7 predicted proteins | sample TBH18027metaG_FD_206002 | JGI IMG/M metagenome (GOLD analysis project Ga0316231, IMG submission 206002) | Freshwater microbial communities from Trout Bog Lake, Wisconsin, USA - TBH18027 | ecosystem: Environmental > Aquatic > Freshwater > Lake > Hypolimnion/Profundal zone | place: USA: Wisconsin...
TCTCATCACGATTATTCGGATTGATACAACCCCACACAGCCAGCAGACCATCGTCGATCTGCCGGCCTGTCGGCAGCGATTCGATCTCTGCGGGGTTGAGGACTCTGTCATACAGACGGATATCGGCCATCTGGCCGACAAACCGGCGTCCACCGCTTGACCATCCTCCAATATTGAACGCACCCAGATCCACCGGCATAGGCTTTTCGATTGTCATGTCGGCATCACGCTTCCCGGCTATGTATATGACCGCCCGGCCGGCCGCGGCATCGTACGTGATGGTCACTAATTGCCAGCCTTCAGCCAGGCCGGGCGCGCTTTTGGAAACGCGATCGACCGAAACGCCATCCGACCCTCTCAATGAGACTTGCAGTGAGCCGTTCTTGAGATATTGCACATGCATGCCTCCGGGCTCCCAGCCCGATGTATTGAAAAGAGCGGTCCAGGCATCGCGCAAGTCGGTTGTCTGGGTCCAAAGGGACACCGTTAATTTGCTCAACTTGCCGATATCCTTACCTGCAAGCATAAAATCGCCTGAAAATTTCCTGATGGCGTCCAGCTTCCCCGGCCTGATAAAGTCCGCACGCGGAGTAAACGGCCGGTTTTGCCCGACACGGCAATTGACAATCGCAACACCGGGGTGAAACGCATCGTTGAGCGTCACGCTCCTCGTGACATTCCCATTGGCCGGCACTTCAATGCTGTCGCCGCCCACCGGCGTGTCATTGTCGTAAAACGACAAAAACGGTCTTGCGGCAGCCGGGTCAAAGTTTCTCATTCGAACATTCACGCGCACTGTCTTGTCGTCGATTCGCCGGCCGTCGAGGCTTTCGATCCCGACCCCGGTAAGCGTGAGTTTGAAGGCGACGGGGCCGTTACAGGGCCGCTCGCTGGGCCGTCTGATTGCCAGGCCGTCGTCCGTCAGTTTCCAATCCAGCGGCGCCTTGGCGCCAAGCATTTCGACCCGCGAGATACCGCCGCTCGCCAGGATGGAGCGAGCGTTGATGGAGCGGATCAAGAAGCTGTCCTCAACATCCGGCCAATCCATGGCTATGACAAAGATCGAGTTGCCCTTCTGGGTAAACCGAAAATCGTGTGAATCATACTGAACAGCCTTATCGGAGAAGCCGCCTCCACCGGCATTGTGGTTTCCTTCACCAAAACCAAGCGCCCAACACGGCCGCGTGGAGTAGATAGCCTCGCCATTTACATTCAGCCAGGCTCCAAGGCCGCGCAAGAGCGCCTGTGGCTCAGGAGGGATGGCGCCGTCGGGCTTGGGGCCTACATCGAGCAGCAGGACGCCGTTCTTGCTGACGATATCAACCAGTTCACGAACGATCTCGTCCACAGTCTTGAACGAGTCATTGCGAATATAGCTCCAATCTCGCCAACTTACAGAGGTATCGGTCTGCCAGAGATCGCGTCTGAGTCCGAGGGTATTGCCGCGTTCGTATTCAAGAACGATCGAATGCGAAGGAAAGCGATCCTCGTGCTTATCGTTAACGGCCACTTCCTTGTTCCAATACGAAGCCCGATTGAAATAGAACGCTTCGAATTGCATGAGATCCGCGGGATCGATTCCGCCGGTGTCGAAATCGAACCACACCAGATCGGGTCGATAGCCGTCGACCAGCTCCGCCAGACGGCCCAGAGAATCGTCCACGAACGGGCGGTCTACCGTACTCGGACCATAAATCGACCAGGGTGCGCCCGAGTTCGGCGGCGCCATATCGGTACCAGGATGCCGGCCCGGCGCAAAGAAGTTCGGGCGGAAGAACGCGTGCCAGGCGACCCCAAACTTCATTCCCTGCTTGCGCGCCGCCATCGCCAGCAGCCCATCGTAATCGCGCCGGGGGCCAGTCTTAACGGCGTTCCAGTCCGTCAAATTGGAATTCCACATGGCGAAGCCGTCGTGAAAGCAGGAAACCGGCACCACGAATCTGGCGCCCGCTTCCTTGAACAGACTTACCCACTCGTCGGCATTGAATTTGCTGCCGGTTAAGTACGGAGCGAAATCCTTGTAGCCGAACTTATCCTGAGGTCCGAACTGCTCGCGGTGGAACTCATAGGCCCCCGTAGTCGGGATATACATCTGGTTGCCGTACCAGCATCCGACCCCCGAATAACCTGGCACGGAGAACAGGCCGTAATGTATGAATATGCCGAGTTTCGCGTCGGCATACCAATCGGGCGCCGTGTATCGATTCAAGGAATCGACATTCGGCGAATAGGGACCTTGCTTGATAACCTGCTGCATTGTCGAGAGCAGCGCATCAAGCCGGTGCTGGTGTTCCTCGGGAGTGATCGCAAGCGCAGCGCCAGGCAATGCAGCCAACGCAGCAAGAAGCATGAGAAGGCATCGAACGAACAGGCACATATCAGACTGCCATCTGCTCGAGCACATGGAAGCCGCCGACATCCGTAAACGTCGGCAGATAATTGCGCCAGATGTCGTTCTTGGTGCCGTTGACATACTTGGTAAGCGCGATGTACGGAACATAGCGCGGACGGCGAGGCTGGCGCATCAGCTTCATACCGGTCTGTACCAGCAGCTTATCGCCCTTCTTTGTGTTGCACCTGCGGCAGCACGCGACTAAATTGTCCCATCGCATATCTCCGCCATGGCGCTTGGGGACAATGTGGTCGATGGTCAGATCGCGCGACTCGTGCCCGCAATACTGGCAGGTGTAGTTGTCGCGAGCAAAGATCGAGCGTCGAGAGAGCTTGAGTTCCGGCAAGGGACGCCGTACATGATAGCGCAATTTCACGACGGAAGGAGGCGCCACTATGCCTTCCACAAGCTGCATCGGTGGCTCGTGATCGGCAGTATGGAGAATATCGGCTTTCCCCATATACACGAGAACAACCGCACGCCGCATGTTGCATACATTCAGCGGTTCAAAGTCACTATTGAGTACAAGCACCTCATGGTTCATCGCAGAATATCCTTCCCGACTTTACTGTATGAACGCTTCTCCCTCGAAATCGGATCAAACCAAAAAAGCCCGCTCGACACCGGTTCTCATTGCTTAGGCATGTTGAACACTCATCGACGCGGGGTTTTGCCACACTCTTCCATCTCTTCTATTTGTTGCCGGCTACACTGGTGGTGTTGGTAATGGAACAAGGCGTGACGGCGGCGCTGAGTGATCGCAAGACCATGCTCGACCGCGGCCCCCGAGGCTTTCATCATATTCTCTTGGATTGGATTTATCGACATAAACATTAGCAGGCAAAACGACCAAAAGCGCTGTTCCGGCTCCTATCGACGGAACTCGCGTTGATCGTTCGGACTTACATTTATTATTCTCGAAAGTCCGTGTGTGTGTCAAGTAGTTTTGTGAAAAGGTAACGGTTCGCGGTATTGAAATATGCCGTATAGGATGCCCGCCTTCCCGGAGCGTCGTATATTTGTCATTCCGCGGAGTCCTCGACGCCAGGAATCTGCCTTCGATGGTTGGGTACACACACGAGGCGCTTGAGATTCCTGGCGTCGCAAGCTCCGCGGAATGACACTGTTGCGGATATAATAACGAGCATGCCAGACGCTGCGTATCCACCGATCGCAACATTCATCAAGCTGCCGGCCATCCCTGACGTCACGGTCGATGTCCCCGGCTCGAAGAGCATCACGACTCGCGCCCTCCTGATCGCGGCGCTGGCCGACGGTGTCTCGCTCCTGAGGGGCGCACTGGACGCTGACGATACCCGGCGCATGATCGAATGCCTCGGAGCGCTTGGTATCGCCATAACTCAAACTGAATGCGGCCTGACCGTCCGTGGCGCGGCCGGACGATTTAGCGCACCTGCACAAACTCTTTTCGTCGGAAATTCGGGTACCACCATACGCTTCCTCACCGCGGCTTCGCCTCTCGCCCCTGAAGGCAGCGTCGTGATGCTGGACGGCATCGAGCGCATGCGGCAACGGCCCATTCAGGATCTGGTTGACGCGATGACGCAGTTGGGGACCGACGTCCGCTGCCTGGGCAAAGATGGGTGTCCTCCGGTCAGTGTGGCGGGAGGCGGCCTCAAGGGCGGCGCCTGCCGCGTTCGCGGCAATTTGAGCAGTCAATATCTGAGTGGCTTGCTCATGGCTTCGGCCATGGCTGAAACCGACACATTCATACTTGTCGATGGCGATCTTGTATCCAAACCGTATGTCGACCTGACGGCTTCTGTCATGGCCTCATTCGGCGTAAGCATCGATGTTGCCGACTACAAAGCTTTGCATATCCCATGTGGACGTGTCTACTCGCCGCAAGCCTACGATATCGAACCGGATGCGTCAAACGCCAGCTATTTTCTGGCGGCGGCCGCCTTAACAGGGGGACGCGTCAGGGTCCGAGGCATAGGATCGAACTCCCTGCAAGGTGATGCGGCATTCGCATCTCTTCTCGAGGCTATGGGCTGCAAAGTTGAGCAGTCGGCCGATTCTACGACCGTTACAGGGCTCACTCACTTATGGGCGATAGACTACAACATGGACGCGATGCCCGATATGGCTCAAACCGCCGGAGTCCTGGCGCTTTTCGCCACCGGAACCACGCGCTTGACGGGCCTGAGCACTCTGCGCGTCAAGGAAACCGACCGCATTGCAGCCATGGCGACGGAACTGACCAAAATGGGCGCGGATGTCCAAACAACCGAGAGTTCCATGACCATCACGCCCCCCAAGATCCCCCAACCGGCCCAAATCGACACTTATGACGATCACAGAATGGCCATGTCATTTGCCGTCGCAGGCCTGCGCGTACCAATGCTTTCGATTGTCGCCCCAGGCTGTGTTGCCAAGACATTTCCGGACTTCTGGCGGTGTTGGCAACAGGCGTTCGGCAATCAATCGGCCGCACGGTTTGTAAATAACTTCTTGCCAGAGTGGCCCTGTTGATGAAGGTCTTTGATATCCATCCATTCCTCCTGAGTTAACATAACGGTAGTCTGCATAATCGCTATGCAAAAAACCGCAAATTCAAGAGGGGGTGGGTCAATTCCTCGGCTCTTCGCCACTTTCGGTGCAAGCGAGGCGCGCGTTTTCAAACGCAATCGCTTAGATACGCTCGAATAAATAGAATAGCGCCTTAATAGCGATCTGATTTTCTCTTCGCTAGATCTTGCGCAATGCAGTGCTTGAGATGACGGGTCGACGGAACGCAACGACGGTGGGCGCCGGCAGCAAAGTTCGCAGGTAGCCGCCATCACCTTGCACCGAAAGTGGCGAAGAGCCAAATCCTCGCGCCGTCTGACACTTTTTTAATTCGTGACCATATCTCCAAACTCGGCCGTTTTTGGTACGATTGTGCGAGCCGTGCACACGGCTCGCACAAAAGCGTTCATGCAATTCACAGCGGCCTATTATTGATGCGAGCGTTGACCTCTTCTCCGCAACCGAGAACGCACTCCGCGTGATAGCTCGGCTCCAGTGTGATGGGTGGACAGCATCGTTCGCATTGGGCGTCCACGCAAGTATTAAAGTTAGCACCCGGTGAATTCGCCGGGTGCGAGCAGTAGGCGCTTATTCCCCGTAAGTTAGTTTTGCTAACGACCAGCAACGAAAATGGGGAGTTTAGTTTCGGAGTCAAGCAAGGCCAGATCGAGCGAGCCACCGCGTAGGTTCACCTTACTCAGATCGACGCCCCTAAAGTCGGTTCCCACGAAGCTGCAATGCAGGAATTGTACGCAGTGGAATCTGATGCCTCGCATATCGGTCCTTTCGAATGAACAATTAGTAAATCTGACATAGCGAGCGATTGCGCTAGAAAGGTCAGCGTCAACAAATTCGCAGCGGTCAAATATGCAAGATGAAACAAGCATACCGCTGCAATCCGACCGCGAGTAATCTACCTCCCGGAATTCGGAATCCACAAGACTTACTAACGACAAGCGTGTGCGATCGAACGAACAGGCAGTGAACTTGCATGCCACAAACCGCCCGTGAGTCAGGTCCGACCTGGAAAACATTACCTCATTTACAGGTGTAAGTAACGATTGACGAATGCCCCAGGCCGCAGCAAGCGAAGTTGCGACTATACATGCGCAAGCCATACCTACTAGATCGTGCCGTTGAGGAAGTGGCCCGCTCCACAAGCTGAACGCGCTGAGAAATACAACCTGAAATGCGGCTAGAAGAAGTAGGGCGCAAGGCAGCCATCCTCCCCTATGACTGTAGGCGTAAACACTGGCAGCCAAGGCCGCCAATGGGGCGATCACATTTTGGGGGGAATACGCGGGAGCCTGTCCTAAGAGACTATCGAAACCGATACTTGCGACATACGCGCCGACCAATACCGATAGGGCGATCAACGCGCTTTGCGCAGGATTGCGAACATTGAGCGTGGCGTATTGTAGCTGTTGATCATTGAGTGAAACTGCCTTTAACGAATCGGTCTTCTGCAATATAGCGCCGGTTTGCAGGTTTCTCAGTATGAATGGCATAATTTACCCCGATTCTGGCCTTTGCGTTTGGGGGCGTGCAATGGAGCCGTTCTGTGCATAATCGTTAGGATCTACTTGGTGCCATGGAACTCAACGCAAAGGCGACTAACTGCCGCTTGCAACGAACTAATGACCCCATTTACGAAATTCTTCTCAAGGCCGGACGCACCGCCAGCACAGCCCATGACCGTGCTTAGAAGAAAGCTGAACGTTGCACATTGCTGGTCGACCGGCGAAGGCGTCGCACTTGGACAGGAATCGTGAAACCGTTTGCATCCTTGTCCAAACGCTCCGCTAATCACGCCGCTAACTGCGCCAGCGACGCAACCGCCAAAAATGCCAGCTTGGGCGCCAATATATGTCGCAACGCCGCTAAGGCAGCCACCCGCTGCTCGGCAAGCCCGTTCCCCTGGAGAGTAGTCTCCACCGGCGTCGGCGATCGCTTTAATTGCCGCGCCAACGGCGCAGGCTCCCAGTAGCTCGCCGGGCGAAAGTCCGGCTCCCGTCGGATCAACACCAATAATTGCGTTGTTGTCGACATAGCTATACTCGTTCGTCCCCGCCGCCAAGCCAAGACGATCCCTACTCGGCCACCGGCCGAAGACGGCGAAGTATATTCGCGCGCCCATCTCCACCAGGTTCGCTACGTCCCGGTAGCCGCCGACCTGTCCCGCAAAGCGGAATGGATTCACGATTGAGGGTGCCGACGCGACCGGCCGGAAGAGACCGCCGAAGCCGGGCGACATACCGGGAACGAACCCCACTCCGGCAAAGCCTTGCTCGGAAAGTTCTACGCCGAACGCAGTATACAAATAGGAGGCAAGCTTCGTTCCCGTCGCGCTCGTCAGCAGGCGCGTGTTCGCAGAAAGATCGAAGCCGTAGAAGCTGCTCTGGGTTCCACGGCGCTGGGAGGTCAGGCCACCCCAATAGCCAGGGTTGTCAGTGCATTGCGCCACGGTGTTCAGAAAAACGTCGAGTTCGGCAAGCACATTTAGACCGTCGCGCAGGAAGTTGGTCGTGCCAGCACTTGTTATCAGCTTCGTGCGCATGCCGGTGGCGTCGTATACGCTGTCCTGCCTGCCGTTTACAGGATCGATACTCGAGATCATGCGGTTCTCGCCATCCCAGGTAAACGTCGACAACGCCCCGCCGGTATCCGCTCCCACCATGTTTCCATTCGCGTCATACGTCTGCGTCGTCGGTGCTCCGGTTGGCGGCGTGACCAGAGTCAGCGCGTTAGCGGAGTTGTAAGCGTAGGTCGTCACCGCGCCCGCGGCTGTCATAGTGAGCCGATTCCCGAGTGGATCGTAGACATAGGTCGTGTTTACCGCAGTCGGACCCGACCGCTGCTCGGTCAGCAATTGGCTCGTCGAATCGTAGCTATAGCTGACTCGATTCCCATCGACCTCCTCCACAGCCAGGCGATTGCCGATAGGATCGTATGTTGCGGTAAAGCCCAATACGGCTACGCCGACTGCGTTGATCTGCGTGCGGCCTAATTCGTTGCCGGCCGGATCGAACGTATGGCTTGTAACCACGCCGTTTGCCATAATGCGCTTCGATTCGCGGTTCAACGCGTCATAGGCGATCGTCGTTATCTCGGCAAACGGGTTCGAGATGCCGGTCAGGTTATCCCCGGCGTCATGAGCATATGTCGTCAGGCCGCCGTCCGGGTCAACCAAGGTCGTTCGGTTGCCATTCGGATCGACCCATATGTCAGCGCCTTGCCCGTGGGATAGGCCACACTCTGCTGCCTTCCGTCCGCGTCATACGAATAACTGGTAATGCCTGTCCAGTCCGCCATAACTATCCGCTGCCCCACCGGGTCGTAGGTAAATGTTGCCTGAGCTCCATCGTTGTAGATATACCCGCTTTGCCGGTTCAATGGATCGTATGCGTAGGTGGTGAGCCAATTCCGCGAGTCGACGCGCAAAATTTTATTCCCTGCTGGGTCGTGCGCCGAGGCAATAATCTTGGCAGCGCTTGCGCCATCCGCCGCCTCAAGATCGAGCGCGACGGGCAGATCCGTGTCCGCGAACCCTCCGGCGGCCTTGACGGCCCCAGGCAGATTCGTGGCCTGTTCCGACGCTCTCGCGGACGATCGGTAGAAGTGATAGACGCCTCGGGTTATGCCGACCTCGCCCATCGCCCGCCAGTTGGCGCCAAGCTGCGGATCGCGAAATCCGCCGCCTTCGCTCGCCTTGACGAATGCGAACGACACGCCGCCCCGCAGGACGTGAGGCCACTGGATCTGGCCTTGCAGGTGCGATACGTCGATGCCTTGCGCCCACGATATGGGGGTTGAATTCATAAGCCTACTCTTACCGGCCGCATTGTCCGTGACTGCGGTCGCGTAGCTGTACTTGCGTCCGATCAAATATCATCCAAGTCAATGAAGTGGTAACGTACGCTATTAGATCCGCACGGCAGGCGTTGTCCGCGTCGCGGTTTGCATTGCCGCCGAACTCTATTTATCGCCTGGAAACGGCGATCCTGATCTAGGCAAGAGGCAGCATCATTCAATTTGGCCGATCATGGTAGCCATTCTGGTCGTTCACCGGGTTAGCCGGCCACAACTTACAAGCCCATCTCGCGCCGCGCGTTTTTTGCAGAGGTCCTTGCAAACGCCCACTCCCCCGCTAAGACACCGACGGTTAACGCCCAGCTAATGAACCAACCCTGACTTACCGCACCCTTCCAGATGGCCGCGTCGATTAACCTCGAGCCACTATCGGAAATCAATCCTGAGCCAGCCCATGAAAAAACGAACGCAACAGCCACTATTGGGTAGGTCAGCTTAATTGCGGTCAGCTTAGCCCGCGTGGCCATTGCTATTGCATCCCAACTTCGAGACCGCGCAATTAGCAATGTTTGGGTAAAAATCCCGAAGCCGACGCAGGCGGCCGCAGATAAGACGGATACGATTGAGGTGACGCCGGCGTTCGCGAGTATTCTGTTGGCACCCCAAATACATGCGGGCGGTATCAGACATGTGGCCAAAGCGAATACGACAACGTCGCGTACGCTCATGCAAGGCCAAGATATTGGAACATACCGCCCCTTGGGGTCGGCGAATAATCCCAACGGTGCCGCGTCATGCCGCGCAGCATCTGGTGCGATTACTTCTAGGCCGAAGGTCTCCGCCAACTCCCGGCAGCGGTCTGTTGCAGCTGCGGCGCTCGAAAACGAGCCAATACAGACTGCCGGCATGGAGGTGGACCAAAGCAACAATAAGCAATGTGGTCTAGGATTGCCCGCGGACAGCTCCACGGCGCACAGACCTCGAATCATCTGTCTACTGCCTACGTACTTCGTGATAGGCATGAAACTAAACTGAACGTCGCAGGTGCCACTTGCCGGGTCGAGAACCAACCGCCCGGGAATCCACCATACCAGCCCGCTCCACAATAGCAAACCGCCGAAAGCGAGGGCGGAAGCGATTGTCTCGGCATACCCTACGAAGGACTCGCCAGGTGACGCTATCTTTTCAACCAGCAAGCGCATTAACCATAGGACCCCGGCGATGCAAAATACAACATTCGGGCCTGGCAGTGCTATAAACTTCCCGTCGCGCCGAGCCCACGTCACCGGGTCAAAATGCGACGCATATGTGCCGCCACCTAGGTATATATATAATAGGCATAGTGCGAGTGGCGCTGTGCGATCTACGTAAAGCAGAGCACAGCAAATCATGCAAACGGCAAAGAATAGGTGATTTAGCCTGGGAAACAGGGCATGGCTCCTTTCGAGGTGCTACCACGCCGCCGGTTGTCGCACCGTTCGGTGTATTCGGCGACGCGAACGGCTCCGCCGCGAGATACGCCACCGCTCATTGCAATAATATACACAATCTTCATGTACAGGCCTAAGGCGGCTTTCCTTTTTGGAACCGGCGGCCTTTGCAATTGTTAATGCACTTTGTTGTCTCTTCAGCCGCCTTCGCAGAACAATCTGCTGCTTTCTCCGCCACGCAAATGGCGCAAGCAACTCTTTGCCCTGGGCACAAGCATAAGAACACGCAGACAATGCTATTCATGCACCTAAGGAATATACCTCGCATGTCCTTTACGCACTTTTGTTCGCACGGCGTAAGGTGCGTACCCAAGCCGGTAGGCGGGCCTGGAGCTATTGGGCTCTCGGATGGAGCGCTCGATGGCAAACCCGCGCGTCCCCCCGGATCTACAAACAAAATAGGGTTGTTCGCAACGTATCCGTAGTCGTTTGCGCCCGCCAACAGCCTCATCGCGTCCCGGCTTGGCCACCTACCGTAAATCGAAAGGTATATTCGCACACCCATAGTGATTACATTGGCTAGGTCCCGGTATCCACCGTATTGCCCCGCAAAGCGGAATGGATTAACGACTGCAGGCGTCTGCGCCGCCGGCCGGAAAAGACCGCCATATCCAGGTGACATGCCGGGCACGAACCCCGCGCCGCTAAAACCTCCGGCCGAAAGCTCCACCCCGAACGCGTCATACAGATAGGACACGAGCCTTGCTCCCGTCGCGCTCGTCAACAGGCGCGTGTTCGCAGACAGATCGAAGCCATAGAAGCTGCTCTGGGTTCCCCGGCGTTGAGACGTCAGGCCACCCCAATAGCCGGGATTGTCGGTGTATTGCGCCACAGTATTTAGAAAGACATCGAGTTCGGCAAGCACATTTAGACCGTCGCGCAGGAAGTTGGTCGTGCCAGCGCTGGTTATCAGCTTGGTGCGCATACCGTCGGCATCGTATACGCTGTCCTGCCTGCCGTTGACAGGATCGACCGACGAGATCATGCGATTCTCGCCATCCCATGTGTAAGTCGTCAAGGCCCCACCGGTATCCGCTCCCACCAGATTACCATTCGCGTCATACGTCTGAGTCGTTGGCGCGCCGATCGGAGGCGTGATCAGAGTTAGCGCGTTCGCCGCGTTGTAAGCGTAAGTCGTTACCGCGCCCTCGGCTGTCATCGTGAGGCGGTTTCCGAGTGGATCATAGACGTAGGTGGTGTCGATCGCCGTTGGCCCCGAGCGTTGCTCGGTTAGCAATTGGCTCGTCGAATCGTAGCTATAGCTCACGCGATTCCCGTCAACCTCTTCCACAGCCAAGCGATTGCCGATAGGATCGTAGGTTGCCGTAAAGCCCAGGAGGGCTGCGCCGGCAGGATTGATCTGTGATCGGCTTAACTCGTTCCCGGCTGGATCGAACATATGGCTCGTGACTACTCCGTTAGCCATAATGCGCTTCGATTCGCGGTTCAACGCGTCATAGGCGATCGTCGTTATCTCGGCAAACGGGTTTGCGATGCCGGTCAGGTTGTCGGCCGGGTCATGCGCGTAGGTGGTTGTGCCACCATCTGGATCGAGCATCGTCGTCCTGTTGTCGTTCGGGTCATAGCCATATGTCAGCGTCTTGCCCGTCGGATAGGCAACGCTCCGTTGCCTGCCATCCGCGTCATACGAATAACTCGTGATTCCTGTCCAGTCCGCCATAACTATCCGCTGCCCAACCGGGTCGTATGTGAACGTCGCCTGCTTTCCATCGTTGTAGATATACCCACTTTGCCTGTTCAGAGGATCGTATGCGTAGGTGGTAGGCCAGTTCCGAGAGTCGGTGCGCAGGATCTGGTTGCCCGCAGGATCGTAACCGAAACTCACAAAAGCGCCTAGCGGGTCTTGGGTGGAAAGCACGTTGTCTCGTGCATCGAATAGAGTCGACGTGATGTGCGAGTTTGCATCGATAACCGCAAGCCGGCGACCGGCCGGGTCATATGCGAAGCTTGTGAGGTATCCACGGGCATCCTGGCTCGCGGCCGTGCGGCCTGTCGGGTCGTAGATCGTGCTCGTTCGGTTGCCCTGCGGATCGATGAGAGCGATCATTTGGCGCGCGGCGTCGTAAACGGTCGTGGTCACGTACCCGAGCGGATTAATACTGGCATAAGCCCGGCCGAGCGCGTCATAGACAAGCGTAGTCGCGTAGCCCAAGGCATTGACCGACGCCGCCTTGCGACCATACGCGTCGTACAGCGTGGTTGTCCTATTGCCCAGGGGATCGACCGTGGCCAAAAGCCGGCCTGCCGCATCGTAAACCGTCGTCGTCGCATAGCCGCGCGGTTTGATCATCGCGACCGGCGCGCCGCTCAGGTCGTAAACGGTGGTTGTTACGTAGCCGAGGGGATCGATTTTCTCTGTAGGCCGCGCGGCGGCGTCAAAGACCGTTGTCGTCGTGTTCCCCAACGCATCGATACTCGCCACCCTATTGCCGGCCGGATCGTAGACCGTGGTCGCAATCTCGCCCAGCGCATCTATCGTCGCAACAGCGCGGCCAAGCGGATCGAATGCCGTGGTCGTAACATACCCGCGCGGGTTGGTCACCGCGACCGGGCCGCTGTATGGGCCATAGGTTGAGGTGGTCACATAGCCGAGCGGGT